>CEUK01053705.1_pt1 | contig 18572 bp, 15 predicted proteins | sample 356451 | NCBI WGS metagenome assembly CEUK01 (sample SAMEA2622843, study PRJEB7988) | marine metagenome | isolation source: saline water (ENVO:00002010), including
TGTCCATTATGAATTAATCCAACACTCAAGCCTAAAAAGCGATGTACCTGTCCCATCCACTCACTATCGCGTTTTGCTAGATAATCATTAACTGTAACGACGTGGACTCCTCGCCCCATTAAGGCGTGTAGATATACTGGAAGGGTGCTAACCAATGTTTTCCCTTCTCCAGTTTTCATTTCAACGACATTACCTCTAAACATTGCAATACCACCCAGCAGTTGGCAATTATAATGTCGTTCGCCGAGAATTCTTTGAGCGGTCTCTCGCACGGTAGCGAAAGCTTCAGGCAAAACAAGTTCGAGGGCCTCTTTATATGTTAAGCCATAATCGATATGCTCGTTAACTTGCTTTCTCAAATTCTCTGTTTGAGCTTTCAATTGTTCATCACTTTTTGACTCCATTTCCGACTCAAGAGCATCGATTTCATCTGCAATTAATTGTAATTTACGAACTTGTCTATCATTATAGGTCTTAGGAAGAAATGATCTAATGGCTTCTATAATCATGTGTTTCTCTTTCTGCTAAATCATGCCTTAGAAATACTAAAAGGGGCTTGTTCGAAAGCTCGCAGATCAATCTGTCTTTCGAGACCAAGTCCCCTTGTTGTTTCAGTTAGCCCCTTATCAGCGGAGCGGACCGAGAAGGTGCTCGGTCCAAATTCCTTCAACGAGCGTGCGGCTCAATAAGTCCCACGTGCCCGTCATTCCGTCTGTATACCACATTTACTTCGCCAGTTTGTGCGTTACTGAAAACTATGAATTCCTGATGAAGATATTTAAGTTGCTCAGCTGCTTCAACTACATCCATTGGTTTTGCGTAAAAGTTGTTGGAACGTATTACCTTGGGTTCTTCGGTTTCAGCCGGAGACTCCTGAATAAATTGCTCTTCATAATGTAATATTTGATTCTTAAATTGAAATTCTGCTTTACGGTCTTTTCTACGAGGTTTTTTTGCTTTAATTTTTTCCTTGTACTTAGTGATTTGTTTTTGAAGCTTATCCAAAATCAAGTCGATAGACGCATACATGTCTGCGTGTGATTGAGAAGCTCGGAAGTTAATTCCTTTAGCCCAGACTGTAACCTCGGAAGTGTGCAACACACCGGAACTTTTCGTTTTATCAACAGATAAAATAACGTCAATTTCTTGTAGATGATCCACATAAGCTTTGATCGATTCCATTTTTTTTTCGACAAAATCTTTTAAGGGAGGAGTTAATTCGATGTTTCGACCGGTAAGTATGATTTTGATAGGAACCTCCTAGTTCATCTATTCAGCTTGTGAAGACAGATATATTACCACAGCAAACGATTGTCAAAAAGTTGTTAGAAACAGGTTTTTTGTATTTCAAGTTTAAGTTCTAGACGATCAACCAATTGCAGTTTAAGCTTACGAGGTGTTTTTTGTGCAAGATGTAATGATCGCAGAAGAGCTTAAACATGCTCATTTTGGTTGCAAACTTAAAGTTTGCAGGGGTAATTGTTGCATCGATGGAGATGAAGGAGCACCGCTGGAACCAGAGGAAGCTCGCTGGGTGGAGGAAAACATAGAGGTATTACTTGAGTATTTATCAGAGGAGAGTCGCATAAGGATAGCCAATAAGGGATCAATCTACATAGAGGATGGAGTTAAGCATCTAACAATTCTACCGAATAACGGCGCTTGTGTATTCCTCCTCGAGGAACAAGGTGGCTATCGAAGATGTTTATTCGAGAAGCTTCATACAGAAGGCAAGATCAAGTTTGCAAAGCCAATTTCATGTCATCTTTTTCCACTTATCTTTCGACAGACTCAATATCATAAAATACTTTCATTTCAGAGGCGAGACATTTGCAAATCTTCATGGTCTGGAGGTACGCACATCTTGAAGAGCCTAAAATCTGCACTTCGGCGAAAATTCGGAGACCCCTTCGTAGAAGAATTGTTGCAGAAATGTGAACTTTCTGATCACTGAGATTAATCGGTTTTCGGTGATTAAGGATTTAAACCCATAGCTCTCGTGGCAAAGTATTCGCTGGCCTTCTTAAAGTTTTCAAAACTACTGCCCAGGTAAACCTCTTTATCACGCTTAAATTCTTTTAGGCCTAATGCAGACCGGAAATTCTGCTCCAATTTTTTCCACGCAGGGCCATCACTTGGCTCATCAATGGTCTCAGCTCTCGATGTAAAATCTAGCTTAAACAAGCGGTCTCCAACTCCAAGATAAACAGACTTTTTAATGAACGAACGCTCATCGTTAGTCTGTAGAGCATAATCGAAATGAATCATTCGTAAATTGTCTCCAGCCTCACGGAGATAATGAGTTTCATTAAGCATACGAAACTTTCTTATTTTCTTTTGTTTGAGTCGAAGTTCATAGGCTCGTTTGATCATATCAGAGTTTAGTTTATTAACATCGCTCGATTTTCCTGCATCAATACTACTAAGCATTAGGGACATCCCAGGAACAAAAATTTTATACTTTATAGAACTTTTACGATTAGAGTTTTTCTCCCAGCTCCATGCTGCTGCTGGACTTTTAAACTCTTGAGGTTTAGGCGCTAGAATAGTTCGTATATCGGGCAAAAATACTAGCACCGAAGCTATTGCAGTGGCACCGGTTATAAATGTTAATATCCATTTTAGTAGACTATTACGATTTTTCTTTTTTTCCACTTCATTCGCTGCGGGAAATTGTTCTCCCGTTTTATTTGAATGGGATTCCCCCTGAAATGGGTTATTAGGCTGACTTTCTGGTTTTGATGTTTCATCCAAGTCTTGACTTGCAGATTGGAGCATTTCTGAAACTTGCTCATTGCTGAGAATACCATCATTATTATCTTCGAGATTTTTTTGATCAAGCTGTGTTTTTGACAATAGACCTTCGAGTACGTTTTGAGAGTTAATAACATTTGATTCGTTATCAATAATATTTTCTTTTTCAGCAAAATCATCTTGGCTTAGTACAGATGTTGGATCCGAAGGGTTCCTCGTTTCGTTATTCGACTCATTATTAAACAAGGCGGCAATGTCCATTTCACCGAGGTCAGACTTAGCTTTTTGCTGTTCAGCTTTCTTCTTTTTTATTAATTTTTCTAGGTCATCCTCAGCGTGATTTTCATCTTGGACAGGTTTTTCAGAGGTGTTTTCGTCTGATTTTTCGTTATTGGAAGATGATTCTAAATCAGATTCATTATCGCTTGAGATTTCATTAACTGTGTCTTCAGAAGTTACATCTTGGCCAGTTTTGTTATCGCTTAATATTTCATTAGTTATATCTTCAGAAGTTACGTCTTGGCCGGTTTCATTTTGATTTGAAATGTTTGCAGATGCTCCAACATTTTCAGTTTCTGGTTTAGATACTGCGGTTGATTGTTCCTGAAACATTTCTTCAATATCCGATTTAGAGAGGGCTTCGTCATTGTCAGTTGAGTCTGACGAAATGTCTGAGGAGACCTCGACATTTTTTTCAGCTTTACTATTCGTTATTAGGGCTTCTATATCTTCTTGGGTCATTATCTCATCTTGTTTATCAGTATTTTCTGTAGTTGTCTCAGTCGTTGGCTCCGAAGTCTTTGAGTCGTCAGTTTCAGAATTAGGACTGGCCGTATTTACTGCAGCTGCAGCTTCCTCTTGCTCTAGTTGCTCTAGGAATTCTATTGGGATACTATCCGTCGAAGCTCTTCTTGAATCATCGGGCATATCCCAGACGCTAGCCTTTTCCTGGGCTTCCTCGAAAAGTCTCTGAATTTCTGTATCATTTAGGTTGGACATAGTTCGATGCGAATTGTACTACGCTTGAATATTCGGGTCACGAATGATTTACATTGAGAATATCGTCAGAAGATAAAATTTTTCACAGTTTCTGCATATAATCTTTCTGACGAACCGATGGTTTTTTCTTTATCTCTTCTACTGATAGCAAAACATCTTCAAGTTCCTCATTTGAGATTGAGTTACGCTGAGTTTGGGGCAAATGAACTTGAAGTTTACGGCGATTGAATTGTGCGGGATTTGATACGGTTTGGAAGTAGGCCGAGTTGTATGAGGATTTCTTATTTGACTGAGATTTTCCAAAAATTATTTGTTGGCCAGCCTCGAGCTGAATTTTTTGATCTATGAATTCTGATTCAACGCTGACCTCGCCCTTTAGGTTTCCAGCGATACTGTAGTTTTGACGCTGCTTTGCTATGTGTGCAGATGAATTTTTACCATTTATGTGTACCATACCTTCGTCACAGAAAACTTTAAACTTTGAATTAGCGCTTGTAATTTTGATTGAACCAAATTTTAAGTATAAAGCGTCAGCATTACGAAGTAGTAATTTTGTATTTTCTGCAATCTGAACATCAATGTCTGGTTTGATTGAGAGAAGTGCAGGGTACTTTCTTTGTATAATCCATTGCATTTTAGTGACAGTTTTCTCATCGTTAGTTGTTATGAGTACTCCTATCGATTTGTCTAGATTGTTATGTAAATTACTTAGTGACACAGCCGGAATACTATTGTTAACGGCTATTCTCGGTATCTCGTTTGTCTCGAATATTGTTTGGTAAAATGTGAAACTAATGAATAAAACTAAGATTACGGATGCGTATTTGGCATAGTTGAAAAGGTTGGTATTTACGCTTCTTATTGGATTATAAATTTCAATATCTGTAGGGGAATCAGGCTTAGCAAATTGTTTCGCAGCATCTACAAGCCCCAACTCCTCATTTCGCTTTTTTATTTTGTCAATTAAGCTTGAGGGTTCCTTTGTTGGACTTATATTTGAAGTGTTCAGTTGTGCTTCAGTGACTGACGCTGGAAAGTATTTCTCGCACAAGTTTAAGAGTTCTACCTGATCTAAACGGCTACGAATATCTAAGGCTAAAAAACTCCTTAAGCGGAATAATTGCTGTACGAATTTATTTTCCCCATGCACAAGTCGTTCAGAGTAGAGGGCCTGTGTAAAAGATTCGAGTTCGTTTTCGTCCTCTATTGGAATTTCTCCTAAAAGTTTATGGACTACCGTAAATAGGAATGGTTCAAAAACATTTTCGCTTAGCCTCAGAAGTTTGGCAGTCTCTTGAATTTGAAGTTTTTCCTGAAATATAAGGTCAAGTACTAAACACATTGGAGTGCTCAATTGCTGAGCTCTAAACCGACTGAGATCTTGTTGATTAGGAATGTAGTTTGTGGAAAATATTCTCTGAGGTAGAGGCTGGAGTAATACCTCTTCGTAAATTAACTCATTACATCTGGTTAATAAGTCATCCTGATCGTTTCGTCGTATAAGATTAATCGCTCCACTTAGGATTAGGGATTTACATTGTTTAGGGGCGGCATCGCGACCTCTGATTTTACGAAAGAAATTTTCGCTAAGTTGTGTAAACCATGCCTTTGATTTATTCGGATTTTGAGTGAAGAAATTTAAAAAGTGAATAAGTGTCGGATTTAGGGCCATTAAATAGTCAAGGTAGTCCTGTCTCTCCGGTTTCCTGAGTCGCGATATGATTTCATCTATGTTCATTGAAAAATACCTTCATGATATTTATCGCTATTCATTAGTGGATTAGTTACGCTGAAATCGACTACATAAGGCTTTGACTTCGGTCCTCTCTTTGAATTTCCTTTGACTAAGATAGCCACCTTAGTGAACAGCTTCTGAAATTGTAGTTCGAACCCTTCGTTTATGTTCTCTTGGAAATATATATGGTCGAAAATCGGAAGTACTTCGAAGCTTCTTATCAATCCTTCCAGAGTCTTAGGGTTAAGGCCATATTTTTTTGAATCAATCAATTCATCATTCAGTGTGAACCTAAATCTACCAACAAATGAATTAGGAGCCGGATAATATCTGTATAGAATTTTCAGATCATTGCTAAACATATAAAATTCGTTTACCTCGAGAGGAGTTTGAAGTTTCTGTTTTAGGATTTGGTCATCGAAGTCTTTTGAGCAGTCAACAGTACGAGTAAGATTTACAGCGGCATTTTCTAGAGCACTCCACTCGTTTGAAAATTTCACTGGGATCTTGAAAAAATTATCTAATTTTCTAGATTTAGACCAATGTGTTTTGCCCGATTGGTCAACTGATAGGTTGTAGCGGACTCTCGTCGCATCAATCTCAAGTATTTTTGCTTCATCAGAAACCGTTGTGAATGCTTTAACTCGATATGTGTGAAATCGCTCTAACTTTGCTAGTCCATCGATTGGGAGTCCGCTGGACCGGACAAATGGTTTTAATCCGTTCAAATCGTACCTTAGGTCAGTCACCAAATTTTGTATTTGCTTTATGCTCACCAAGTCTTCCTCAGATTTCTCTACATTTTTCAAAGAATTTGCAAAATAGTTAAAAATCCCGGTGATAACCAATGCTGAAATGAGTACCGAAAAAATTGCTTCAATTAATGTGAATCCAGTTTGTCTCAATTAAAACTCCGGTTTAATATTGTCCAGAGCGATCAAACTACGAAGTTTGATGGAACGATTGTATTTGTCGGATCTTAATGTTTTCCAGCCGATTATTATATCAAGGCTCAGCAGTGGCATGTAGGGGACATATTCTTGTGTACCACTACCGATGTTTGCAGGTTTGATTTGAACTATTCTTTGATAGTTCGAAGGTAGAGGGCTCAGGTTAAATGTGCTTAAAGATCGTACCTCATTGGATACATTTAATCCTCTCAGCAAGGGTTTTGTATGAGGTAATTGGCTAAGGTCTATCCAAGTGTCTTTGGTTGAAAACGATGCCAACATTGTTAGAGATTCAAAAGAGACACAAGTTTTTAAGTTATTGAATTCGTCAACCACTTCACGGGCTAATAGCATTGCTTGAATCTCATCAAAACTCTGCTGAGTTTCATTCAGAGACTGCTGATATAGTAACATCAAGGGTACGATCAAGATCACCGAGATTGTACTAGCCAGAACAATTTCAATCAGAGAGAATCCTTTGTTACTCAAATTTGTGCCTGCCATTCGCGATTATGATCATCCATTACCATCCTGTAGAAAAATTTGTAATTAGATTCAAGGGGGCTGTATGACATGTCATATATGACTGTCGTGGGTGCTTGAAACATTGTAAAGTCTAGCTTTTGCATGGCAATACCTCCCTGAATAGAGATCGGTGTCATGGGATTCTCTTTCGAAATAGCACGCTCTGCATTAAAAAAACCGTCAACGTTGTAGCCTGTACCCCGATCGCTATCTCGAAATGATATCTCACCGCATTGAAGGCTGAAATAATAGTTACTCAAAATTTCCTCGAGGGAACAAATTCCTGTAACTAACAGGGCGCTATGATCTTCAACGATAACCTTTCTGTCAAATGTCAGATTACCGTCTATTTTTAATAACTGTCCCTGAGTATTCAAGACATAATGTCCTGACGAAATTTTCAGAAAGCCTTCTTCCTGAAGTGACTTATTTCCATCTGAGGAATTCTTTAAGCTGTAATATTGATGCGCAGCTCGAAATTCATCGACGTTAAAATCGTCGGGATTCCCTTGCAAGTATAAGCTTCCTTGTGGAGTAAATTCAGAAGGTGCTAGCGACCAAGATTCCGAGTTGTCATCGGCAGACTCATAAAGCCTTTCTTTTTCGTGAGGCGGAAACATAAATTGTTTGAAACTTTGATGATCATTGGGTGGAATTACCTCGTGGGTAAAATGTGGATAATCCAGGGTGTGATTAATTGGTAATCTCTCAATTCGTGACATAAAATTGGCATATTCTTCATAACCAGAAAACATTGAATCATAGTTAAATTCGGGTCCTACAATAATAGTTTGTGGTTCGCCCTCACAAATGAGCGCGGGCCCATTTGAAACAGGTCTCATTTTGTGTAAATTATCCATTGTTCTTGTCAATGGAGTAAGAGTGAATTCTCGGCTTCCTTCCCATCCTTCAATCGTTGCTTCTTTAAGAATGGCCATTCTGCCATCTCGTTGCTGTACAGAGTCTACTTCCAAGCAAACAGCTTGCTCCATTTCGTCATTAGGAGTATCAATTCGGTCGACTCCTACAGAGCTAATCTTCACGATTGATCTATAGGCATTACCTACTGTGTAAGCTCTACTAAAGGCCAGATATGATCCGAAAGGATGAATTAGAGATGAGAACGCCGAATAGCCCGAGAGAATGTAATGACTAGGATCAGGCCTATTTTGGACATAGAAATCTGGTTCGTAAAAGCCTTCATATACGGATTGTAAAATTGCTGATCCTTGAGTTTCGGAGTTGATAGGATCGCCATTCCTCACAATTTGAGATTGTTGGAAAAACTCTGGTGAATTGATAATCTGAGCAGGGTATGTGTTTGGATTTTTTCCGATGTAAGGGTTGAACAAATGAAAGTATTCTCCCCAACCAGCGGGGTCGGAACCAGGCGTCAGTTTCAAAAAATTTTCGTCGCCTGGTCCGAAATAAAGAAAACCCCGTTCTAATATGGCAGCTTTCGACCTATCTAACTCCTCCTTATCGCTGAGGTGAGTCATATTCTCAAATCCTACGCCCCCTTTGCCTGATAATAAAATCGAGTCGACAGGAGTTTTCGAATTACCGCTTACAGGCCCGTTTATAAGAATTAATGGAAAATTGTATTTATACTTAAAATCACCCTCTTCATTTAAAATTGGTTTACCTAGCAGATTTGTAACTAATTTGTTGTAGCGATTTCCGATACTACTTTTATGGAAGAAAGTGAACTTACTTATGATTGGGCTTATTAAGTTGTAAACAATTAAAGATTTTTTCAATCGAAACTTCTTAGTTGTACCCAAATAGGTGGCTGCGCAAATTAGTTCGAGATTTAACTTTTTCTCGACTTGGTCTTGCAATACATGTCCGCCTTCGATGTTTGAATACAGAGAGTTAGATTCAAGATTTATTAAATACTCGAGGTTTAATCCTGGAGTCATTTTTTGGTAATTTTCGTGGATAATCTTCAGATTTTTTGGAAATAAATCCATTATTTTGGGATGATTCAGTTGGTTATTTACGAGCGGATTCACTAGGCTGTCAGTGGACTGAAGAAAAAATCCGTAAAACGACTTCTCGTGATAATTTCTAGTTTTACTTATACGCTCAATATCTGCTTCAGAAGGAGTTTGAATGCCCTCTCGTATAGCTCTGATCAATAACTGTAGGCCCGCCTCCGCCGAGATTCGAGCAGTTTCATTATAGAGAGACTTGTGACTTTGCACATTTTGTTGTCGAGTCATCCAGTTTAAGGAGATCAGTGTGAGTCCCAAAATAGCTACGATACCTGTTACTACAAAAATTATGAAACCGCGATTTGAACGAGTCGGACTGTATTTAGTAAAAAGATTGTGCATAAGTTCAGAAAATTTTAGCGTCTGAGGGAGATGATAATCAAATCCATGGCCACTATTAACACAAAAACTTGAGATGACCGAGCACTTGCGCTACATTTCTCGTCTTATATTTTAAATTTTTGTATTAAAGTGCTACGTTTTAGAAGATATATTATGGTGGTTTATGAGTCTTGAGCAACTATTTCATCTGTGTGGGCAAGATGCACGTATTTACGAACTAAATCTGGAAATTGCTAGGATTCGTAAAGCCATGGAAGATCAGATTGCCGAAATAAAATCGATGAAGGCACGCGTTGAACAATTTTCGGATAAAGAGAAACAGTTTGAAATTAAGTTGCGAGCCACTGAGGTTGAGGTGCAGGCCGCAGAGCAAGAATTAAAGAGGCTTCAGGCACAGCGGATGCAAGTATCGTCACAAAAAATTTTGAGTGGTTTAGATCAAAAAATTGAAGCTCAATCGGGATTGATTTCTGAATTAGAGGAAAAATGGTTTGAAGATCAAGAGGCCTTGGAAGTTTCACAGGAAAATTTAATAAAAATGAGGGGTCATCTGGAATCTGAGCAACTTAAACAAGAAAAAGTTATTGAGACTGGTAACTCAAAACTTGATGGGTTAGAGCAAGAGTTTAAGCATTTGATGGATCTACGCTCCTCTAATTTAGACGGTTTACAAGCGACTTTCTTAAAGCGGTATGAGTTTCAGAGATCAAAAAATTCGACGGGTAGAATTTTATTTGATATTTGTGAAAATAACTGTTCTCGTTGTGGAATGCAGATTCCTAGCCGTACTTTTGAAATGGTGCGTTACAATGGAGAAGTTGCTTCTTGTTCTAGCTGTGATGCTTTATTATTCTATTCCGGTAAGTAAATGATCAGAAATCTTTTAATTATATTTCTAAGTTTTTGTATATCTTCGGTATCTATAAATGCTGAAGGCTGGATTCATGTCCAAGATGATGCTAATTTGCTGAGTCAGGAGACAAAGCAATCCATCCAGCAAATGGCGACCCAGTTTCACGATGATACTCGTACTGTTTTCCTGATTAAAACCGATATTCGATCTGATTTGAGCTTATTCAAGCAAGATTCTACAAATGCCTTTGCAAACTTTATCAGAAATGTACCGGATGAAAGAGGTATGCTTCTGTACTTTCAAATGAAACGAAATAGTCAAAAAGGTAAGGTTAATTTTAGCGCTGGCTACGGACTGCAAGGTGCATTCCAGATGATCGATGTTCGACGAATTCTTCAAGATAAAATTTTACATTTTCGACACAACATGGCTGACCAAAAAGTTTTACTAGAGGGGATCAGCGAATATTTTCTGGTAGTAAAAAATCACAATGCCACTAAGTCGGATACTCTAGGTCCAGTTGATACGGTCAAAATAGGTGCGATCCAAACGGGTCTTAGTAAAAAATCGCTTTTCTGGCTCCTGATCGGTTTGTTTGCTTCACTTTTACTGGTTACTGTCTTTTATGTTGTGGGTAAGCGTAGGTGTCCGGAATGTGGAAGTCGCTTACATGTAAATATCAGACCTTTATACCGAACGGACAGCCCATACAAAAGAATCAAAATCATCAAGTGTTTTGATTGTAATTATTTCAGAAAGTATTTATTCTAGAGTTTGTATATCCCACAAGAAAAAAGCAGATTTCAGCTAAGTTTATAACTTTACATCTGGCTTCGGCGAAATTCTGGATCATTTTTCCTGTAAAGGGTCGAGATGATTTAGGATTAAGGACGCTTGCAAGAGAGGAGTCACAGTGTCCGACGACAAGAAAAAACCTTCCGATTTTGATGATGAATTATTCGACAATGAAGATAAGCAGGATGATGAGGATTTTATCGAAGAAGATCTCGACGACGATCTTGATCTATTCGACGACGATGATATTGATCATTCGATAGATGCAGACGATGAAAACTTGCCAATAGTTATAGAAGACCGCGAGGCTAGGAAGCCTCGAGAGAAAGAACTAGAATTGCCGGTACTCCCTTTGAGAGAAATTGTGGTCTTTCCATACATGGTTATTCCGCTATTTGTGGGTAGAAGTTTATCTCTCAAGGCGATTGAAGTAGCGATGGAGACAAATCGGGAGATTCTTCTCGTGTCGCAGAAACATGCGAAAACTGACAACCCCGGGGTGGAGGATTTACACGAGGTTGGCACTGTTGCTGAAATTATGCAACTTTTGAAATTACCGGATGGCATCGTAAAAATTCTGGTTGAAGGTACTGCCAGAGCTAAAGTTCAGAATTACACCGAAACGAAAGACTATTACCGTGCCAAACTTGAAATATTTGAAGACGAGGAGGAAAAAAATCTGCGCACGCAAGCGCTGATGCGGAATGTAATAGCGCAATTTGAGCAATATATTAAACTAAACAAGAACGTTCCAATCGAAATAATCAATGTGACTAATTCTGTGGAATCTCCTGGTCGCTTGGCGGACATCATTGTCGCCCACTTGAAGCTGAAGGTAGAAATTAAACAAAACGTATTGTCAGCCTTCAGCGCAGAAGAACGATTGAGTATGATTTGTGACATTCTCAACCGTGAGATCGAGATATTGAATATAGAGAAGAAGATTAGAGGCCGTGTACGCAAGCAAATGGAGCAGGTCCAGAAAGAATATTACCTCCGAGAACAAATCAAGGCAATTCAGAAGGAATTGGGGGAGAACGATGAGGTTGCTCAGGAGGTCAAAGAAATCAAAAAGGCGATTGAAAAAGCCAAGATGCCGAAAGAAGTTCTTGAAAAGGTGGAAAAAGAGTTAGATAAATTTTCCAAAATGTCTTATTCATCTGCCGAAAGTGGTGTCATTCGAAATTACCTTGAGATCATGTGCGAATTACCATGGTCTAAGAAATCCCGCGATAAACTTGATGCAAATAGAGCCCAGGAAGTTCTTGACCGAGATCATTTTGGGTTGGAGAAGGTCAAGGAAAGGATTACAGAATTTATTGCGGTATGCCAACTGAAAAAATCAATTAAAGGTCCAATATTGTGCTTAATAGGGCCCCCTGGAGTTGGAAAGACGTCCTTAGCGAAGTCCGTAGCGGAAGCACTAGGTCGAAAGTTTGCCCGAGTTTCCTTGGGAGGCATGCGAGACGAAGCGGAAATTAGAGGACACAGGCGAACCTATGTGGGAGCTCTTCCAGGTAGAATAATACAAATGCTACGTCAGGTAGGTACGAAGAACCCGGTCATTCTTCTGGATGAGATCGATAAGACGGGTTCAGATTTTAAGGGCGACCCCTCATCAGCTCTCCTCGAAGTCCTTGACCCCGAGCAAAATAAAAATTTTCGAGATCACTATTTGGCTGTACCCTTTGACCTCTCACAGGTTCTGTTTTTGACCACAGCTAACTATGTCGGTGGCATTCCTGCCCCTTTAAGAGACAGAATGGAGATGATAAATCTTTCGGGTTACACCGAGGAAGAAAAAATTGAGATTGGTGATCGGTATTTAGTTCCCAAACAAACGGACGAGAATGGAATTAGTGCTAAAGAGGTCGGTATATCCAAAGGTGCTCTTAGTGAGATAATCCGCTGTTATACAAGAGAGGCTGGTGTTCGAGACCTTGAACGGAAGATCGGATCGATTTGTCGTAAAATAGCAAAGAATTCAGTCACGGTGAAGAAATTTAAGCAGGTTAAAGTAACTGAAAAAACTGTTAACGATTACCTAGGCGTTCGTAAGTTTCTACCAGATATGCAAGGAGTCGTTGATCAAGTGGGTGTTGTTATGGGTTTAGCTGTAACATCTCTTGGTGGCACCACTTTACCAATCGAGGTTGAAGTGCTCGAGGGTAGTGGCAAAATCATGCTAACAGGTAATCTTGGTGATGTGATGAAAGAAAGTTGTCACGCAGCAGTTACGTATATTCGCCGCCATAGAGACATTTTTGGTATAGCTAAAGATTTTCATAAAAAGGTAGATATCCATATCCACGCTCCAGAGGCCGCTATTCCCAAAGATGGTCCTTCAGCAGGAATCACAATAGCGACGGCTGCGGTTTCAGCATTGGCTGACATCAAAGTTCGTAAGGATGTTGCAATGACTGGCGAGATTTCCTTGAAAGGTAAAGTTATGCCAATCGGAGGAGTTAAAGAGAAATCTTTGGCTGCCTACCGCGTTGGTATTAAAGATATTATCATTTGTCGTGATAACGAGAAAGATCTTGAGGATATTCCCGATGAAATTAAACGCAATATCAATTTTCACATAGTGGATGATATTTCAGAGGTTTTAGAAGTAGCTTTCGTAAAGGAAGATTTTGAGAGAATTAAGAAGAAGGGTCTCAAGAGTACTTCGAAGAAATCTAATACTTCGAAAAGTACAACGAACCGCTCCAAAAAAACTGAGGACAGCCCAAAGGCTACAGTGAATTAGCGGAGAATATACATGTCAAAATCCATGACGGGTTTTGCGAGGCGTACATTTACCTTGCAAGACTCCCGCTTTGAATTAGAAGTCCGCTCGGTTAACCACAGATATCTTGAGGTCAGTATCCAGCTACCGAAACCTTCAATGCAACTAGATCTTAAGATTCGTAAAATGATGGAGACCTGGTTTAAGAGGGGCAAGATTCAACTTGTTATTAAGGCGGATAACCCCGGCCTTCAAGTCGGGTATGAGCTTGATCATAATAGGCTCCGAGACTACATTAACAACCTATCAGAAATCACGGATTGCTATCAACTACGCGACTCTTGTCCGAGTGCATATGAATTGATCAAATTACCCGGAGTCTTAGTCGAGAAACCTCAATCTCATTGGTCGGAAATTCTGGAGGATGAGTTAGAAAAAAACCTAAATGCTTTGTTTCAAGATTTGAGTCAGGCTAGGCTTCGCGAGGGCTTAAGTTTAATCAAAGAAATCGAGCAATACTTAACACAGATCAAGACAATTTGCTCTACCATCAGTTCTTTAAGGGAAGCCTATGGAGATGAATGCAAACAAAAATTTGAGGAAAAGTTATCGGCTTTTAATCAAGAAAAATTGGATGAACAGAGGCTGTATATTGAATTGGCTTTACTAATTGAAAAAAGTGATGTAGAAGAAGAACTGGTTCGATTAAATAGTCATTTGGATTTAGGTTTTGAACTCCTAGCTAAAGATGGGCCAAGCGGAAAAGAATGGAATTTTCTTTGTCAAGAATTGAATCGTGAGATCAATACGATTGGTTCTAAAAGTAGTCAAATTGCGGTATCTCAACAGGTTTTAAAGGCTAAGTCTTGGCTCGAAAAGATAAGAGAACAGGTTCAGAATTTAGAGTAAAAGGAATTGAATGAGATTGAATTTATTGAATATAGGTTTTGGTAACTTTGTCATTGCTGGAAGGATTGTGGCGGTAATATCTCCAGGTTCAGCGCCGGTTAAGAGGATTAAAGAGGTGGCAAAAACGAAAGGTTTATTGGTAGATGCAACCTATGGCCGCAAGACACGTGCAATTGTAGTCATGGATAGTGAGCATGTAGTTTTATCTGCAATAAACCCAGATACTATTGCGTCGAGATTGGACCAGAAGGCATTACTGAATCAGCCAGACCCTGAATCCATAAATGATGAGGAGGCTTAGTTTGAAACTTAAAGCGAAAGGTCTTCTGGTGGTTGTGAGTGGGCCTTCGGGTTGCGGGAAATCTACTCTATGTAAACTACTTTTAGATAATCAAAAAGATAATTTTGGTCTCGTCATATCTCATACTTCTCGAGAAAAACGACCTGGCGAAAATCATGGTGAAGATTATTACTTTATAAGTCGACAAGAATTTCAAAAGAATATAGCTCAGAATGCGTATTTAGAATGGGCAGAGGTACATGGTAATTTTTATGGTACTCCCCGCGATCAGGTGGATCATTTTCTTGAAATGGGCTCTAATGTTTTACTGGAAATTGATGTCCAAGGTGGTCTGCAGGTTCGTGGAAAAATTGATAGAGCTATTCTTATATTTATTAGTACGTCAACTTTCAATGAACTTAGCCAAAGGCTGAAAAGTAGAGCAACTGATTCTGATGAGGTGATTAAGACGAGAATTAAGAACGCGAATATGGAATTGCGAATGGTGCCTAATTATGATTTTTTAGTGATAAACGATGAACTTCAAGAAGCTTTAGCTGAAATTCGTGAAATTATTTCTAGTGAAAAAAAGCGGATTTGGCGATTGAATATCAATGATTACTATGATAAACTCCAGTTCCCCAAAAATTCACCGTGAAAGGAACTCCGAGTGATTGAATTCAACATAGATCGTGTTCAGAAAGAGTTAGATGGGAAGTACAATCTGTCTCATTTGATAATTAACCGTGTTAAAAGGTTGAGAGCCGGCGTAGAATCAAAAGTAGAAAAGAAAATGCGCGAGAAGGATATCGTCCTTGCTATCCGAGAAATAGAATCCGGTGATTTAGTTTACGAAAGAGACGAGGAAACTACCAGGCAAATGGAAGTTGATCTTGCAGAGTCTGTGATTGATGAGGAAAATTCCGGAATTCTTTTAGGATCTGAAGAGTAACTAGTCGGTCTAATTCTGCTGGTACTGGAGTACAGGTGCTATTAGCTGAAGTTCTTGTGCCGAGGCCTGTCTACGGGACCTATAGGTACTCTGTACCAGAAAAATTCAAAGGTATAGTGGAAAGGGGCTTAAGGGTCCAAATTCCTTTTGCAGGTCAGACTCTCATCGGCTGTGTTCTCCAAGTTTTTTTTAACTCTCCAGAGGGGTCAGCTGATGATAACTTAGTTGCAGCAGATGCTAATCTGCCTAAAAACATTGATTACAAGGAAATCGAAGATGTTTTCGAGACCTTCAGTTTTATTACCAAGGAAGATTTAGAACTTCTATATCAAATTTCAAGATACTATTTGATTTCTCCTGGAGAAGTGGTCAACTTATTTTTACCCCGTTACCAACCAAGAGCTTCAAAGCGATATAGTTTCGCAAAAGATTTGACGAGCTGTCTTGATCTTATTCCGCGAAATAGAAAAAAGTTGCGACAAGGGTTAATTCGGTTCGCTATGGGGGAAGCTTTTTCTCTAAATCGTGACGAAGTACTCGACAAAACATCTTGGGGAGTAGGATTATTTCGTGACGCTTTGAAAATGGGGCTGTTAGAAGAAATCAATTGTTGGCCAGAGCTCAAAACCTATGACGATACGGAGTTTTCTCTCAACCGAGTTAAGTGGCCTAAATTAAGTGCTCAGCAAAAAAAAGCTTATGAGGGGATCAGAACTGGTGCTAACACTGTACAATATCTTCAAGGAGTGACAGGTTCAGGAAAAACCGAGGTTTACCTCAATTTGGTTTACGATTGCTTAAAGCGAAACCAAAATGTAATATTTTTGGTTCCCGAGATCGCTTTAACACCCCAATTTGTGAATATATTCAAGCAACGTTTTGGAGAATTAGTAGCAGTTTTTCACTCCAAAATTAGTGATCGTCAAAAGTATCTAGAGTGGAAGCAGTTACTTGAAGGAAGTAAGAGAGTGGTTATTGGAGCCCGGTCAGCACTTTTCTCTCCAGTACCTAGACTTGGACTAATTATTCTAGATGAGGAAGGTGAGAGCTCATACAAACAAGATACCTCTCCTTTCTATGATGCGCGAAGAGTAGCTGAGAAAAAAGCTCGGATTACGAAATCTAGATTAATTATGGGATCTGCGACACCCAGTCTTAATTCTTGGAGACGTATTCAATCGGGAGAAATTTCCTGTCAAACAATGCAACAGAGACATAATCAGTTTGAACTTCCACGGATATCTATAGTTGATCTTAAAAATGAATTTAAGTCCGGAAATTTCTCAGTTTTTTCGAGAGAACTCAAAGAGAAAATGCATAAAGAAATTGACAAAGGCAATCAGATAATTCTGTTTGTAAATCGTCGAGGCCATTCCAGTTTTGTAATGTGTAGGCAATGTTCACATACCTTGATATGTCCCAGATGTGAATTATCGTTAACTTACCACGATAGTGATGTATTGCATTGTCACTATTGTGGTTTTTTTATTCCTAAACCTCCTGAATGTCCAAAATGTCAGTCAAAGGCAATTAAGCAATTTGGTCTAGGTACTCAGAAAGTAGAGAGTTTCTTTAAAAAGGAATTTCCAGGCGTATCTGTGGCTAGATTAGATACTGACTTGAGTTCAAAAAAAGGCTATTTGGAGTCGGTTTTGGATAGGATGCGAAACGGAGACATAAAGGTTTTAATTGGGACTCAGATGATTTCGAAAGGACTTGATTTTGAAAATATAACCCTAGTCGGTATTATGAACCCTGATTCTCTTGTTAAAATGGGTGATTTTTCCGCCCGAGAACGTGCTTTTCAATTATTTGTACAAATTGCGGGTCGCTGCGGCAGGTCGAGCAAAAGAGGTGAGGTGGTCTTACAAACCTATACTCCAGACCTAAAACTTTATGAGCAGCTATGTCAGTATGAACTCGATCGATTTGTCGAACAAGAGCTAACTTTGCGAGAAGCTCTCCAGTTTCCTCCATATAGCCGTCTAGTTTATATTGAAAGTAATTCTGAGATTCAGGATAAAGCTCTTAAGAATCTGCAGCGTGTTCACCAAATGCTTTTGAAAATACCCACAGATTTGATCAGAGAAGTTTATGAACCGCAAGCTTGTCCGATACCCAAAATAAATAACAGATATCGATTTAGATGTGTAGTTAAGGCAACAGACTCTCCCAAGCTCTGGGAGGAACTTGAGACCGTTCGTAAAAATTACAGGAGCATGAATCATACCCGAACGAAATTTTTGGTTGACCCTGAAAATTTACTGTAATGAAAACTATTGGTGAATCATTTTAGTGGTTACGATGACTCTGGTCGATTTTAATTTTTTTCGATAAGTTTTTTACTGTTCTTCATATTATCGAGGAGGTTGTTGTTATTGCCACGATGACAAAGCATACAATTTATTTGATCTGCTTTGCGACCTCCTGAGTGATTCCAATTAAGATATTTCTTATTGATCTCTCGAGTCATTCGAATCATTTGTCGGGCAATTTCTTTACGTTTTAAGCGCTTTCTAATACTCAGATTTTGTATAGATTCATTTAAGTCTACACTTTTATCTTTCACGTGGCAGAAGCTACATTTTTGACCCAGAGCCTTGGAATAAAATTTCATGGTATTTTTTAATTCTTTTCTACTCAAATGGCCAAGCAATTGAAGAGTTGAATTGTTATTTTTTATAGATTTATTTGTCTTACTAATGATGGTTTGATTGCTTATAAATATTAGTCCGAACAGCAAAAACAGC
>CEUK01005517.1_pt1 | contig 18555 bp, 12 predicted proteins | sample 356451 | NCBI WGS metagenome assembly CEUK01 (sample SAMEA2622843, study PRJEB7988) | marine metagenome | isolation source: saline water (ENVO:00002010), including
AATCTCTCCGAACAAGCACCCTTTTTTGAGCGCATCGGTCAAAATTCATCAATTCGCACCAGGCGGTGGAGGCGTCGCATCATAGCCCAATTCGACTCTTCTTCGCTGAACAACATCACGGTCCGACATCATTCGATTGTAAAGGACTTGAGCCGCTTGGGCTTTCCTTTCATCATCATCTTTGATCCGACGACTCTTACCACGAATGATGAGCATACCGAAGAGGAAGGTCAAGAGAATCGCTGCCGCTCCAACCTGGAACACGGGCATCTCAAACACATTTTCCCATTCAAACGTATCATCAGCACCCGATGATTTCGAACTGTTGTACACATTCAATCGAATCGTAGCCGTATCCATCGGTATCTCAGCACCGGGTTCATTGACGGTGAGAACAAGATCAAACTTGCCTTCAGCCAATGCAGTTCCCGAGAAAATCTTCGATTGCGTATTGCCTGTTTCCGATGTAAAGATCATCATCTGAGAACTGGTTTCAGCGAGGATGTTTGTCGATGATTGCCAATCAATATTCACCGTGAACCCATCGCCCATGCTTGTTGTAACTGCACAATTGAAGAGGAAATCAGAACCGGTTACAGCATCGATTGACAACGATGTTGGTTCGCAATCAATGGAAGCTTCTCCTGCATTCTTGTTTGGATCGCTTGGCCAATGATCGGGTTTGTGGGCTCCAGATGTTTGGTTGTCACCCCATCCATCGCCATCGGAGTCGAGATGTTGCGAATCATGGAGTGGGAATGCATCATCATCATCGGCATATCCATCTCCATCAGTATCTGGACAACCGATGAGACTACCTCTAAAGGCAGTCCCATATTCATCAGGACACTGGTCAGGAGCAGTTCCGGATGATTCATCACCAAATCCATCCATATCATCATCGTACCATTGGGTACTATCGTTAGGCCACACGTCGTTGATGTCTGAATAGCCATCGCCATCGGAATCAACACATCCGTAGACATCGTTGGTTGAAGTTCCTGCTACGCTTGGACAAGCATCGCCTTGCGTTCCGTTCTCCTCATCTCCGTATCCATCGCCATCGGAATCGCTCCATTGTGTTGGCTCACCGAGGAAGGCATCGGATGCATCCGACATTCCATCCATATCTTCATCAGCACAACCGAAGACATCTCGGAACGATGTTCCCGGTGTAGTTGGACAATCATCAGCTTCGAATCCAACAACGTTGTCACCAAAGCCGTCACCATCTTGATCAGCATGTTGCGTAGCCTCGTTCGGGAATGCATCTGAACCATTGACCGTCGTCCATTGTGCATCACCATCTGAGTACCCATCACCATCCGAATCAGTGCATCCGAATCGATCGGTGGTCGAATTTCCAGCATCCAACATACAACCGTCTTCGAGATCGTCGAATCCATCACCATCTGCGTCACTTGAACGACCAGGATCTGCAGGGAAGGCATCGTTTTCATCGGAGATTCCGTCTCCATCGCCGTCAACACAACCGTATCGATCAACCGTCGATGTACCAGGAACGCCAGGACAGGCATCAGGTTGAGGTCCAGTTGCGTTGTCACCGTATCCATCAGCATCTTGGTCAAGCCATTGATGCTTCACACCAGGTAGTTCGTCGATGATGTCATCCCAGCCATCACCATCGGAGTCAACGCAACCGTAGCGGTTGCCTTTTGTTGAATTCCCATCATCTCCAGGGCAGGCATCTGGTGTTGTCCCGCCTGGATTGTCACCGTATCCATCACCATCCACATCGGACCATTGTGATATGTCGTCCGGATGTGAATCCTGGGAATCAGCCCATCCATCTTGGTCAGCGTCTGGGCATCCAAGCGTACTGTTTTGCCACGAATCACCGAATTCGGATGGGCATGCATCAGGATAATTTCCACTTGCATTATCGCCATATCCATCACCATCGCTGTCGGCTGATTGTGTTGCATCATAGCGGAAGGCATCTGCTCCTTGTGAAACATTCCACAGACCGTCCGCATCGGAGATGCCATCGCCATCTGAATCTGGACAACCAACTCGGTCGATCGTTGAATCACCATATTGTGTTGGACAACCATCTGGATTCGTTCCACTCGCATTGTCTCCATATCCGTCACCGTCCGTATCCGCACTTTGCGTCGCATCACTTGGGAATGCATCAGCACCGTGGAGCACTGTCCACGTAGCATCTGGGTTTGAAACACCATCACTATCGCTGTCAGGGCAACCATTTCGATCGACCGTTGACGTTCCAAACTGTGATGGGCAAGCATCACCATCTGTTCCCGACGAATTGTCGCCATATCCATCGTCATCGGTATCGTTCCATTGTGATGCATCATTCGGCAAAATGTCTGCTCCATCGGCAATGGTCCATACAGGTCCGTTCGTACCGGTAAGGTCCTCATCCGATGCTCCATCTGCATCACTGTCTGGACATCCATAGCGATCTATTGTTGACGTTCCAGCGACTGTCGGGCAAGCATCTGGATTGTTTCCTGTACTTTCATCACCATATCCATCCCCATCGGTATCGCTCCATTGTGTTGAATCGGTTGGGAAGGCATCATCGGAATCAGCGTATCCATCACTGTCGAGGTCACTGCATCCTAGGTTGCCAAGTTCGGTTGATGTTCCAAACGTTGTAGGACAATTGTCAGCATCAACGCCACTTGCATTGTCGCCATAGCCATCGCCATCTTGGTCCGCCCATTGGCTCGCCTCGCTTGGAAACGCATCCGCACCATCTGCGACAGTCCATACAGAGCCATTGATACCTGTTGGGTCGGGGTCTGAGTAGCCATCAGTATCGGAATCAGGACATCCGAATCGATCGTGATAGGAGGTTCCGTGTGTGGTATTGCAAGCATCACCATCGGTCGCTGGCGGAGGATTGTCACCGTAGCCATCACCATCGCCATCACTCCACTGTGTTGAATCACCAAGGAATGCATCCGCCCCGTCCGTGACCGTCCACACTGAGCCATTGATACCTGATGGATCAGGATCAGAAGCCCCATCACCATCTTCGTCAGGACAACCATTTCGGTCAAGGTTTGAATAAGCCTTGACAGAATTACATGCATCTGCACCATCTGCAACAGTCCATACAGGGCCATTAATTCCTGTTGGGTCAGTGTTTGAGTAACCATCGCCATCATCATCCAAGCAACCAAATCGGTCAGCCGTTGAGTTTCCTAGAACCACAACACATGCATCGGGTTGGAAACCTGCTGCATTGTCACCGTAGCCATCGAAGTCTTGGTCCGCCCATTGTGTGCTTTCCGATGGGAAGGCATCAGCACCGTTCGAAACAAGCCAAACGCCATCAGGATTTGAATAACCATCGCCATCGGAATCCGGGCAACCGGTTCTATCAACAGTTGATGTTCCGTATGTGCTAACACAATCATCATCATCGTCAATGACGCCGTCGAGGTCTTCATCTTCTGTGAGGTTGACCAAGGTTGTTTCCTGATTCAAGGCCAGAGCGAAAAATTGTGGGCCACGAGGAACATTCGTCCCGTTGACGTGGACTTCCCAAGTACCCTGAGCAGGGTTTGCAAATTTCAATCCACGAAGGTTATCAAGATTGTTCGACAATTCAGTCCATGTGCCTGAAGGATCTTTTACAGCGAGATCGAGATCGTTCACGAGGTTCGTGGAAGCAACAGTCGTACTTTCGGGGTCGGTCCAGGACAGTACAATGTTCAAGTCTGGTGCTGAGGCTGGAATGTTGAAACTCCATCCTCTATTTCCAGATGTTGAAACACTCTCATTCTCAATGAACGTGGCATTCAAAGCGTTTCGTAAATCAACACGTCCCCATCCTTCATGGTTGTTTGGAGCAGTTTCACCAGCACCATTCGTCACATCGCTGTATTGACCCATCATGTCATGTGCGCTAGCGGCAAAGATTGCCTTAACTAAGGCAGAACTTGGATCCTGATGGCCACGGTTGTCGATGAGATGTTGCAGTAACAGAGCAGTTGCTCCAGCGGTCAGGGGTGTTGACATACTCGTACCACCCATGTAACAGTAACTTGTGTTGTATGTCCCCCATCCACAAGCACCAGCGGATCGAGATTTCGTTGAAAGGATGAACGAACCGGGGGCGACAATGTCTGGTTTTATTCTTCCATCATCAACAGGTCCGCGACTTGAAAATGCGCTCATTCCGCTTATGTTATCAGCGGCTTTGTCATCCTTGATTGGATTGCTAGGGAAGTCTGATGGCCACATCGACCCCCATTGGTTGGTTATCGTTGGGCGGTTATTTTCACTCGCCCCTACTGTAAAGACATTCTTTGCTGTTGCTGGATTTCCTAGTGAGTCGAAGTCAACTTCTCCGTTCGAGTTGGCGTCTGTGCCAGAGTTGCCAGCAGAAAACAGGATTGTCATATTCCTGTAATTTCGGGCTGCTATGTCTGCTTGCATCGATCCTGTTGTATACTCACTATAACAAGGGGCAGATGGATGACAGGTGTTGCCCCAGGAATTAGTATGGACTCGTGAACCATTTTCAGCAGCTAATCGAAATAGTTCGGTTTTGTTTGTTGGAATTCCCAATAGCGTATCTCGCTCGCCAACAGGATTGTTTGCGCAATACAATCCAATGGATTGGAAGTACAATCTTGCTTCAGGAGCCATGCCTTTGATGTTCCCCGAAGAATCGGTACCATCTCCTAGGACAGACCCCGCAACGTGTGTTCCATGCCCATTGGTATCCTCTGCACCATCGTTTGCGGGTGACCCGCACGCAGTTGCTTGCGCTGATGTCATTGGAAGGGAGACAATGTCAACGATGTGATCTCGAAAATCGGGATGCATGGTGGAATCATTTGTACCACTATCGAGTCCTGAATCTGAGACTGCGACGATGATGCCTGATCCATCGACATAATCCCACGAAGAGTTGATTCCACTCATCGTTGCTTGGCTCCATAAATCAGGTGCCTTAAGGACCGCATCAGCCTCATCATTTGTGTGTGAGTACCAAAACTCTTCTTCCAGCCATTCAATCTCATTCTGATTTGCCAACCATGAAATGGCTGAAGACGAGGGTTGAATGTAGACCGTAGCAAATCTTCCTACATGGTACGTGATCTCGATCTCATTCATTGTATGGATTTCTTCTGGAAGCGTTTTGCCGCTGAGTAGAAGGTTCACTGGAACCATGTCTTGCTGGTAGAAGATTCCCGATGTGCTTGCAAGGTCACCCGTTAAAATCCGGGCTAGACCACGACTCATCTTGTCCGTGGGGTCGAGTTTTACAATCCCCTCAACGCCCAATGAATTGAGTTGTTCTGTTGAATGTTTATTCAATTCACAATGGAATCCGTTGACTGGTATAAAGGAGAAACAATCAATCCCCGCTTCATTTAGTTCTCCTTCCCATTCTGTTGGTACTGGATAAGCATGCGTGAGGATGTAGTATCCAGAAAGGACATTTTCATTTGTACGCTCAGGCCAATCTTCAACCGAAGTAACCGTCGCATCCCGATACAATAAGCCGATGGTGCCTACGCCTTCTTCGACATTGTACCAACCTTCAGCATGGGATTTGGTTGGATTAATCCCTAGCTGGCTAAGTAAATCAAGCTCAGCATCTGTTTCAATTACGATTCTTGGTTGGCTGCTGTTTGAGGATGCAAAGGGAGCGATTAATTGTGTCAACATAATCGCCACGAGGAAGAAAGAAACGCGCATTTGTCGAGCCGCCATGCTGGTGTCTTGACATCGGTCACTCATCAATGATTTGCATCAACCCAGTTCAAGTTGATAACGAGCATTGAAAGCAGGGTCGCGTCAGCGGAGGACATGCGCGGGATGGGTTCTGGTAGTGGCGATGCGATGGAACCATCCGATATCAACGAGAAAACACAGATTGTTGGTCGCCAAATTTGGCGTGTTGTTCCATACGCAAAGCGATACCCTGGGCGAGTTGTTGCAGGTATTCTTGGCAATGCTATGGCACGGTTCTTTGACTTGATGCCATTTGTTGCCATCGGGCTTGCTGTCGATTATTTCACTGGAAGCGACTTTGTCGGGCCTCAGATCGTTGAGGACTTTGTAACATCGTTTGGAGGAGATCCCGCCGTTGGTTATGGAGTACTGATTTTCTTGGGCTTCTTCTTCCTTGCAATTTTCCAAGGAATCTCCGAGTATTCGTGGCAAACGCTTGGCTATAAGATTCAACACGATTTACGAATGGATGCCACAAAGTCGCTCATCGCCATGGAGGCTTCCTACTACGATATGCGGCAAACGGGGCAGATCATGGCTGTGTTGTCAAGTGACGTGAATCAATTGGAAGATGTTGTCTCCGATTCATCCACATCGATTATACGAATCTTCGTCACCTTCCTAACTGCATTTTTGATTCTGGTTTTGATGTCGTGGAAACTTGCAATCGTGTTGTTTGGACCGATTATTTTCATTGTGCCCATCGTCTATTGGTTCTCAACCAGCGTTCAGCGTAAGTATCGAAAACAACGTGAGTCCACGGGGGATATCACAGCTGTTCTTGAGAACTTGATTTCTGGAATTTCCGTCGTTCAAGCATACAATGCTGAGGAATGGGAAGCCAATCGTGTGGACCGAGAATCAGGTGCGTATCGTGACCAAGCGATGGGTGCAAGCCAAGACCGGAACCGATTTATTCCGATGATTTACGTTGTTGCAGGTATTGCATTTGGACTTCTTGTCACGGCTGGTGGCTGGCTTGCAAAGGAAGGTGAAATTACGACCGGACAACTCGTTACCTTCTTGTTGATCAGTACGCGAATGACCATGCCGATGTTCATCTTCGGAATTCTTGTCAATCAATTGCAACGCGGTGAAGCCGCTGCTCGCCGCGTCTTTGCAGCAATTGACTTGGAACCGACCATTGTTGATCGAGAAGATGCCATTGAATTGCTTGGGCCGATTGAATCAGTTGAATTCAAGGATGTTCATTTTACCTATCCAAACACATCGACGAAGGTGCTGAGTGGCATCTCGTTCAAGGTTGCTGGTGGTCAATTCCTTGGCGTCATGGGCCATACTGGTGCTGGTAAGACGACCATTCTGAAATTGCTCATGCGCTATTACGTGCCTGATTCGGGAGAGGTCCTCATCAATGGCAACGACATTCATACTTACACGCTTGCAAGCGTTCGTGAAGCGATTGGGTTTGTGAGTCAAGACCCGTTCCTGTTCTATGGTTCGATTAAGGACAATGTTCAATACAATCAAGAAGCGAAAGAAAGCGATTTGATTGAAGCACTCGAACTCGCTGGAGCACTCGAATTTGTTGAAGAACTTGAAGATGGAATCGAGACGATGGTTGGTGATCGAGGCGCCATGCTGAGCGGTGGGCAGCGAGCGCGTGTTTCATTGGCACGCGCTTTGTTGAAGAAACCATCACTGTTGATTCTCGATGAGGCCTCGAGTGCATTGGATGCTGAAACAGAACGACGAATTCAAGAAAACTTGCTTAGTACGGGTTCAGGTCGAGCAACCATTGCAGTTGCACATCGTTTGAGTACGATTCGTAATGCAAATGAAATCCTTGCTATGGTCGATGGAGCCGTTGTCGAACGAGGTAAGCACGATGAACTGGTCGAGCACCAGGGTGTTTATGCAAGCCAGTGGACCATCCAAACCGGCGATATGGCCGGAATGTGATCAAGTTCGTTCGAGAATCGGTCGAAGAATGGTCGTCATCTGCTCTTCAGGGCTTATGGGTATGAATGCCTTGTTGCCCCACAAGATAAGGACTGAAATGAAGAAGAAGAGAGGTATTCCTACGATAAGTGACCAAATTGCAATGGTTAAATCGAGGAAGTAATACTGTTCGAAAAATTCCGAGACGATGATTGTTCCAAGTAAAACAGCAACACGCGTCACAGTCAAGATTGAACGGATGGTCAACCAAATCTCCTCTTCATCGGAAATTTCCCGAAGAGTACGTTCAGCCATGAGGCATGTTGGCTTCATTCATTGAAAGGGATTGCGTCGATTATGCGACTCAAAGTGTCCGTTCTCGGTCATCGATTTGCCGGCCAACACCAGCAGCTCCACCGGTTCGACGAATCTCTCGCCACGCTTTGTTGACGCCTTGGCCATATGCCCAATGAGCAAGGAAAACAAAGAGTGGTGCAAGTGCAACGGTGCCAATCGATCTGTGCGGGCTTGTGCCAATGGCTGCACCAAGCCATGAGAGTCCAATGTACAAACCCATCAAGCCCAACGTTCCGTGGACAGCAACTCGCGACCATGTCCAATCGCCTTCGATGGAAAACCATGGATAGTCTGTTGCACCTCCCGTTGCAATCCCTGCGACAAGAGCAAGAATGGAGAGAGCAGTCAGCCACGGGAAGAAACCAATCGCTGTATGCGACCATGTGGCAATTTCAGGCCATCGCTTGTTGGCAACCATACGAGTGTAGCCGTAATTTCGCATCTGTTTCATGTACGGTTTGAATGGGCGTCGTCGTCGATGTGGCATGACGTTTGATGGGTCGATGAACAGTTTGTGTCCTTCTCGCTGAATTTTCGCATCGAGCACAACATCTTCCGCACCAATGCATCCCGGTTCGAAGAAATTGACTTGACGCAGATTTTCCATTCTGTGTGCACAGTTGACACCGGGATTGTGCGTGATTGGAACCAATTCGCCACGAGGTTGAGCACCGTAGCGTGTACCTGCGGTCATGAATTTGGTACAGAAGGCGACATCAGCGCACTTGGCACCGAATGGATCTTCATCAGGTGCAAAATTTGGCCCTCCTACAGCACCTACTTCTGGGTCCTTGAACCAGCGAATGAGTTTCTCGGCCCAATCAAGTGGTGGAATGGTGTCATCATCTGTAAACAAGACAAGGTCGTGATCCATTTGCTTCAGGGCGTAATTGCAAGCATCTGCTCGATTGGTCGAAGGGTCTTCAATCCATGTTGCCCCGTATTTTTCACAAACGTCTTTTGTATGATCTCTGGATTTTGAATCCGAGATGACGATTTCAAGACCAGGATATGTTTGTTGTGTGAGGCGGTCCAAAACGATGGCAAGTTCGTCTGCATTGTTGATGGTTGGAATCAAAATGGCGACTTTGAAAGGAGTTCCATCCTCTTTGAGTACGGGTTCCACCATGTGGTGGCGTCGCGCACCATACATATGAAAAAGATGCATAAACCCTGAAGCAAGTGATACTGAAATACGTAGAATGAAGATGGTGAAAAGGGTTCTTCAACGCGCGATAACGTTGCCTGTGCAATAGTAAGTTCATAAGCCGTCGAAAGGAGAGGAGCATTGTAGGGGTGCCTCATATGTTGAATGTCACAGCTCGCCAAGAACTGATTAGCAAGATTTTGGACACATTGATGATTGTTGTAGAAGATGCAAGATTCGACTTCGAAGAAGATGGATTAACCGTCCGAGTCGTCGATTCTTCGCACGTTGCGATGATCAAACTCACCGTCGATGCAGCCGCATTCGACGGATGGGAACTTGATGCAAAGAAAATTGGACTTGAAATGAAGAAAATTCGTGAAGTCACAACGCTTGGCGGTTCTGGCGATTTGATTGAGATATCGCACCAAGACGGTGGTGATTTTACCATGAGTCTTGGAAAGATTGTAAGGAACCTACGTCCATTGGACAACGCAACGATGGCATCGCCTCCTTCACTTCCCAAATTGGACCTTCCATGCAAAGTGGTCATCAATGGTGCTGAATTGGGGCAGGCATTGAAGGCTGCAAAGCAAGTTGGTGACCTCGTTGAATTCACCATCGATGAATCCTCGTTCCGAGTTCATGTTGAGAACAACACGGATTCAGTGAACATTGCCTTCGACAAGGATGAGATGGATGAGTTGGTCTGCCAGGGAACGGCTCGAAGTCAATACAGTCTCACGTATCTTGAACCACTCTCCCGTCGATTTGGTCCAAGCGACAGTGTCACGATTCAATTTGGTGAGAACTTCCCGCTTGCTATGAACTTCACGTTTGAGGATGGCGCAGCAGAAGTCGATTACTTCCTTGCGCCACGTGTTGAGAGCGATTACTGATCAGTATTCTCGCCATCCATGACCGCAATCTTTGCAGGTCAGCATTCGAGTTTCAGGTTCATCGGATGATCGTGTTTGTTCGAGGTAAAAGTACACTTCAGTACAATCGCATTTTGGACACATGTAGGATTCAGTTGAAAGAACACCCTTTCGTTGATCAGAATCTTTGATGATCTCATATTCCCTTTTTTCTGCCTTGGTCGTAGTTTTGGTTTTGGAAAGGTCAATTTCCTTTCCATCCATCTTCACTTTGACATTTGCAGGTCCGGTGTAGCCACATTTGTAGTTGGTACATTTGATATCTCCTGATGGACTAGGGAACGATAACGTACCGCATTCAGGGCAAAACATGTCCACGCATCGACATGATACATTTAATCATGGTGGTCGTGCTTGCAGAACGGTTTTATTTTTCGAACTGAATAAATTGTTGGCCGTTTTCGAAGTGATAACATTCAATTCCAAGCAAGGAGTGGAAGTACCATGTGGCTCTGGTATTCATGGCAATCCGCAGCCGTAATCAATACGGATGGCGATGTCATCGACATGGAAATTAACGATGCTAGATTTTCCGTCCATGCTGCTAAAGAGCGTTTGCAAATGATTGCCCGTGGCCGTTTACCACCAGAGGCACAGATACTTGCTGAGCGATTCCCTGAAGCAAAACCAACAGCACACGGTTCCGAAGCATTGCCTGAATTTGAGATTCCTCAGCCAACGCCAAATCAAATCGAAGCCGCTGATGAAGCCGCATTACTTCTGGCAAAGGAAGGTGTTGCGATTTCAGCAGCTGATCCTGACCGAAGAATGGAACACCTTTTGCGAGCAAGTGATGAACTTCGAACGCTTCATCTAACGATGGAAGCACGGCTCATTGAATGGATTGGTCTCTTTTTGCCTTCTGCACGTTTTGATGGTGATCGTACACAAGTTGCTGGACGCCTCAGCAACGTTGCTTCATTGAGCGAATTTGCTGCCCAATTGGAGGTTGATGATGCGTACGAACAACCCTCTGAATCAGAATGGAAGGCACTCCATGATTGGGCAACAATGGTCGCCAATCAGCGACGCCAGTTGGATCGATTGGAACATGCAATCCGCCTCTCTGCCCAAGCACACCTTCCCTCCGTATCGACGCTGGTTGGTCCATTGCTTGCAGCAAGATTGTGTGTTGAAGCGCATGGTCGTTCACGCCTTGCTCGATTACCTTCAGGAACAGTTCAAGTTCTTGGAGCAGAGAAAGCATTCTTCAGCCATTTACGCAGTGGTACTGCTCCACCAAAGCACGGTCACATTTTCATGCATCCATGGATTTCAAGATCACCTCGATGGGTTCGAGGAAAGATTGCTCGAATGCTCGCATCAAAAATCAGTATAGCTGCTCGCATCGATGCGTTCGATGGGACACCAATGACGCAAGAAGACGTTGATCAAGTCGAAACCAAGGTCGAGGCAATTCGAAAAGAATTCTCCAAACCTCCACGTCGATGAGGTGAACAGATGGGAAAGAATCGTCGTATTCGTCCTCTCTCTGATTCGGTCTTGATGGAAGGGCGAAATCTGTGGACCATCAACGCAAATCCAGGCGTAGCAGTACGCGGTGAATCGTTGCGGAAGTTTCGCGGTGTTGAACATCGGCGATGGGATCCGAATCGATCGAAACTTGGTGCAGGTCTTCTACGAACTCGAAACGACCCTTCGATGTTGTTACCCTCTCCTGGTTCGACCGTCCTCTACCTTGGAGCAGGTCATGGAACAACAATTTCACACTTGCATGACCATCTCTGCGGAGCGTCAAATCAGCATCGTGGGCGATTGGTTGCGGTCGATCTTGCACCAAGGTGCCTTCGAGATCTAACACATCTTGCTGAGAATCGGCCGGGTTTGGTCCCAGTTCTTGGCGATGCACGAAAATTCGACGCATGGGGTGTGCTTCTTCCATCAAGAGTTGATTGGCTGTTTCAAGATGTGGCTCAAGCGGGTCAAGTCGACATTTTTCTCTCAGCAGTTCGTCGATTTCTCAGTAAGGATGGAATCGGTTTGCTTTCATTGAAGGCTGCGAGCGAACGTCACCAAGAAGGAACAGACCACGACATCTTCGCTTCTGCTATCGCCCAACTCTCCAACGAAGTTGAACTCATTGAACACATTAATTTGACTGGATTTGAAGACCAACACGCACTCTTTGTCGTTCGTAGAAGGTGAATGCCGTGCCAGAGTTGCCCGAGGTCGAAACCGTTCGTCGTGGTCTTGAGCAAGCGATGGTCGGTCGAACATTCACCAATGTCATCCTTCGTCGAGAAAATCTACGTTTCCCATTTCCAGAGAATCTTGTAGATACACTCATCGGTCGACGCGTCGATTCAATTCGACGTCGAGCCAAATACCTCCTCATCGACCTTGATGATGGACATGTCATTCTCTCACATTTGGGAATGTCAGGGCGATATACGCTGTTTGATGGCGAGAAAGTTGATCAATTCACAACTCCGAATGATTCTGATGAACGGTCTCGATTTGGTACTGCAACTGGATTTGATGGAAGGCACGACCATGTTGAGTTTCAATTTGATGATGGAAGCGTTGCTGTGTATACCGATCCACGGCGATTCGGAATTATGGATTTGATTGCAATTGGTGAAGAAGCAATCCATCCACTTCTCGAAGCGTTAGGCCCTGAACCATTTGGAGATTGGAACGCAAATCATCTCGCTCAACGCTTGCACAAGAAGACAACCAACATCAAGGTCGCTTTACTCGACCAACGAATCGTTGTTGGTGTAGGCAACATTTACGCTTGTGAAGCATTGCATCGTAGTGGTATTCATCCCCAACGACAAAGCAAAACATTGGTGCGAAAGGATGGAAAACCAACAAAAAAATTGGATGCACTTGTTGAAATGGTCGTCGAAGTTTTGGAGCAAGCTGTCGAAGTAGGAGGCAGTTCGTTGAACGATTTTGCTGATGTGAATGGAACGCTTGGCTACTTTGGTCATCATTTCCAAGTGTATGATCGGGAGGATGAACCATGCTTGAAAGCCGGTTGTGGTGGAACAATCGAGCGAATCACACAATCGGGACGTTCGACGTTCCTCTGTCCAAGATGCCAACGCTAAGCAAGGAACATTCCAATTGTGACCGAACAAGCAAAGCCCCAAAGAACGAGGGCAGTGACTCGATTGACGATTGAACCATTGTCTCTCAACCAATCGAGAATGGGCGTCCCAGTCAAGAAGACGGCGACCAACACATACCAAATCATGTCGATGGCCATTCCGATGAAACCGATGACGAGTTTCGTTGCAAGGCTCATCCCTGCATCGAGGACTTGGGCAAGGACAGCTACGAGGAAAAGAGCGATTTTTGGATTGAAAAATGCAATGGAAAAACCTTCGAGAAATCCTCTTGCTTCGCCTTCAACCGATTCTTCCATCTCATCTTTCGCATGATGCCACATCAGCCAGCCATACCAGAAGAGAAGTGCGATTCCAATGAGTTGGAGAACAAGAAATACTTGTGGTGCTTGCTCAAGCAATACGATGAGGCCGAAGATGGCAACACCAGCATACAGCCCAAAACCGATGCCGTGACCGACTGCACACATCACGCCTCTTCGTCGACCACCAACGATCGTGTTACGAATGACCATCAGCAAACTCGGCCCTGGTGAAATTGCACCAAGGAAAAAGACCGTGCTCGCAGCGAGAATCGCTTCCCAAGCAAGGTCCATGGCCGAGGGGTGGATTCACACCACTTGATTGCTTTCATAGCAGAAAGAAGGTGTAACCGCCTTTCCATGGGTCAAGTTCTGCATTCGCTTTGGCTGTCGCTTCTGCATAGATCGACGTGTACTTACGACTGTGCACGGTTTTGAGGACTGCACGTAGAAAGGCCTCGTTGGATTGAACTTGTTGCTCCTTGTTCGCCATGAACGGAAAACAGCATGAACGGTTATGAATGTTTCTTTATTTTGTCTAAACAAACGAGATATTTTCCATAATGTGGAAATTAACTGCGAATCCTTTTCAGTTTTTCAGAAGCATATGCTCGCATGATTGGTACACTTGAATCCTTGCGATAAATTCTGAAACCTGTTGGACCCGGAAGACGAAGATGCTGCTCTGAAGGATCTGTTCCAGGACCATACCACACTCGATTGCTAGATTCATTGCCCTCCTTCGACGTAAACATCACGTGACGAGGCATCGATTCAACATCATAGTCATCCAGATCTTCCTGCAAAACGACACCAGCCATCTTCAGCTTCCGTTTTGCTCGAAGTGCAGAGACCGCTTCCTTTCGATGCGATGAACGAAGTATGTCGAGACCAAAGTGCGCTCCTATTTTCGCTTCACGACAATTGGGTACATCGAACCAACGTTCGGAACGAAGCGTTGCTTGTTTGACCACTTGGAAGGAATGAAGATTGATTGCTGCTAAGCCAGGCGCAACATGATTGTAAGCACCAACATCCATTGCAATCCAAGCAGGACGCCCGTCTTGCAGTCGAATGTCACTCTGTGCAACATAGCCAGGACTTGGTCCAACCTTGGTCGTCGTCGAATGGCCAAAGACAACGGTTCGATTAGGATCAACAGCATACTCGTGTGCATAGAATCGTTTTCGAATCCACAGGAGTTCCTTATCACCTTGCATATCCAAAGGCATCCGTGGGTCATACCCAGCATGAACGAGGCGTAAGTTATCGAGAACGATGTGATTGGGAAGATTGTCCATCCACATCAAGTCGTTCGCAAATTGTTTCTTGGCTTCGTACAAATCACCATGGGCACGAACGATGTATGACCCCCATGTTGAACGGCCTCCACGTTCAAGCCATGGCCTCCATAACTCGACACTCCCATCCTCTTGGAGCGATGTCATCGCCATCAGTTCATGATTGCCTTTCAGACAGATGATTTGTGGATGGGAACGGATGTAATCAACCAATCCTGCAGAATCAGGTCCTCGATCGATCATATCGCCAAGGCAAACAACACGGTCCTCTGGGTCGAGTTTCAACCGATGGATAAGTGCACGAAACGTACCAAGATGGCCATGGATGTCACCAATGGCCCATATGCTTCTTCCATCATCCAATCGACCTTGAAGGTCGGCTTCAATATGTGCATCTCTGAACGATGGGCCCAAAGGAAGGTCCAATTTGCATGCCATGGATTTTCACCAAAGCGAAGATTCCTCTTCGGTCACCACTGAGCCATGAGGATATATTGTCTTCGCTTCATTTGCGGGTAAAAAGTGTCTATTTTCTGACCTTTTCCGATTTTTCAAAATGCTTTCTTTCCATGTATTGGAAAATGAGCAGTCCAAAAAATATCAAAACTATTGAGATTATCTTCAAATGTTCACATATTCCTGCGGTATTGCCCACCAACTCGGAACAATGCATCTGTGATTTGTCCAAGGCTTGCAACCTTGACAGTTTCCATCAACTCTTCGAAGACGTTGCCGCCTGTTCGTGCAACTTCTTGCAGTTGTGCGAGGGCGTCGTTTGTAGTATCGCCTTCCTTTGTTTGACGATCTTCAGTTCGCTCAAGGCAGGCTTGCTTTTCTTCAGGGGTTGCTCGAGCTAATTCCATTTCGAAATCATCTGCACTTGATTCATCGAAGACCTGTGCGTTTGGATTCTGGAAGGTGTTGACTCCGATGATTGGAAGCGTTCCATCGTGCTTGAGATGCTCGTAATACATCGATTCGTCCTGAATCTTTCCACGCTGGTACATGGTCTCCATTGCACCAAGAACACCACCACGTCGAGAGATGGCTTCGAATTCTTCAAGAACAGCTGCTTCGACGAGGTCTGTGAGTTCATCAACGATGAAGGCACCCTGCAATGGATTCTCGGTCTTGGTCCAACCGGATTCTTTGTTGACAATGAGTTGAATGGCCAATGCACGACGTACGGATTCTTCGGTTGGTGTGGTAATCGCTTCATCGTAAGCGTTGGTGTGCAATGAGTTGGCATTGTCTTGGATGGCAAGGAGCGCTTGCAAGGTTGTACGAATATCGTTGAAGTCGATTTCCTGAGCGTGGAGTGAACGACCGGATGTTTGGATGTGATACTTCAGTTTCTGAGAGCGCTCATTGGCTCCATACAAGTCTCGCATGGCAACAGCCCAGATACGTCGAGCAACTCGACCAATAACGGTGTATTCGGGATCCAATCCATTACTGAAGAAGAACGAGAGATTGGGTGCAAACTTGTCGATGTCCATGCCTCGGCTTCGATAGTATTCGACGTATGTAAAGCCGTTTGCGAGTGTAAGAGCGAGTTGTGTGATTGGGTTTGCTCCTGCTTCTGCAATATGATAGCCACTGATGGAAACAGAGTAGTGATTGCGTACGTTGTGGTCGATGTAGTATTGCTGAACATCGCCCATGAGTTTGAGAGCAAACGGTGTCGAGAAGATGCATGTGTTCTGAGCTTGGTCTTCTTTGAGGATATCTGCTTGAACGGTTCCACGAACGGTTGAGAGGGTTCGTGCTTTGATTTCCGCATAGGTTTCAGCATCGACTAATTCGTCTCCTCGTCGCCCGACCGTTCCTAGACCGAATCCGTTGTGTCCCTCTGGTAGTTCTCCACGATAGGCAACATCCAGTGGTTCGATGGCTTTGCCTTGTTCTTTGAGATGCTTCTCGACCTGTTGATCGATGGCGGCATTAAGGAAGAAAGCGAGCAGGATCGGGGCGGGACCGTTGATGGTCATCGAAACCGATGTGTTGGAATCACAGAGATCGAATCCTGAGTAGAGACGCTTTGCATCATCGCATGTTGCAATGCTGACGCCCGAGTTTCCGACTTTACCCCAAATGTCTGGGCGCAGTGCAGGGTCTCGGCCATAGAGCGTAACGGAATCGAATGCAGTTGACAATCGAACGTAGTCTTGACCTTGACTGAGATAGTGGAATCGTCGGTTAGTCCGCTCAGGTTCACCTTCACCAGCAAACATTCGAGCGCTCAATTCGTCGGTTCGCTTGAACGGGAATACGCCTGCAGTGTATGGGAAATGACCAGGAGCGTTTTCTTTGCTGAGCCATTCAAACAGTTCACCATCATCAGCAAACGTTGGCAATGCAACACGTGGAATGTTGGAATGTGCAAGTGATTCGGTCGTTGTTTGAACCGAGAATGGCTTTCCACGAACGTGGTAGGTGTATTCTCCACTTCGATACTCATCAGCAAGTGTTCGATAGTTTGCGAGATCTTCACGAGCCGTTTCAATCTCTTCAAGGAGTTCTGAAATTTGGTCGTCCACATCCTTTGCGATGGATGGAACATGTTCCTTTGCTGATTCAAGGTGCTGACAAAGGCGGAGCTTCTGAGCAATGGCTGTGTTCTCTTCGTGATAGGTTCGAATGGTTGCTGCAATGTCAGAGAGGTAGTGGACACGCTCTGGTGGAATAACGCCCTTACGTTCACCAACAATTTCCATCGGCGCCCTTGCCTCAAAGCCGACCATGGCTGAGAGTTTCTGCCACAATGCATCGACACCAGGATCTGCGAATTGGCTTGCAATAGTTGCAACAACAGGAAGTTCCTCATCAGCAACATCGAACAGATTTCGATTGCGTCGAACCTGCTTTCGAATGGCTCGAAGCGCATCCTCGCTACCACGCTTCTCGTATTTGTTGAGAATGACCAAATCAGCAACATCAAGCATTTCGATCTTTTCCAATTGGGTGTGCGCACCGAATTCTGCCGTCATAACGTAGAGTGAATGGTCGGCAACGGAGGTGATAGCATCGCTTCCTTGGCCGATTCCGCTCGTCTCACAGAAGATGAGGTCAAACCCAACCGCCTTTGCAACTTCGATGGCTCGATCGAGGTTGGCACTGATTTCGGAACCACTTCCTCTGCTTGCGAGACTGCGCATGTAGAGGTCGTTGTTGGAGAGTGAATTCATTCGAATACGGTCGCCGAGAAGTGCACCACCGGTTCGCTTTCGTGTTGGGTCAACACAGAGCAGGCAGACTTTTTTTCCTGGATTGTCTCGTTGAATACGGAGCATCAATTCGTCGAGAAGACTCGATTTTCCTGCACCACCTGTACCTGTAAATCCAATGACAGGGACATCGTCGGATGAGGAGCGACAGGCTTCGAGCGTCTCCTTGAAGGTCGCATCATCGGCGGATTCTGAGAGTGTGAGAAGCAGTCCGAACTTGGCCATGTCTTCAGGTGTTACTGGGCCATCGAGGCTCTTCATTCGAGCATCTGATGTCAAGTCGACCTCCTGTGCAATACCCATCAAATGGTGAATCATGCCGAAGAGACCCATGGTTCGTCCATCATCAGGCGAGTAAATCTTGGAGATGCCTGCTTGGTGCAGTTCACGAATTTCTGGAGGTGTTATGGTCCCCCCTCCACCACCAAAGATACGTACATGCTCGCAACCAGCCTCATCCAGCAGTTGTCGAATGTATGTGAAATACTCAACGTGACCGCCTTGATAGGATGTTAGAGCAACAGCATGTGCGTCCTCTTGGATG
>CEUK01008248.1_pt1 | contig 18543 bp, 16 predicted proteins | sample 356451 | NCBI WGS metagenome assembly CEUK01 (sample SAMEA2622843, study PRJEB7988) | marine metagenome | isolation source: saline water (ENVO:00002010), including
TCGAACCGCCGTCGACGCTCGGTGAGGCGATCGCCATCGAGGCCGGCATGCGACTGGTGGGGATCATGGCCATCGGTCAGAACCGATGGATGTTCCACACCACCTGCGGCGGGGCGACCAGTCGGAGCTGCCAGGGACGGATGGTGCCGGTGCTGGTGCTCGGCATGCCGCACGACGTGCAGCGTTGCCAGCGGCGCCGGGACTACCGGATCAACACGAGCGGCCTCGCCCTGCCCGACGTCACCGTCTGGCCGTTGCTGGATCCCGAATCGGTCGTCCTGGCCGAGCGGGTCAACGAAGCCGAGTTTCTTCGGGAACGCGATGCCACCGGCCCGGGGCCCGTCGACACGGACGGGGCGGACGGTGAACTGCTGCTGCCGGATGTGGGGCCGTCGTTCTCGTCCCGTCTGGTGAATTTGGGCGGAGGCGGCATCGGACTGAACATCTCGATGGACGATGCGGGCGCCTTCAACCGGGCGCGGGCGTGCTGGGTCCGCTTCGAACTGCCGCCGCACGTGCGCACCCCGGTGTGCGCCACGGCCCGGGTGGTGCATACGCACATCCAGTCGGACCGCCGTCTGTACGCGGGGATGACCTTCGACTTCAGTCACAATCCGTCCCACAAGCGATTCGTGGTCCAGCAGATCGTCCGGGCCATCGCGGGACAGCAGAAGTCCCAGCTCGCCCGCCGACGGTCAGCCTGAGGTCGGCTCGGACAGTCCCAGCGCGGCCTCGAACACGGCCGCCTTGTGACAGGTCTCCTCGAACTCCTCGCGGGGGCGGGAGTCGGACACGATGCCGCCACCGGTGCCGTAGACCACTTCGCCCTCGAACTGCCTGAATCCCCGCGTGAACCGTCCCGTCATCGCCATGGTGCGGATGCCGACGGACAAGCGAGCCGTCCGGGCGGTCAGCCATCCCAGCCCACCGCAGTACGGCCCGCGTGGTTCGGGTTCGAGCTCGTCGATGATCTGCATCGCCCGGATCTTCGGCGCGCCGGTGACCGACCCCGGAGGGAACGTCGCCCGAAGCAGGTCGGCCATGGTGGTCTCGGGTCGCAGCATGCCCTCGACTTCGCCGACTCCGTGGTGCACCGTGGGATGCGATTCGATCCTGCGTCCGTGGCGGACACCCACCGTGCCCACTTCGCAGACCCGGCCGAGATCGTTCCGCATCAGGTCGACGATCATGTGCAGTTCCGCGGCGTCCTTCGAGGACGACTCCAGTTCCGACGGATCACGGTCCGCGGCGCTGGTCCCCTTGATCGGTCGGGTCACGACTCGGCGGCCGTCGTCGACGCCGTCCACCTGCAGGTAGAGCTCCGGACTCAGGCTGAGGATCGCACGGTCGTCGCCGTTCCCGTCCGGCAGTTCCATGTACAGCCCGTACATCGGTCCGGCGGTGTCCAGAGCGTTCAGGGTCATCGATCGGAGGTCGCCCTCGATGGAGGCGTGGAGACGTCGCGCCAGGTTGGCCTGGAACACGTCGCCCTCGTGGATGTAGTCGCGGACCTGCTGGATGTGGTCGATGTATTCGGGCTCGCCGGGAACACTGCGGGGGGGTGAGCAGCGCACCCCGTCCGACGGTCGGGTGGAGGCTCGGGCGGGAGCTTCGGCATTTCCGAACGACCACCATCGGTCGTGTTCGTGGTCGAAGGCCAGACCCGCGGGGCACCACAGGAGATCGAACATCGGCCAGGTCCCGGTTCGCGAACGGTGCCGTGCCGTGGGTTCGATGTTGGTTCCCAGCTCGTAGGACAGTGCGGCCAGCCATCCCCGGTCGAAGGGAAGCTCGGGGCCGGCGGACGAAGCCGTGTGATCAAGCAGGGACTGGATCAGTCCAAGCGGATCATCACTGGACGCAGGTAGGTCGATCGGTGGCCGGGTGGGGCCGGACCAATGGACCCGTTGCGACGCGGTATCAACCCGCAGGTGGCCCTTCGGACTGCAGAGCAGCGACCACCGTGACCAGTCGCTGTCCCGGCGGGCGGAGGAAAGCATCGCCACGGGCTCGTCCCGGGGCCAGTCCGCGAGCATGCTCATCACATCACGGTCGTCGTCGATCCTGCGTGGCGGTGCGGTCCCCATGAAGTCCATCATAGCCGTGCCCGGACTGGTTCCGGAACGCCACTCGGGCCGATACACTGCCCAGTCAGCCCGATATCGAACGATCACGCACGGACAGGAGCCCCCCTGATGGCGGTCAAGACACGCACTCGCAAGAAGAGCACCCGAAGCAGCGGCCGCAAGGCCCGAATGATCTACGGATTCGCACCGGACCGGACGGACGGTCGTGCCCACCAGCGGGAACTGCTGGGCGGCAAGGGCGCGAACCTCGCGGACATGACCTCCATCGGTCTGCCGGTGCCTCCGGGCTTCACCATCACCACCGAGACCTGTGCGGCGTACTCCAAGGGCGGCAACCGCATGCCTTCGGGCCTGATGAAGGAGGTCGAGACGCACGTGAAGCGGCTCGAGAAGTTCACCGGCAAGTCGTTCGGTTCCAAGACGGACCCGCTGCTGGTCTCCGTCCGCAGTGGTGCGGCGGTCTCCATGCCGGGCATGATGGACACCGTGCTCAACCTCGGGCTCACCGACGCCGCGGTCGAGGGGCTGGCCGAGCTCACGGGCAACGAACGGTTCGCATGGGACGCCTACCGTCGGTTGATCAACATGTTCGGCGACGTGGTGATGGATGTCGACCATCACCACTTCGAGACGGCCTTCTCCAAGATCAAGAAGAAGTACAAGGTCACCGAGGACACGGACGTGCCGGCCGCCGGACTGCGTGAACTCTGCACCGCCTACAAGGCCGTCTACCGCAAGCACGTCGGCAAGGCGTTCCCGCAGGATCCCATGAAGCAGCTGCAGCACGCCATCGAGGCGGTGTTCCGTTCGTGGAACGCCCCCAAGGCGATCTCCTACCGGAAGATCAACGAGATCACCGGTCTGCAGGGCACCGCGGTCAACGTGCAGACGATGGTCTTCGGGAACATGGGTGACGATTCCGGCACCGGTGTCGCGTTCACGCGTGATCCGTCCACCGGCAAGAACCAGTTCTACGGCGAGTTCCTCATCAATGCCCAGGGCGAGGACGTCGTGGCGGGCATCCGGACGCCCAAGCCCGTCTCCCAGATGAAGAAGTGGGACGGCAAGGCCTTCGCGAGTCTGATGAAGATCCGCACCATCCTCGAGAAGCACTACCGCGACGTGCAGGACATCGAGTTCACCATCGAGCGCGGGCATCTCTGGATGCTCCAGACCCGCAACGGCAAGCGGACCGCGGCCGCCGCGGTGAAGATCGCCGTGGACATGGTCAAGGAACGCCTGATCACCCGGGACGAAGCGCTGCTGCGCATTCCCGCCGGCGATCTCGTGCAGCTGCTGCTGCCGAGCTACACCGCGGCGAGCAAGAAGGGCGCGACCATCGTGGCGACGGGCCTTCCCGCCTCGCCCGGCGCGTCCTGGGGTGCATTGGCCTTCACGGCCGAAGACGCCGTCGAGCGTGCCACCGCCGGCGAGCAGGTCCTGCTTGTCCGCACCGAGACGTCGCCCGAGGACGTCGAGGGCATGCACCACGCTGCGGGCATTCTCACGTCGACCGGCGGCATGACCTCGCACGCGGCCGTCGTGGCCCGGGGCTGGGGCAAGTGCTGCGTGGCCGGCGCCGGTGCCATCGCGATCGACGAGAAGAAGCAGCGGGCCACCATCAACGGCAAGGCGTACGGGCCGAAGGACATCCTGTCGATCGACGGTTCCACCGGTGAGGTGATGGCCGGTCGCGTCGACGGTTCGACTCCCAAGCTGTCCGGCGACTTCAACACCATCATGAAGTGGGCCGACGCGGCTCGACGCATGAAGGTCCGCACCAACGCGGACTCGCCGGCCGACTCCAAGCGGGCCCGCGACTTCGGGGCCGAAGGCATCGGCCTGACGCGGACCGAGCACATGTTCTTCGAGGGTGATCGCATCGTCGCGATGCGGCGGATGATCCTCGCCGACAACCAGAAGGACCGCGTGGCGGCGCTGAAGCAGCTGCTTCCGTACCAGCGGAAGGACTTCACGGGAATCTTCACGGCGATGAAGGGGCTGCCGGTCACGGTGCGGCTCCTCGATCCGCCGCTGCACGAGTTCCTTCCGCACGACCGGGCCAGCCAGAAGGAGCTTGCTTCGGCCATGGGCGTTCCGCTGAAGGACGTGGTCCGGCGGGTGGACTCCCTGCACGAGGCCAACCCGATGCTCGGGCACCGCGGCTGCCGTCTGGCGGTGACGTATCCCGAGATCCTCCGGATGCAGGTCACCGCGATCGTGGAGGCGATGATCGCCTGCCGCAAGAAGGGCATCAAGGCGATGCCGGAGATCATGATCCCGCTGGTGGGGACCCGTCAGGAACTGGCGCTGCTCCGCGAGGAGACGTTGGAGACCATCGCCGAGGTCAAGAAGCGGAAGAAGTACACCGGCAAGCTCGACATTCCGGTGGGCACGATGATCGAGATCCCGCGGGCGGCCCTGACCGCCGACGAGGTGGCCGGCGTCGCGGACTTCTTCTCGTTCGGCACCAACGACCTCACCCAGCTGACCTACGGCTACAGCCGCGACGACATCAACGGCTTCCTGCCCGACTACATCCACCGGGGCATCCTCGAGAAGGATCCGTTCCAGTCGATCGACGTCAACGGCGTGGGCCGGCTGGTGGACATCGCGGTCCGCGAGGGTCGGATGGTGAAGCCGAAGCTGAAGCTCGGTGTGTGCGGCGAGCACGGCGGCGATCCGGCCTCGGTCGAGTTCTTCGACCACGTCGGACTCGACTACGTCAGTTGTTCACCGTTCCGGGTGCCCACGGCACGTCTGGCCGCGGCGCAGTCCACGATCCGTCGCAAGAAGAAGTAGGTCTCATTCGATCGCATCGGCGATGGCCCCGGCCATCGCTGCGCCGTCGTCGAGTTCACCGCTGTTCCACTCGATGCCCAGACCCGAGCCGTCGTCGAACTTCGGGATGATGTGCACGTGCACGTGGAAGACGGCCTGGTGGGCGGGGGCCCCGTTGTTCTGCAGCAGGTTGTAGTGCGCGCAGCCGGTGGCGGCCATGACGGCCCGGCACAGCTTCGGCAGGACCGATCCGATGGCGGCGGCGGAGGCTTCGGACAGTTCGTGCATGAAGCGGGCCCGTTCCTTGGGAATCACCAGCACGTGGCCGCGGCTGAGCGGGCCGATGTCGAGAAAGGCCAGGACGTGGTCGTCCTCGTAGACGCGGTGGCAGGGGATGTCCCCGGCGAGGATCGCGTCGAAGATGGTCGACTCGTCGCTCACTGTGCGGATCTCGGTCCCGGATCCCCGAGATGGCGGTGCTCGGCCATGGGATCGATGTCCAGCCACCGGGCGAGCCGGGGGACCAGCCAGTAGAGCGGGGCGGTGTCCAGCAGGGCGCAGACGAACTTGAACACGTAGCCGGTCACGATCAACTGCAGGAGGAAGTTCACCGGGCTGGACTGGTATTCGCCAGCTCCGTCGAAGACGCCGAGCCAGGCGGTGATCAGGATCACGGCAACGGTGTCGATCAGCTGACTGACGAGGGTGGATCCGTTGTTGCGAAGCCAGAGGTGCCGACCCCGCGTGAGCTTCTTCCAGAAGTGGAACATCCACACGTCGGTGAACTGGGCCACGAGGTAGGCGATCATCGACGCCAGGGTCGCGCCGAAGGCCAGGGCCCGGACTTCGAAGAAGGTGGTCGGCCGTTCGCTCTGACTGGTCACGTAGTCGACGGTCGAAGCGTCGAAGGTCCGTTCGCCGATGGTCAGTCCGCCGGATTCGCCTGCGGTCTTCATCGCATCCAGGAGTGCGGGAAGCTCTTCGGGCGGCGGGGCATCCATGCCGGGAAGAATGCCCGCCAGCCACAGGATGAACAGGACCCACGCATTCAGCAGCAGGCCGACCCAGACCACGGCGTTGGCCCGGGCCCGTCCGAAGAGTTCGCTGATCAGGTCCGTGCACAGGAAGGTGACCGGATACGGTAGTACGCCGACGGCGACCGCGAAGACCCAACCGGAACTGCCGTCCTCTCCACCGATCCTGCCGAACTCGATGAATCGCGTGATGCCCAGGATGTTCAGCATCACCAGCGTGCCCAGGAAGACCCCCGACATCACCAGGAAGACCCGCTCGCGGCGGGCATGGATCGGCGAGGCTTCGATCGGATGGAGTTTGGCGTGCTTGGTGACGGACATGGAGGAAGAGGATAGGCTGACGGGCCGACGCTGCCAATGGACACCATCGATCTGAACAAACTGGACCTTTCCGACCGCGGACTCGTGCTGGTGCCCGACGCGGAGCTGACCCGTCTGCTTGAACTCGCTCTCGAGGAGGACGGCGTACCGCGCGGAGACATCTCGTCCTTGTCCATCGTGCCCGACGGTCGTGACGTGGTGGCCGACTTCGTCACCCGGGACGCGGGGGTGCTGGGGGGCATGGAGCTGCTGGTCCGGGCCTCGCAGGTTCCGCCGCTGGCGGGGCGGGTCCGGGTCGAAGCCTGCATGGCCGACGGGCAGCCGATCTCGCCGGGGCAGACCATCGGACGGCTGCACGGTGCATGGCGGGACGTGCTGTCGCTGGAGCGCACGCTGCTGAACTTCCTGTCGCAGCTCTGGGGCGTCGCGACCCGCACCGCCCGCTTCGTGGCGATCGCCGGCGGAGGCGTGCTCGTGACCGACAGCCGCAAGACGACACCCGGGCTGCGGAGATTCGAGAAGTACGCCGTGGCCTGCGGCGGCGCCTACCTGCACCGGCTCGGACTCGACGATGCGGTGATGTACAAGGACAACCATCTTGCGGCCGTTCCACCGGACGAACTCGGAGTCGAGTTGGCGGAGGCGATCCGGCGTGCCCGGGCGGATCGTTCGCTGCGGTTCACCTGCGTCGAAGTCGATCGACTGGACCAGTTGGACGTGGTTCTCGGGCTGGATGCCGGACTCGTCGATCTCGTGCTGCTGGACAACATGGACGTCGAGACGCTCCGGGAAGCGGTGTCCCGCCGGGATGCCGGCGGCAGCCGGATCCAGTTGGAGGCCTCGGGCGGAGTCACGCTCGAGACCATCGCCGCCATCGCCACCACCGGCGTCGAACGCATCGCGGTCGGGTCCATGACCCACGGTGCGACCTGGCTCGACATCGGTCTGGACATTTCACCGGAGGATGCCCGTGATTGAAACCGTTCCATTGCACTGCTGGGCGGACCGGCTGGAGGCGCTCTGCGCGACGCTGCCGCCGCTGCACCGGGTGCGGGTCATGGCGGAGATCGACACGACGCAGGATCTGGCCCGTGATTCGGGCATCGGAACGCTCGTGACGACCGATCGGCAGCGGGCCGGTCGCGGGCAGCGGGGGAACCGCTGGGCCGATACGGGCGAGTCCGGACTGGCCTTCAGCATCTGCCTGCCTTCCACCAGCCAGCCGGAGCGGTCGTTGGTGCTCGCCCGGGCCCTGGCTGAATCACTGGGAACCCTGCTGCCGGATCGCATCGAGGTGAAGCCTCCGAACGATCTGCTCGTCGACGGTCGCAAACTCGCCGGGGTTCTGATCGAGCAGTCGGTCGGCGCGGCGGTCATCGGCATCGGCATCAATGTCGGCCCGGTCGAATGGGACGAGGAGCTCGAAGGTCGGGCCATCAGTCTGGCCGAGGCGGGAGTCCAGTGCGATCGCCTCGAGGTGCTCGAACTGGTCCTTCCCGCCGTGGTCCACGCCTGGACCGGTGCATAGGTCGCGATCCACGGCTTCCCGTCGGGAACCACTACACTGGCCCGTTGCATGACGACCCCGAACGAGGACATTCTGGAGTGGTCTGTTCATCCGCTCCGTGAGCGGCCGGGCCGAGCGGTCGGGACGTGTCTGATCATTCTGGCCTGCGGCCTGCTGGTCGCCGTGGCCGTCGGAGATCCCACCGGCGGTGTTCTGGCCGGCGGTGCCGCGATCCTCTTCCTGATCCTGATGCTCAACCGCTTCTTCCTGCCCAGCTACTACCGGATGGACGGGGTGGGCATTGCCGTCCGGCATCCCATCGGAACCCGCAGCCTGCGGTGGGTCGATCTGCGCCGCTTTCCCCACAACGAGTCCGGTGGCTATCTCTCCACCCGCGAGCGGGGGGGGATGTTCGACTCCCGGGGCATCAGCGTGCTCTTCGCGGGCCGGGGCGACGAGATCGTGCCGTGGATCAAGTCCGCCATGGACCGGTCCCGGGAGGCCGGCGAATGAGCTGGCGGGATCGCATTCGGAACGCATTCGCGGTCGACAAGCCCGGGGCGGCCGAGCCGACCGAGCGGCAGGGGGAGATCTGCGACACCGTCTGCAAGGCCGTGGTTCGCCGGGGAATGACCCTGCCGGCCCTGATGGCTCTGGAAATGGGGCGGCCGCTAAACTTCGTGGCGGCTCAGGCCATGCACTTCTTCCGCCCCATCGTCTCCGTCATCCTCGACGGGCCCACCATCGAGGAGTTCGCTACCTTCCTTGAGCAGCGGGGGTCGGTCGAGTACCTTTGCCAACGCTTGGAGTACTGGGACCGGGTCGGTCCTGACGCCGAGGACCCCGATTCCACTTCAGAACCCCAGGATCACACCCCCGATGACGAACCTCGACCCTGACAAGATCAAGGTCATCCTCGCGACGGACTGCGGGAGCACGACCACCAAGGCGATTCTCATCCAGTACGTGGATGGGGAGTATCGCCAGACCCATCGTGGAGAGGCTCCGACCACGGTCGAGAAGCCCTTCGCCGACGTCACCATGGGTGTCGTCAACTCGGTGACCGAGATCGCCGAACTCGCCGGCCGCCGTCTGGTGGGCGACGACGGGCGCATCATCAGTCCCGCGACCGACACCGAAGGCTGCGACATCTACATCTCGACCTCCAGCGCAGGGGGCGGCCTGCAGATGATGGTCGCCGGCGTCATCGCGGAGATGACCGCGGCCAGCGCCAAGCGGGCCGCACTGGGGGCCGGCTCGATCGTCATGGACGTTATCGCCGCCAACGACGGCCGCCGTCCGCACGATCAGATCCAGCGCATCCGCGATCTGCGTCCGGACATGATTCTGATCTCCGGAGGTACCGACGGCGGCACGGCCGACAAGGTCGTCCAGATCTCCGAACTCGTGGCGCCCGCCAAGCCGCAGCCCCGGTTCGGCAGCGACTATTCCATGCCGATCATCTACGCCGGCAACAAGGACGCCCGCGAGTCCGTCTCCGAGGTCTTCAGCGAAGGCGGTTTCGATCTGCAGATCGTGGACAATCTGCGTCCCGTCCTCGAACGGGAGAATCTGGGCCCGGCCCGGGACAAGATCCACGACATCTTCCTCGAGCACGTCATGGCGCAGGCTCCCGGCTACGACAAACTGATGGGCTGGACCGGCGCGCCGATCATGCCCACGCCCGGTGCGGTGGGGGACATCCTCCAGACCGTGGCCCGGCTGCAGGACATCAACGTGGTCGGCGTCGACATCGGCGGGGCGACCACCGACGTCTTCAGCGTCTTCGACGAGACCTTTAACCGCACCGTGTCGGCGAACCTCGGGATGTCCTATTCCATCTCGAACGTGTGCGCCGAGGCGACCATGCCCAACGTGCTCCGCTGGGTTCCCTTCGACATGAACGAACGGGAGCTGCGGAACCACGTCAAGAACAAGATGATCCGCCCCACGACCATTCCGCAGACGCGGGAGGCGCTCATGTTCGAGCAGGCCGTGGCCCGCGAAGCACTTCGGCTCGCCTACAAGCAGCACAAGGAATTCGCGACCACCCTCAAGGGCGTGCAGCAGCAGCGCACGGTCGGCGACACCTTCAGCCAGCAGACCAGCGGAAAGACGATCGTGGACAACATGGCCCTCGATCTGCTGGTCGCCTCCGGCGGCGTGCTGTCGCACGCACCGCGGATGCACCAGACCGCCATGATGCTCATCGACGCCTTCGAGCCCGAGGGCGTGACCATGCTGGCCAAGGACTCGATCTTCATGATGCCCCATCTCGGCGTGCTGTCGTCGGTGCATCCGAAGGCCGCCGAGCAGGTGTTCGACCGCGACTGCCTGGTCTACCTCGGGACCTGCGTCTGCGCCGCCGGCCAGCCCAAGCCCGGCAAGACCTGCTTCAAGTACGAACTCACCGGTGATCGCACCGCTTCGGGTGAAATCGTCGGCGGACAGATGGAGCTGCTTCCCCTGGCGGAAGGCGAAAGCGGAACCATCACCCTCTCGCCCTCGCGGGGCATCGACCTCGGCGAGGGGCCGGGCAAGAAGGTGCAGAGATCCGTTCGTGGTGGTACGGTCGGCCTGATCCTCGACGGACGAGGTCGGCCGCTGGAACTGCCCGAGGAGCGAGCCGCGTGCCAGTCCACGGTGCAGGGATGGCTGGACGCTCTGGATGTCTACGCAGAAGACAAGGAACCGATGGCGGTCTGACCGTCCACCAGGAGCAGCAACGTGGCCAAGGCCTATACCCCAGGATTGCTTGTGACCCGGCACAAGAAGCACCGCATCATGCGGCGGCTGCCCATTGCCGGTGACGTGCAGGTCAAGGTCGGCGACACGGTCGCGGCCGACGACATCGTCGCCGAGACCAATCTGCCCGGCGACGTCCATCCCGTGAATCTCGCCAACAGCATGTCGCTGCCTCCGGCCGACGTGGTGGGCTGCATGCTCAAGTCCGAAGGGGATCCGATCGCACTGAACGAGCCGCTCGCCCAGACCAAGGGCCTGTTCGGGATGTTCAAGAACACCGTCAACTCCCGGTACGAGGGCACCGTCGAGACGGTCTCCCCGGTCACCGGGCAGGTGATCATCCGCGGTGCACCGCTTCCGGTGCAGGTCCGTGCCTACATGAGCGGCACCGTGGTCGACGTGCGGGAGCACGAGGGCTGCGAGGTCGAGGCGGACGTGGCCTACGTGCAGGGGATCTTCGGCGTCGGTGGCGAAACGCAGGGCTGCATCAAGCTGGCCTGCACGAGCCACGACCAGGAACTCACCAAGGATCGGATCACCGACGACATGGAGGGCAGCATCATCATCGGTGGTGCCCGCATGACCGTCGACGCGATCCGGCGGGCGTTGGAGGTGAAGGCGGCGGCCATCATCTCCGGCGGCATCGACGACCAGGACCTCAAGGAACTGCTCGGCTACGACCTCGGGGTCGCCATCACCGGCCGCGAGAACCTCGGCATCACCGTGATCGTTACCGAAGGTTTCGGCGAGATCTCCATGGCCGAGCGGACCTACGAGATGCTCAAGGAATTCGAAGGCCGGGAGGCGTCCGTCAACGGCGCCACCCAGATCCGGGCCGGCGTGATGCGTCCCGAGATCATCGTCCCCCTCGATGCGCCGCCCGCCGCGGCGGCCGAAGGCAAGTTCGAGGAAGGGCAGTTGGAGATCGGCCGCATGCTGCGGGTGATCCGTGATCCCTGGTTCGGGATGATCGGACAGGTCTCCGGATTGCCGGCCGAGCCGCACGTGCTCGGATCCGGTTCGAAGGCCCGCGTGCTGGAGGTGACGTTCCCCTCCGGCGAGAAAGCCGTCGTCCCGCGTGCGAACGTGGAACTGATCGAGGAGTGAACGGCATGAAACGAGTCCTTGTCGCCCTGCTGCTGCTGGCCTGCCTGCCGGTGGTCGCACATGGGCAGACGGTCACGCTCGCGGCCCCGTCCAATGTGACGGCCCAGGACGTGCCGGATGATGTGGGGAACCAGGTCGCCCTGAAGTGGGACTTGTCGCCCGAAGACCGTGCGGATGCCGATGGCGGCCGTTCGGTGACCGGCTACGTGATCTACCGTCGCGTCGTGCAGACCGGTGACGGACTCGAGAGCGGGGCGGAGACTCCGTCCGGTTCCGGCGTCATGGCCTTCGCCGACGACTTCGACTACGAGGCCAACCAGCCCGTGGGCACCGTGCCGTACTCCGTCGCCTCGTTCCTCGACGAGAACGTCGAGGGTGGTGTGTCGTACATGTACGCGGTGGCGGCCACCGGGCCCGGCGACACCTTCTCGACGCTCGCGGTCACCGCGATGCCCGTCGTGCCGACGATGGAGTACATCAACCAGGGCAAGATCTGGTTCCTGATCATCATGCTGCTCATCAGCGTGGTCATCATCTACTTCGTCTTCTACGCCAAGCGGGGCGGCCAGATCAAGGTTCGCCCCATCGCGGGACTCGAAGCCGTGACCGAAGCCGTCGGTCGATCGACCGAGATGGGCAAGCCGGTGCTCTTCGTCCCAGGCATCCTCGACATCAACGACATCCAGACCGTCGCCGGCATCACCGTGCTGTCCAACGTGGCCCGCACCGCGGCCCAGTACGACGCCGAACTGAAGGTGCCCACGGCCCGCTCGCTGGTGATGACCACGGCCCGTGAGACGGTCGAGGCCGCTTACCTCGGGGAAGGTCGGCCCGATGCCTACAACGAAGACAACATCTACTACCTGACCGACGAGCAGTTCGGCTACACCGCCGGTGTCCAGGGGGTGATGGTCCGCGAGAAGCCGGCGGCCTGCTTCTACATGGGCGCCTTCTACGCCGAATCCCTGATTCTCGCCGAGACGGCGAACTCGATCGGGGCCATTCAGGTCGCAGGAACGGCCATGCCGTCGCAGCTGCCGTTCTTCGTGGCCGCCTGCGACTACACCCTCATCGGCGAGGAGTTCTTCGCGGCGTCCGCCTACCTGTCCAACGATCCCGAGCAGCTGGGGTCGCTCAAGGGGCAGGACGTCGGGAAGGTCATCGCGGCCTTGCTGCTCGTCCTCGGTTGTCTGTTCGCGACGCTCTCGGGGATCTTCAGGGACAGCTCGACGCTGCAGAACGTCAACGGCTACATCACCAACAATGTGCTGGGCGAGGACGGCCTCGTGCCCGAGTGGATGCTCGCGGCCGAACTTGACCAGACCCAGGAAGCTGAGCAGTCCGCTCAGCCCGCCGGCGACGGGGGAGGAAACTGATGCTTGCCAAACGGACGATACCTCTGGTCATCGCGGCGCTGATCGGCTTCCTGCTGATCGCGACCTACTTCATTCCGAAGACGGAACAGTGGGGCGCCAGTGCGATGGAGATGTTCATCATCCTCGCCGCCGCGGCGATGGTGCTGGGGGCGGGCAACCTCATCATGCTCAACCTGGCGAAGATCTCCAACCGTCGGCCCGGCTGGGCCTACGGGGCCATCACGCTGCTCGCGTTCTTCATCACGCTGCTGATCGGCGTCTTCAAGGTCGGCGCCCTGCCGACCGCGACCTCGCCCGACAACCCCTGGACCGCTCCGCTGGTCTCGCAGGAGGGGGTTCCCTTCTGGTGGATCTACTCCTACGTCTACAAGCCGCTGACGGCGACGATGTTCGCGATGCTCGCGTTCTACATCGCCTCCGCCGCGTTCCGGGCCTTCCGGGCCAAGAACATCGAGGCATCGCTGCTGCTGGGCACGGCATTCATCGTGCTGCTCGGTCAGATCTACGCCGGCGAATGGCTCACCGGATTCCTGCCCGACCTGACGTCCTACGTCGCCTCGTTCCCCGAGGCGAGTCAGTCGTTCGTGCAGGCCATCGGCATCCAGGTGCAGAACGGCACCCCGGTCGCCGCCATGGCCTGGGAGGGGACGACCTTCGCCCAGATGACCGCGGAGCAGCAGGCGATGGCCACCGAGGTGAACAACCATCTGACCGGATGGTGGTACCAGCTCGTCAACGGTCTGCGGCTGGAGAACCTGACGCAGACCATTCTCGACGTGCCCCAGAAGGCGGGCAATCGAGCCATCATGATCGGCATCGCCCTGGGCATCGTGTCCACGTCGCTGAAGGTGCTCCTGGGCATCGATCGTTCCTACCTCGGATCGGAGGACTGACCCATGTTGAACTTCCTCCGTACCCTTGACCGACGATGGATCTTCCTGCTGATGGGGCTTGCGGTCGCCGTGCCGCTGCTGCTTCGGTTCCTGCCGCCCAACAGCGCCACGCTGATGGACCGCAGCGTCTTCGACGCCATCGAGGATCTCCCCGACGGTTCACGCATCCTCGTCTCCTTCGACTTCGACCCGGGGTCGCAGGGCGAACTGCTGCCCATGGCCATGTCCTTCGCCCGCCACTGCGGGTTCAAGCGTCACAAGGTCTACTTCATGTGCCTCTGGCCCCTGGGCGAACCCTTCATCGAGGACGCCATGAAGATCCTCGAGACCGAGTTCGAGGGGCTTGAATACGGCACCGACTTCATGTCGTTCGGCTACAAGCCCGGCGGCGAGGCGGTCATCAAGAACATCATCGTCGACTGGAAGCAGCTGTTCATCACCGACTCCCGCAAGCAGTCGCTGGACAACATCCCCATGACCGCGAACATCAAGTCCGCGAAGTCGATGGACCTGATCGTCAACGTCTGTGCCGGCGATCCGGGTGCGAAGCAGTGGGTGCAGTACGCGGCCACCCCCGCGGGACTGCCCATGGTCGCCGGTTGCACCGGCGTCCAGGCCCCGCTGCTGTATCCGTACATTCCCGATCCGATGGCCGGCCTGCTGGCGGCCATCAAGGGGGCGGCGGGGTACGAGCAGATCATGCTCGAGGAGTACCCGTCGCTCGAGGAACTCAAGAGTGCCCGCTTCTCTTCGACGGCGGCCTTCCAGCGGATGGGGCCGCAGTTCGTGGCCCACCTGCTGATGCTGGCGTTGATCCTGCTGGGCAACTTCATCTTCCTGCTCGATCGCAGGCGAGGGGGGACCCGATGACCGATCACACCACTACTCCGGTACCCGACGCCAGTTCCAGCAAGGTGGGCTGGATCGTCGTCGTGGTCCTGATCATCGTGGGCATGTTCGCCGCCGGCTTCCTGCTTGACGCCGGAAAGGTGTATGTCGTCTCCCAGGAGCAGAGCTGGACCGAATACGAGTCCAGTCTGTCCGACGTCGACTTCTGGCTTCCGGCCGGCAGTCGGGGAGAACGCGAGCTGGCTCACTACGGTGCGTCGGCCTCCGAGACCCGGATGCTGTCCTCCAAGGCCGATGTCTCCGCATTGGAGAAGGAAGCGGGGGCCGCCTTCTCGGAGGAGATCCGTGGCAGCGTCTCGGCGTCCATCGATCGTGGGGCCTCCGTCGAGATGGTCCGCATGACCGGTTCCGTCACCTTCACCGGTTGGCTGCCCACCGGGCAGGAACCCGCCGGTGCGGTGGCTCCCAGCCTCATGGGACGTCCAATGAGCGACTTCACATGGCAGGCCACGGGAACCGTGTCCACCTGGGACGTCACGTCGAGCCTGCCCTACAACCTGCCCGCCGACCAGCGGCCCGAGGGAGCGACGCTCTCCACGAGTCGGACCGTCGGAATCTGGCTGTCGGCCATCCTCACCCTGGCGATCATGTCGTTCCTCTTCGGAGACAACGTGTTCTACAAGACGGCCGAGGCCATTCTGGTCGGATCGTCCGCCGGCTACGCGATGGCGTACGCCTTCTACACCGGCATCGTCGATCAGCTGATGGTGAACCTCTTCCCGGATCTGGTCCGAGACTGGACGTCGCCGGGCCTGCCGTGGTCCTTCACCTGGGACTGGGTCTATCTCATTCCCGCGGTGCTCGGCGTGATGCTCGTGTGTCGACTGCTCCCCAAGGGTGGCTGGATCGCGCGGTGGCCGCTGGCGTTCATCATCGGGGCGACGGCCGGCTTCCGTCTGACATCGCACCTCGAATCGGACTTCCTGCTGCAGATCAAGCAGACGATCACCACGCTGTGGGTCGAGAACGCCACGGGAGACTTCCTGTTCTGGCCCTCGATGGGCGCTGTGGTCATTCTGCTCGGCGTGCTGCTGTGCCTCGTGTACTTCTTCTTCTCGATGGAGCACAAGGGTGTCGTCGGCAAGGCGGCCCGGGGCGGCATCTTCGTCCTCATGATCACCTTCGGCGCTGCGTTCGGTCTGACCGTGATGGGACGCATCACGCTGCTCACCGAACGGTTCGACTTCCTCTTCAAGGACTGGCTTCACCTGATGTGACGATCTCCGATCGGCTCTGGCGGCAGCGCCAGGGCGGTTTGGCCCCATGGATGCATTGACAGGGCGATGACGACCACGTAGATTGTTGTGTCCTCCTGAGCCCCCGGGTAGGGGGTTTGGAGCCCAAACGTAGGAATCGATCAATGGCTGTACCAGCATTCAGGACATCACCGAGCCGCAAGCGTAAGCGTCGTTCACACCACGCCCTGCAACGGTCGCTCATGTCGATCTGTCCGGCCTGCGGGAGCAAGAAGCATCCCCATCGCGCCTGTCGCGAATGCGGGTACGTGCGGCCGGGACTTTCGATCCGCGCATCTGGAATCGAGTAATCCATGCGAATCGGTCTGGACGTCATGGGTGGCGACCTGGCACCTGATCCCATCCTGCAGGGCGGGTTCGATGCCCTGCCGCTGCTCGATGAGGGTGATCGTCTCGTGCTCTTCGGAGACGAGGATGGCATGCGTTCGGCCGCCCAGTCGGCCGGCGTGGATGACATCCGCATCGAATATGTGCACACGACCGAGACGGTCGGAATGGACGAGTCGCCGGTCGAAGCCGTGCGAACCAAGCAGGACAGTTCCATGGTCCGGCTCTGCCGGATGGCCTCCAGGAAGGCCGGCGACCAGCGTCTCGACGCGGTGATCTCGGCCGGCAACACCGGGGCCTTCGTCGCGGCGGCCCAGATGCACATGCGTCGTCTGCCCAACGTCGCACGCCCCGGCATCGCGGCCGTCATGCCGACCTTCGGCGGCCCCGTGGTGTTCATGGACGTCGGCGCGAACATCGATCCGAAGCCGTCCCACCTTCACCAGTACGGCGTGATGGGGTCCATCTACGCCCGCGACCTGCTGGGCATCGAGTCGCCGAGGGTGGCGTTGATGAACGTCGGTGGAGAGGAGGCCAAGGGCACCGAACAGCTCAAGGCCGCCCGCGACATGCTGCGCGAGACCGACGGGATCAACTTCATCGGCTACGTCGAGGGGCGAGCGGTCTTCGACGGAGCGGCCGACGTGGTCATCACCGATGGAGTGACCGGCAACGTCGTCATCAAGCTCAGCGAGGGGCTGTCCAGCGGGATCTTCCGGATGATCCGGCGCGAGATCGACGGAGTCGATCCGTCCATGGCCGGTCAGTTCGAGCCGATCGTGCACAAGCTCTACTCCGCGTATGACTACCACGAGTACGGAGGCGCTCCGCTGCTGGGCGTGAACGGTCTCTGCATGATCTGCCACGGTTCGAGCAAGGCCCGCACCATCACCAACGCGATCCGGCGTTCGCACATGTATCTCGCCGCGGGGGTGAACGAATCGATCACCGATCTCGTCGGCAGCGTCGAGGTTGAAGCCTGATGTCCGGCCAAGCCCCCTTCGGGGTCCGCATCGCCGGCACCGGGTCCGCCGTCCCCTCGAAGGTCCTGGCCAACACCGACCTCGAGCAGATGATCGACACCTCCAGTGAATGGATCGTCAAGCGCACCGGAATCCACCAGCGCCACATCCTCGATCAGGAAAAGGGAGAGACGACGCTCGACATCGAGCGTCGGGCCATCACCGCCGCCCTCGATGCCGCCGGCATGACGGGGTCCGATCTCGACCTGCTGATCGTGGCTTCCCTGACCTCGGAGATGCGATGCCCGTCGAATGCCTGTCGCCTGATCGAGGCGATCGGCGCCCAGCCGGCGGGAGCCTTCGACCTCAATGCGGCCTGTTGCGGCTTCGTCTATTCCCTCAACATCGCCGATTCGCTCATCCGATCCGGCCGGCACCGTGCCATCGGGATCGTCGGATGCGACACCCTCAGCCGCTACATCGACTACACCGAACGCACGGTCTCGATCCTCTTCGGAGACGCCGCCGGAGCCGCAGTCGTGGTCCGGGACGACGAACATCCCGAGCGTGGCTGCATCTACCAGAAGATCGAGGCGGACGGCAGGGGATGGGAAAGCCTCTACATGCCCCGTCGTGAGGAGGACGTACCACCCGGAGCGCCTGAATCGGACGTCCGCATGGGTTACCTCCGCATGAACGGCCGCGAGGTCTACAAGTTTGCGGTCTCGAAGTTCCAGTACGTCATCGAGGATGCACTCGAGCAGACCGGCCTGAAGGTGGACGACATCGCCCAGTTCGTCTGCCATCAGTCGAACATCAGGATCATCGAGTCGGCCAAGGAGAAGATCGGTCTTCCCGACGACAAGGTCTACATCAACATCGACAAGTACGGGAACTCGTCGGCCGGGTCGGTGGCCCTCTGTCTCGACGAGCTGATGCAGCAGGGGCGGATCAATCCCGGCGACAAGGTCGTCTTCGTGGCCTTCGGTGCCGGGATGACCTGGTCGAGCAGCGTCTGGCAGGTCTGATTCCACGCCTGCTATCATGCTTCCCATGAACACTTCACACGCAGTCATCTGTCCCGGACAGGGCGCCCAGGCCGTCGGCATGGGCAGGGCCTGGGCCGAAGCCTGTACTTCGTCGCGTGAGATCTTCACTCGAGCCGACGAGGTGCTGGGCAATTCCCTGGGAGCCACCCTGAGCAGTCTGTGCTTCGAGGGGCCCTCCGAGCGACTCAA
>CEUK01087052.1_pt1 | contig 18451 bp, 14 predicted proteins | sample 356451 | NCBI WGS metagenome assembly CEUK01 (sample SAMEA2622843, study PRJEB7988) | marine metagenome | isolation source: saline water (ENVO:00002010), including
ACGATTATCCGTTGGTTCAACTCCACTTTTATAAGACCCAACTAATGATCCATTGGAGTCGATTAGGAATTTGTGGAAATTCCACCAAACATTATGATCTGCAATACCATTTTCACTTTCATTTAAAAGCCAACTATAAACGGGGTGTGGATTGCTTCCTTTAATTTTCACTTTTTCCATTATCAAGAAGCTAACTCCGTAGTTTTTTTCGCAGAAACTATTGATCTCTTCATGGGTTCCGCTTTCTTGTTTTCCAAAATCATTACATGGAAAAGCGATAACGGTTAATTGATCACCGTACTCTTCTTGAAGTCGTTGAAGTCCCTTGTATTGTTGGGTAAATCCACATTTTGAAGCGGTATTTACTATCAATACTTTTTTACCCTTAAGCTGCGAAAAGTTATATTCTTCACCATCTATGGTATTACAGCTTAAACTATAAAAATCAACTGCTCCAGATTGAGCATTATATGTATTCCCTCCTTTCAACATATTCCATCCAATAAGAACTAATGCTAATGTGAAAACTACTACAATTGTAATAATCATTCTCACCTTGAAAGTCGTTTTGATATAAATGAATTAGGAAGTTTCGAAGCTAATTGCTTTCTCATTTCAGGGGAACCTCCATCTAAAAACTCTGGAATAATTAGAGCTAATAGTAGAGTTGCTAATCCAGCAATTAAGATGTGAAGTCCTATTTGGATTATTTGGTCTATTTCAGAAAGAAGCCCAGATGACCAATTAATAATTCCAATGAGAAGTTGATGTGATAGAACATAGTCAGCTGCTAAAACTGGAATGCAAAGTATTAACCCTGGGATAATACTCTTAATTAGCTTGAAGATATTCACCTTGAGGCCAAGCCAAATCCAAACTCCAACAGCTACAGCCTGTAAAGAGGTTGCCACTACAACGGCTGCTGCTGCATAATAGAATCCAGAAAACTCAGACGAATTACTGCTCATCACATCCCAAACACCATAACAAACGGCTGCTAAAAACCCAAGTTTGATCAACGCCCCTATAGTTAGAGAATCTGTAGCTCTCATTGAAGCATCTCCAATTTTAATAAAGCTCTTCAAAGCAACGCAGCATAATAGGACTTCAACTATTGGTGCAGCTTCTAGATACTGTTCTCCAAGTAAAAGCACTGTGAAGTTTTCTGCTCTTAAAACAAGGAGAGCGGTTAGTGGAATTACGAGTGTAGAAATAGCGTGTGAAGCTTTTAAAACAGTTGTTCGCAATCTCTCTTTGTCTGATTGAAGCATTGACATTCCGCTGAACAGGACGCTATCTCCAAGTTTGCCTAGAACTGTTACTGGTAATCCCATCAGATAAGAAGATCTATCGTAGAAACCTGTGAGACGCCAATCTGTTGAGAATTTGGCCACAATCATTGTGTCTACTTTTCCTGCAGCATAATTGATCATATTGAAGATTGTACTTCTTCCACCATATCCCACCATTTCTTTTAGAGCTTCCTTATCTATTTTGAGTCCAACAGGACTAGGGTAGAATGCCCAATAGCAAATACCTAAAATTGTGTTTTGGGATAGAAGTGCAAAGACATAAGCCCATATTTCATAACCATACACAGCTAGACCCAATCCAATCCCTAAGTTACCCAAAACCATTGCTAGCGCAGAGCAAGCAAATAGAGATTTAAATCTCATTTCTTTGATTAGCATACTTCTAGGCACTACTGATGTCCCGGAGATAATAAAGCTCAATGCAATCCATCGTAAAACTTTTGTTAGCTGAGGTTTTTCGTAGAACTCAGCAACCGTAGGAGCGGCTGCATAAGTTGCTCCAAAGAAGATCACACCTAAAAGCAAACTGAAAATAAATGCAGTTTGTTTGTGCTTATCGCTCACATGAGAGTTTTGTATTAATGCAGGGCCAATGCCCACTTGGGCAAAAATTTCAATCAACCCGACAACCACAAGCGCTATGGCCATAACACCAAAAGCACCTGGAGAAATTAATCTTGCCAGGGCTGCAATAAAGCTAAGTTGAAGGACAACTTGAACCATCACGTTGACGCTCTGCCACTTAAGGGAAGAGGTGAACTTTGGTTCTTTGATTGTCTCTGTCATATTTATCTAGCTATGCTTACTGCTCGCTTTTCTCTAATTACTGTAACGCGAACTTGACCGGGATATGTCATCTCATTCATAATTTTTGTGCTTATGTCGAGTGATATCTGATCTGCTTCTACGTCACTTACTTTTTCGCTTTCTACTAAAACTCTTAGTTCACGTCCAGCTTGAATTGCATATGCTTTAGTAACTCCATTAAATTCTAGAGCAATATTCTCAAGATTCTTTAGCCGTTGAATGTACGCTTCAACCATTTCACGTCTTGCTCCTGGGCGTGCACCAGAAATGGCGTCACAAACTTGAACAATAGGAGATATTAAATTTGTCATTTCTATTTCGTCGTGGTGAGCTCCAATAGCATTTAAAATGTCTAGGCGTTCTCCGTATCTCTCAGCTAGCTTCATGCCAAGAAGTGCGTGAGGAAGCTCGCTTTCCTCGTCACTCACTTTTCCAATATCGTGAAGGAGACCTGCACGCTTTGCAGCTTTTGCATCAACGCCAACCTCAGCAGCCATTGTTGCACAAAGGTTAGCAACCTCTCTAGAGTGCTGAAGTAGATTTTGGCCATAAGAAGAACGGTATTTCATGCGGCCTACCATTCTGATAAGCTCATTCTTCATATTGTGAATACCAAGGTCGATCACGGTGCGTTTTCCGATCTCCATAATTTCCTCTTCAAGTTTGTTAATCACCTTAGAAACCACTTCCTCAATTCTAGCAGGATGAATACGGCCGTCAGTTACAAGCTGGTGAAGAGCTAGTCTTGCTACCTCTCTACGCACTGGGTCAAAACAACTAAGCATAATCGCTTCAGGTGTGTCATCTATAATGAATTCTACTCCCGTAGCAGCTTCTAACGCTCTAATGTTTCTCCCCTCACGTCCGATAATTCTTCCCTTTATGTCGTCGTTTTTAATATTGAATACTGAAACAGAATTCTCAACAGAGTGCTCTGTGGCTACTCTTTGAATAGTCTGAATTACTATCTTTTTTGCATCAGTACTAGCCTTTAGTTTAGCTTCTTCTAGAATCTCATTGGCTTGAGCAGAAGCTGCAATTTTTGCGTCTTGAAGAGTTTGTTGAATCATGCTCTCCTTAGCCTCTTCAGCTGACATTCCTGAAATCTTCTCTAAAAGTTCGATAGCCTTTAGCCTATCCTTTTCAGTCTCTTTAACCTTGTTTTCAATAGCCTCTAGACGTTGTTCAAGATTTTGCTTTTCCTTGTTGAGCTTCTTTTCAAGCTCTTTGTTTTTGTCAATTTGTTTATTGAGGTTTTTCTCAGTGTTACTGATTCTATCCTCTCTATCCTTGAGCTTTCTGTCAAGGTCCTTACGCTCGCTCTTCTGCTTTTCTTTAAGCTCAAAGAATTTTTGCTTTGCTTGGCTAATCTTCTTCTCCTTAATAGCATCACCTTTCACTTTTGCTTCTTTTATGATTGCATCAGCTTGAGACTTTAGGCCAAATTTGAGTCCAATAACGCCTAAAGCTAGTCCCACGACTAGAGAGATAGCTGAGTAAATTATAATTGTTTCCATGAAGTGTAGCCCACAGGCTTATCCTTCAATGGCCGCGTTCAAACGTTGGATCAGGTCTTCGACACTTGTAGCTAATTTGAGGTCTTCCTCTTTATTCTCTGAGTTTTCTTCCGGTGCGCTCTTAGCGACACCAAATTCTATTTCTTTAATCCGGATCGACAGCTGTAATGCTGTCATAGCTAGTAAGTCATTTCTATCCTGTACTGCGAACTGTGACTTAAGTTTAGCGATCATTGCATCAATTTCCTCAGCAGCATTTATAATGCCATCCACCTCTTCTATAGATACAGTAAGAGGGTAGGAGCGTCCAGCGATTTCTATGTTGATAGTCTCTTGAGACATTATATCTTAAGTAGGTTAAGACAGGCGTCGATTTCCTCCACCAAAGCGTCAATATTTTGGGCCGAAAGGGCATCTGTGTCTTGGCTTTGATTTTTGGTTTTTGATATATGTAGGTTTTTGCTCGACTCTTTTTCCTCACTTAGCTCTAAGTTCAGCTTTTCAACTTGCGCCTCTAAATCTCTAATTCTTCCAATCTTATCCTCTATATTTTTCCTGCTTAGCGCACGCTCTTCTTCAAGTTTCTGAAGCAATCGTTCTGTCGCTTTCACAAGTTTTTCAGTAGTTGAGTTGAGTGTTTTCATAAGTCGAGCTTCAAAACAAATATAAGGATGTAGATTTGTGATATGACAAAAAGAGCAGCAAATTATTCGACGATTTTCACAACGCTGTTTACAGGCTTTTTTTTAGTTCTTTCTCCTCTCTTTTTTCAAGCCCAAAATACACTAGAGCTTATTGCCCCTCTTGATATTCCACTAATTCTAAGTGGGAATTTTGGGGAGTTCAGAGGCTCACATTTCCACACAGGTATTGACATCAAAACCCAGGGTGTCGAGGGCTTCCCAGTCCTAGCTGCTGCTGATGGAAAAGTTGAGCGCATCAAAGTCAGTCCATGGGGTTACGGCAACACGCTTTACATAAAACACTCAGATGGATCTTCGACAGTTTACGCCCACCTTCAAAGCTTTTCACCATCAATCCAAGACTGGGTGAGAGTGCGTCAATATAAGGGGCGAGTATTCTCAATTGATCTAAGTCCAACTGTAGATTTTGAATTTTATGCAGGTGATACAATTGGTTGGTCTGGGAACTCTGGATCATCTGGTGGCCCACACCTTCATTTCGAGGTCAGAGACGCTCAACAGCATCCAGTAAATCCACTTCATTGGGATTTACCAATTACAGATAAAATACCACCTGAAGTTGGTGATCTCAAAGTCATTCCAATTGACAGTAATGGTCTTGAAAAGCGTGAGATAGCAGTTGACGCAAAAGCAGGCGATACAACTCTAGTAAAAGCGTGTGAGGTGCATTTGGGGGTTTGGTCTATAGACAGATTAGACGGTGCTTCCAATGTATGTGGAGTGTATAGCATAGATGTCGAAGTTAATGGAGAGCAATACTTCAGTTGCACGATTGATACATTAGATTTCGCAGTAAATCAAGACATGAACGCACACGTGTATTTCTCTACTTGGAAGGGTGGTAGAAAGTCGGTGCATAGGTTCAATAAGTTGCCAGGTGACAGGCTTCCTATCTATGATTTTCTAAGCGAGAAAAATCTTGAAATAATGGTGGATAGTATCATGAAGGTTGATGTAGTTTGCAAGGATGTTAACGGAAATTCAAGAGCCAAATCCTACATCCTCAAAGGAGATGATTCGCTTCCTGAATACATATGCAAAGGAAGTGAAAGCTCAAGAATAGTAACTAAACTTGCCACTCCATATGCTGTAACTGACCTAAGATTAGAGGGCGTTGATGTTCATATCAAAAGGGGAGCTCTTTACGATAGTGAGTATGTGTTCTTAGAGGTATTTGATTCTCTAGAATTCGAAATTGGATCTTGGGATGTTCCCTTGAAGAAAGCTATAGAGGTTAGCTACAAATTATCTGCTGTTATGCCTCAGGATCTTTGGGTTGCTCGATCTGTTAATGATAAGGGAGATGTTAGCGGAGCAATAGTCTGTAAGCAGGAAGTGGGGAGATTAGACTTTAAGACAAAAAACATGGGTAGATATAAAATGGAGCGCGACACAGTTCCTCCTAGACTATTGCCCAAACATTCGGGCACCCCTGTAGTTAAAAATGGTGACTTGATTTTTCACATTGATGACGCAGTAAGCGGGGTTGAAAAAATCGAAGCAACTATGGATGGACAATGGATTCTTCTTAGGTGGAATCCCAAAAAGAAAGAAGCCATTTACAAAGCTTCAGATGCAGTTCACGAAAAGGGTTCTAAAGTAAAAATTGAGGTAGTAGCAAGTGACGCCGTAGGTCTAGAATCCAAGTGGTCAGGTTACGTTAAGATGAAGTAGTTTAACGCTTAAAAGTATTGTAATCAAGGAAGAATAAGGCCTTAAATGATAATGAGTTAGTGAAAGTTTCATCAAGCATAGTTTCCCAATTATTAAAGTAATTTTGGGGCAGCATTTCCCCCTGGGAATACAATGTGTTTTTCCAAACGATGCTAAGTTCGCTTCCAGGAGAGAAGAACCACCTCAAGCCCAAATCCACACTCCATGCATTGTAATTTCTGTCATCAATAGAAGTGCCGTTCTCATCAATGGTCCAAAAGTCAGACGCGAGCAAATCACCGTTTTGTTGAAGCACAAAATATTCCTTGATATCTACAGTACTCCAATTGTGTCTAACTCTAAGATCAATTGTTGCTTTGTTTGATAATGCGTAGGTCCCTCTCAATAAATGGTTGTTTGTCAGAAAATCCCTTCTTGCGAAAATACTTTTAATTTCTTCTGTAATAATTGAAGGATTTGCGATCCAAGCTAAGCCTATTGGTGATCTTACAGCATAATTTGGACCTAGTTTTGTAAATCCTTTTTCGTCGTATTTGTTATCCCACTCAAATGAGTAAATAAAATTGAGTCGATCACTAACTCTAATTCTTGGCGAAATCTCGCCAAGCTTAACTTTCCAATCACTACTTGGATCTTCTACAAATCCTCTTGTGTAATCTATGTCAATTGCAAACCTCTTTCTGTAATCTGTTGAAATAGTCATAGTGGGTCTAATCCATTTAGGAGTTGTCCAATACATACCATCTATCCTTGGCTCGAAAAAGTCATTTCCATTTAGGAATTGTGATTCTAGAGAAAGCTTCCCAAACTGAAATCCCTTAGTCAATGCTCGTATCGATAAGCTTGCTATAGTGAACGAACTCTTCCTAGGATTGTAAAGAGTCGAATTTATGATAGAACCACGTCCAACTAATCTAATAAACCGTTCTGTCGGCTCGATATTTCGGTAAGAAATCTCAATGAAGTCTGACACCTCATTTGGCGCCCGTAAATAACCAATATCATTGGGATTATACTGCTCAGTTTCTACGCTGTGATTAGCTTTAAAAGTCAACTTCCCAGTAATCTTTCTCAATCCCAAACTCCATGTATACCCATTGTCCTCTAAATCCTCAACGTGATTGTAAATCCTATTGTACCCTGCAAATCCCTCTAGCTGATAAGTATTCTTCTTATCCTTTATGCCAAACATCGCGGCCTGTAACAATGCGTCATTAGCCTCACCCTCCCTTAAAACCAAAGTGCTAATCCCGTGAACGAAACTGTTGTTAGGTAAGTTTTGATCTAATGCAGCAATGGAATAACTTGTTATACCATTATTGTCATTAGAAGTAACGGCCTGAAATACTCCTACACCTAGACCCTTATCGGTTCGGCCTGAAATTTTAGTGGCGTTGATCAGCCTGCCCTCTTCTCCAATGCGCCTAGAATAAAGAAGCCCGGTTTTATTGAATATCTCAGTCCCTTCAGTGAAGAACGGCCTATTATCGGCAAGTCTCACCTCGTAGGGACTTAAATTCAGGATTAGATTATCTGCTACAACTTGGCCAAAATCTGGAATCAAAGTCATGTCCATTGTAAAAGCCTCTCCAATTCCAGCCTTTAAATCAACACCCCCATTAAAATCAAATTCAGTTTCCTGACCCTCTGTGATAGCATAAGAACTAACATATGGATAGAGAGTCAATCGGGGAGGAGGGGTTATGTCAACAAGACCCAATAGCTCTCCACTATCATTTATTTCAAAACCATCTCTTGCAGGATCAACAGGATGCCAGTAATCTTTTTCTCTGTGTCTTCTTATACCTCTCCAAAAATTTACACCCCAAATCTGTTGTATCCCATCATCGATTTTTGTGAAGCGGATTTGCCCTAGAGGAATTTGAAATTCAGCAGTCCAACCGCTTTCGTTAATGTTTGTTTCAACTCTCCATGCTGCATTCCAAGATCTGTCTGAAACCCCCTGTGAAATAAGCCTATCGACCTGAACACCTTCAGGATTTGTGCTAAAATTGAATGCGTTATTTCCGTCGTTGTATGTAGAAATCCAAAGCCCAAACTCATCTGTATTATCAAGTCTATCCCGTCCTGAAATTTGTTTTAATATTGAATCAGGAGCGGTGTCGTACATCATTGCATAGACGTAAATGTTTTCATCGTCGTATGCGAATTTTACTTCTGTGCGTTGAGTAGGAACTATGCCAGGGTTGGGTGTATATTGTGTAAAATCGCTAGATGATTTGGCCCTTAACCAAGTAGCATCACCAAGCTCACCATCAATCTTGATTGACTCGCCCTCCTGAAGTTTGTAAGCAACAATCTGTCTCTTCTCTTGCCCACATAAATTTGTTGCACAAAGTAAAGTTATTGCGAGAAGAAATAGTCTCACAATACTATTTAAAAATGTTTTGTGAGTTGAGCCACTTTTGAAATTTACGAGCGTTTTTTATGTGGTCTCTGTATCGCTTTGCGAAAACATGCTTATTTGTCCCTCCTGGTTCAGCGCACATATATAGATAGTCGTGCTCCTCAGCATTCAATACAGATTCAATAAATGAAGGTTCGGGAGTCATTATAGTGCCAGGGGGTAATCCCTTGTATAAATATGTGTTGTAAGGAGATTCTATTTCTAAGTGTTCTCTTAATACTCTTCTCACAGTAAAATCTCCTAGTGCATATACAACTGTTGGATCTGCCTGCAATAGTTGCCCTTTTCTTAGACGGTTTAGATATAGTCCAGCCACTGTGGGTGCTTCGCCAAGGTCCTTTGTTTCGCTTTGTACAATTGAAGCTAGTACTACTGCTTCTTCAGGTGTCAGACCCTGCATATCTGCTTTTTCAATTCTGTCTTCAGTCCACCAATTATCGCTTTCTTTAAGCAATCTATCAACAGCTCCATTCGCATCAGTTTCCCACCACATATTGTAAGTGTTTGGTATAATTTTCCACCTCACATTTTCGTGTTTGATAAGGTTTAAAACCTTTGATGAGTCAGCTGCTGTGTATAAAGCAATTTTGCCGGCAACAACTTCTATTTGCCTGTGCGATGGAACAATTACTTTAACATCACTTCTTTTTCCAATAGCTAGCATTTCTGCAGTTTCACCCATTGTGATTTTGTCGTCTATCACATACTTGCCTGGCTTGATTCTTTCATCCCAACCTCTTAACCACATAGAATTAGACATAACACCACCGAACCCACCGTTTCTGTTGATTTCGAATTTTATGGTGTTAATGTGTGATTCGTTCGAACTATCAGGATGTAGGTAGATGTTAATAGGCTCGCTATTCTCAGGTAAAAGTGCTGAATTCCAAAACCAATATGGAATACCTATAAACACAGTGGTCATAGATATGATTTTACCAATTCCACCTATTATTACGAGTTTAAGCCCGTACTTCTTTACCTGTTTCCAGAAATAATCTTTAAAAAACTGTATCAATTTTCAGCAAATTTTTGGAGCAAAATTACATCCTTCCAGATGCTTCCCTTTCTCACCCAATCTTTTCTCACTTCATCACCTACATACCCTGCTTTTTTAAATAGACCTATGCTTGGATAATGTCCGCCAGGAACTTCTGCATACAGTTGATGGACACCCAAATGTTCAAAAGCGTATTTCGAAAGCATTTCTAGCCCAACAAACGCATTGCCATTTCTTCTTTCGTTTTGGTCAATAACTATACCTACCCCAGCTCTGTGGTTACGAGGATCATAATCGTATAAATCAACTGCTCCAACCGTTCTCCACTGACCTTCTTCATTACAGGTGTCTAGAATAAGCCTCAGTTGTTTATCTCTATAAATATCATGACCACCTTCAGCGTACTTGATCATTACTGCTTTTGAGTAAGGTGAAAGAGACGCTCCTAGCCACCAAGTACTTGCATCATTTTCCCACGCAAGCAGCTGCTCAACATCTCCTGGTTCGATTGCCCTTAGTTTATGTGTTTGACTGATTAACACGCTTAAGATTTAGTTAGGATAATTGCGAAGTTAGACTTCCTATATTTGTCTTGATGTCTTTAGAAGTAAAAAATACATCGATAGAAGGTCTAGTATTGATAAGACCCCAACGCTATTTAGACGATAGGGGATACTTTACTGAAATATTTTCTTTGAGAGATTTTGCTTGTGTAGTTGGTGAACACATTGATTTTGTCCAAGATAATGAAAGCAAATCAAAGGCCGGAGTTGTAAGAGGTTTACATTTTCAGGTTCCTCCTAACGCTATGGGAAAATTAGTACGAGTTGTTAGTGGAAGCATTACAGACTTTGCAGTTGATTTGAGGGTAGGCTCACCAACGTATGGTAAACATGAATCTGTAAAGCTTGACGCAGAAGAGGGTTGGCAGTTTTGGATTCCAGAGGGTTTTGCTCATGGATTCGCTGCTCATGAGGACGACACTGTTGTTGTATATAAGTGTACTGAGTTTTATCATCCAGATTCTGAGCAAAGTCTTTTGTGGAATGACCCCCAGCTTTCAATCAATTGGGGAGTAGAAAATCCAGTGCTTTCAGGTAAGGATGTTCAGGCTTTGAGTTTTGCCGATTTCACTTCTCCTTTTGTGGAAAAAGAGAAGGGCTAAATCTAGTTAAACCAAAATACCTCTGCTACATTTACTCTATGCAGAGAGCTCATTTTTTAGTCCTAGGAATTATTGTTTTAAGCCTGCTTTTTATTGCAGCAATTTCTAATACTCCTCTGACTCACTCGGTTGTTGTGGCACCAGCCATACCATCCCAAATTTCACTTGCGGGAGAGAAAGTCCCCATGGCTGATTTTGGCGTACGAGAGGCTTTAGACCGTGAGTTTATTGTGAATACTTACCGTCACAGTTCAACCATACTTTATTTGAAAAAGGCCTCACGATGGTTTCCAGTAATAGAGCCAATTTTAGAGGAAGAAGGTATTCCAGATGATTTCAAGTATTTGTGTGTGATTGAAAGTGGGCTTAGCCAAGTTGTTAGTCCCGCTGGTGCAGCTGGGTTTTGGCAATTCATGAAGAAGACTGCCCCTGAATATGATCTAGAGGTAAGTTCTACAGTTGATGAGAGATATCATATTGAAAAGGCTACACGTGCTGCTTGTCAGTATTTGAACGAATCTTATGAGCTGTTTGGGTCATGGTCACTTGCTGCAGCGTCTTACAATATGGGCCGAACAGGACTCACAAAGAGGATAGAAGAGCAGGGAGTAAGCGACTATTGGGATCTGCACCTTAATTCGGAAACTGCTCGCTACGTTTATAGGATTCTAGCGGTAAAAGAGGTGATGACTAATCCAGAAAGGTTTGGGTTTAAACTTAGGCCTCAGGACCTATACAATCCATACACTTACAGGACTGTCAAGGTAGACAAAACGATAGATGATTTGACTGAATTTGCACTTTCAAATGGGTCGAATATTCGCGAGATGAAGACTTTGAATCCTTGGCTTAGAAAAAAGAATTTGCTTGTTGGTGAAGACCAAACCTATGAAATCTACTTTCCGAATACTTTAGTGAAATAAGCTACAACGCTTGGCTTAATAACCCTTCTCCCATCTTGAACGCCTTCGTCAATTAGATGCTTTTGTCCTGAAGTGCCATTTGTAAATACTTCACTTAATGGCCTTACTAATCCAGCTGGGACTCCCTTGGTAAGAAAATCCTCCATTAAAGCGTCTATTTCTTCAATTTTATGAGCTAAAGTCATCAATTCCTTCATTAGATCTACTCTGTTTTTTACCCTTGAGGCATTTGTAGAAAATCTAATGTCGTGGCTTAATTCTGGTTGCCCCAATACCTCGCATAATCCCTCAAACTGTTTGTCACTTCCAACAGCTAGAACAATTTGCCTGCCGTTTTTCAAAGTAATTAAATCTCCATACGGGGCAATGTTTGGATGCTCAGAACCTATTCGGAGTTGTTCATCACCATTCATTAAAAAATTTGTTGCTCTATTAACAAGAGCGGCTAATCCACTTCTTTCTAGACTCACCTCACTATACCACCCTTTCACTCCTTTTTCACGAGAGTAAAGTCCTGAAAGAGCTGCAGATTTGATTTGATCAGATGCAAGGACATCCATTAATGCTACAGGCATTCTTGTCGGAGGACCATCTGGTGAACCGTTCATGTGCATAAAGCCAGTTTCAGCTTGGACTACTACATCGTATGCAAGTCTTGTTGGAGCATCTGCAAAACCAACTAGTCTTATATGAATCAAATTCGGGTACTTCTGAGCAACAACCTCAGGTTCCAAATTGAATTTGTTTAAATCGCTATTTTTGAAGTTTTGCAATAACACATCTGCTTCCTTGAGTTCCTCTTCAAGCCAGTTTAAACCTTCAGAAGATTTTAAATCAACTCTATGAACTGTTTTGTATGTATTTGCTGACGCATAGTAAGCGCTAATTCCCCCCTCAATTGCTTCGCCATTTGCTCTCCAGCTTCTTGTTATATCGCCCCATTGTGGATGCTCAACTTTAGTTACCTCTGCACCGCACTCAGCAAAAAAACTTCCAGCTAATGGCCCAGCTAGTACTGAAGACAGCTCTAGCACCCTCAATCCCTGAAATGGTTTGAAATTAATAGTCATTGTTTTCAGCTTCAGCTAATTGCTGCTCGTTCATCTCTGAGTACATACCATCGGCTTTAACTAACTCCTCGTGAGTTCCTTGTTCAACTACTTGACCTTTATCAATTACAATTATGAGATCGGCGTGATTGATTGTAGATATCCTGTGGCTAACCATTAGGATAGCTGTATTGGGATTGCTTTTTTGCATCTCGTTTAGGCTAGTAATGATGTGCTTTTCAGTTTTTGTATCAACAGCTGATAGACAGTCGTCTAGAATTAGAATATCGGGATTTCTAAGTATTGCTCGAGCGATACTTATTCTTTGCTTTTGGCCTCCGCTGAGATTTACTCCGCGCTCTCCTAAAATAGTCTTGTATCCGTTTTCAAGCTCTACAATGTCTGAGTGAACAGCTGACTTTTCAGCCGCATCTTCAATTGCCTTTGAGTCCACTTCATCAATTCGACCAAAACTGATGTTGTTCTCAATTGTGTCAGAGAATAAAAAGACGTCTTGAGGAACATAGCCTGTACGACCCTTATAATCGGTGATTGGTTGATCTTTAAGATTAACTCCGCCATACTTTATATCCCCTGAAGTTGGGTCCATTAATCTCATACACAGCTGGGCTACAGTGGATTTTCCAGATCCAGTTCTACCAGTTATTGCAATGGTTTTGCCTGGTTTAAGGTTCAAGTTTAATCCCGAAAGAGCAACTATTCCAGTTTCAGGATATGTGTAACAAACATTTTCAAAAGAGATGCCTTTTGATGCATCTATCGACAATCCCTCAGCCAATTCAGTTGGACTATTAATCTCTGGTTCGCTTTCTAGAAAATTGAGGATTCTTTGCATAGAGGCTTCAGCCTTTTGGACTAAAGAAGTAACCCAACCTACAGAAGCAAATGGCCAAGTAAGAAGATTTACATAGAATACAAATTGGAATATATGCCCAAGCTCAAGATTCCCCTCAATGACTTGAACACCTCCAACATAAACTGTGAGAACTGTGCTAAGCCCCACAAGAAGAATGATGATGGGAGTGAACATAGCCTCGACTTTAACTAGCTTAAGAGCTTTTACTTTATAATCGTCGCTCTCCCTCTCGAATCTTGCAGCAGCTTTTAATTCTCTGTGGTAAGATTGAATCACCCTTATACCACTCATATGCTGTTGAGCAAACGTGCTTAAATCGCTTTGGGATGCAGCTACATAATCACTGAGTTTGTTGATCTTAGAAGAGATGTAGTAAATGCCAATAGACATAAGCGGCAGAGGTAAAAGAGAGAAAAGTGTCAGCTTTAGATCAATACTCACCATAACAAAGACCACAATAAAAATCAATGCAATAAGATTGAGGCTATACATTACTGCCGGGCCCAAAAACATTCTAACCCTACTCACATCCTCACTTATTCTATTCATCAAATCTCCAGTATCGTTTGACTTGTAAAAACGAGCGTCTAAATTTTGGTAGTGGCGGTATATACTCTCCTTAATGTCGTACTCCATTAGTCTAGAATTGACAATGATGGTTTGGCGTGTCAAGAATAGAAAAATGCCTTTTATAAAGAATACTACTAAGTATATCACAGCTTGAAACAGAGCAATAATTGTTACAAGCCTTAATACGTCAGTCCTGTTTTTTACTGTGCTATCCCAATCCTCGCCAATTCCCGTATAATGCAAAAAATTAAAGAGAATTTTGGGAAGATCAATTTTTGAGCCATCTGCATATTCTGTTGCACCATCAGCAAGAAATGAAGTGTATGCATCTCTCATCACATTTACACCCTCTCCAACAAGAGCCGGGGCAAAAACCGCAAGCACGTTTGTAAACAAAATGAACACTATCCCTGCAAGAAGTCTAACTCTATACTTCAAGAAAAGGGGTGCTAATGTTCGTAATGCCTTCATCTATTTAGAAATTAAAGTTCCAAGTAAATGATGGAAGAATAGGAAATAGGCTTACTTGTTTTGCTGTAATTTCAAGCGTACCATCATTCAAATCACCCTCATTACTAAAGAATATAAAATACGGATTTGCTCTATTGTACACATTGTAAATGCTGAAAACCCATTGACCTTTTGCATCCTTCTTCTGAGGCGTTAAAGTCGCGCTCAAATCAACTCTGTGGTATGGAGCCATTCTGAATCCGTTTCGGTCATCATAAAGGTCTACGATTTGGCCTTCAATTATATATCTCTGAATAGGAAGCGTAATTGAGTTTCCAGTAGCATAAACATGAACTAGACCAAACCTCCATCTATCACTGTAGGTGTAATCAAGTACTAAACTTAAATCGTGACGCCTGTCGTAGGTGGCAGGGAAAATGTCTCCATTATTTAAATCTGGGAATTCCCTTTCAGTTTTACTCCAAGTATATCCAATCCAACCATTAAGAGCTCCTCTTCTTTTCTTAAGAAAAAATTCAGCTCCATAAGACCATCCATCACCAAAAACTAGATTATTATCTGTGTTCGATTCTAAATTGTCTGTTGGTTGAGTGTTTTGGGCATATTCAACAAGATTTTCAAGTTGCTTGTAATATCCTTCAACACTTAACTCGTAGTCTTTATTTTCTCCAAGGTCAGTAAAATATCCAGCACTATACTGTCTTCCCCATTGCGGTCTGACGATGTCTGAACTCGGAATCCAAACATCAGTTGGCATAACTGATCCAGTTAGTGAAGCTAAGTGAACATATTGGTAGTTCTCATGAAAGCCCATCTTTACGCTCGACTTGGGTCCAACAATAATTCTTGTTGAAACTCTTGGCTCGAGTCCTCCATATCTCTTTATCAAATCGCCACTAGTATATATAGTAATACTATCAGTCCCATCGTTGTGATGTCTAGTAAACGGACCAACATGTCTAAAGTCACTATATCTTAGCCCCCCGTAGATCTTGATTTTTTCATTTAAATCGAACTCGTCCTCTATATAAAATCCACTTTCGTGACTAAATGTTTCGTCAGAAACTCCTTCTGCACCTAATTGCGATTCTACACTATCAATAGTCAATTTGTAACTGAGGGGGAGGAATTGATGATAGACGTAGTCTATTCCAGTTTTAATCTTGTGTCTAGACGAAGGGTAATAACTGAGTTGCCATTTTACATTCCAATCCTCAATTCCACTATCAAATCCAAATGCAAAACCTTCTTGGCTACCCTCAAATGCAAAGTCGTAGTCGCTGTAGGTGGTGGTTAAATTTAGGAATAATTTATCATTGAATAGGTGGTTCCATTTAAATGAACCCATAGCATTGCCCCAAGGAATGTCAGTGCCAAAACCCAAGTTATCATTATTAAATGAAAACACATCACGGCCAAAATACCCGCTTAAAAACACCTCATCCTTTTCGCTAAATCTATGATTTAATTTTGCATTTAAATCGTAGAAATAATAACCTGTTCCTTCAGCAGGTTTACCTTCAAGAAATGGCCTCGTTAGAATATCAATGTATGTTCTTCTCCCAGAAATGATAAAGCTGGACTTTTCTTCAACAATTGGTCCTTCAACTGTCATTCTAGAGCTTATAAGTCCTATTCCTCCATTGCATTTCAAATCCTTTCTATTTCCGTCTCTAAGTCCTATGTCAAGGACTGAAGAAATCCTTCCGCCGTATCTAGAAGGAATGCCACCCTTGTGCACATCTACATTTTTAATTGCGTCGGCATTGAACACGGAGAAAAACCCAAACAAATGAGATGCATTATAAACTGTTGCGTTATCGAGAAGGACTAGATTTTGGTCTGGGCCACCGCCTCTAACGTAGAAGCCGCTGTTTCCTTCCCCGGCGTTTTGAATTCCCGGAAGTAGCTGAATTGTCTTAAGAATATCAACTTCTCCCATTAATGCGGGTAGGCTTTTTATGGTTTCTATGCTGACATCTATTCTTCCGAGGTCTGTGCTCTCTGTATTTTGTGTGCGAGAACCTAGAACTTCAGCGTTTTCAATTTCAATTGTTGTAGGTTCTAGATTAATGTCTAGACTATGTGATTCTTCCATTAAAACTTCCTTGATGAGGGTTTTATATCCTATGAAAGAGAATTGAATTGTGTTTTTTCCTGAATTGAGATGGAGGCTGTAGAAGCCATAAATATTTGTTGAAACGCCTTTACCTGTTGATGTGTCAATCACATTTACACCTAGGATATATTCTCCTGAATTCACATCTCTCACACGTCCAGATAGGGTATGGGTTTGGGCTAAAGTGTCTGTAGAAAAACTCGCCGCTAAAATTAATGCCCAAATAAAAGAGAAGTATCTTGCCATTGTGAAGACAAATGTACACCTCATTGTATGCTTAAGCCTCCTACTTTTCGGATGTTCAGATGATAAATATGACGATTGCAGAGTTTTTCGCTACAACGAGAGTGCAGGCGTAACAACTCTTGACCCAGCTCACTCTAGATCTTTAGAACTCATGTGGGTTGTAGACCAAATGTATGATGGCCTTGTCGAGCTAAGTCCCAATCTTGAAATCATTCCTGCTATTGCTGAAAGTTGGGAGGCTAAAGGGCGAGTGTACAGATTTAAAATTAGACAGGGGGTTAGTTTTAGCAGTGGAAGACAGGTTGAGGCAAGAGACGTTGTGTATAGTTTGAGCAGATTATTAGATCCTAATGTTGCTTCCTCCGGCGGATGGATTTTAGATGCAGTTGAAGAGGGTGGGATAGTTGCTTTAAGCCATGATGTTGTTGAGATAAGACTTAAGGAAAATTTCCCGCCTTTTTTGGGTTTGTTGTCAACGACTTATGCGTCCATTATTGATAGTGATTTTAGTGATGATCTGAGAAGCTCAGATGCAGGAACGGGTCCCTTTAAATTAAAGTGGTGGGTGGAAGATGTAGCTCTAGTAATGCATAAAAATGAGAGGTATTGGGAAATCGATAATGAGGGCAAGTCGCTTCCGTATTTGGATGCTGTTCATATTGATTTTGTTCCTGATATGGGTTCTGAATATTTGGGTTTAATACAGGGTCGTTACGATTTTATAAGTGGTCTACATCCTGCATATATGCAGGATTTAATGGACTCTGATGGTGGACTTGCTGAAAAACACAATGGCTATTTAGAGCTTAAGAGGACTCCGTTTTTGAAAACCGACTACATAGGTGTGCTTGTGGATGGTGATATGGAAAACATGAAAGGGAGTCCACTTTTAGATTCAAGAGTTAGAAAGGCGCTTAGCATGAGTATAGACAGAGCATCTATAGCAAAAGTTCTGAGGCGTAATGCTGTTTTGCCTTCAGATCATTTTGTCCCTCCTTCTATGCCAGGGGCTTCAAATTATAGTGTGCCAGAGTACAATGTTGAAGAAGCAAAGAATCTTCTTGCTGAAGCAGGCTTTGAGGGAGGTCATGGGCTACCAGAATTAAACCTAGGCACTACAGCTGATTATGTTGATTTGTGTTCTGCACTTCAGAGCAATTGGCAAAAAATAGGAATCAATCTAATAGTAGATGTGGCGCCTTCATCTGTTCACAGAGAAAGAGTAGCTACTTCTAAAATTGAAATGTTCCAAAAGTCTTGGTTAGCAGATTATGCAGATGTAGAAAATTTCTTGGGCCTATTTAAGTCATCAAATTTTTCACCAGGAGGCCCTAACTACACACATTTTAAAAGTGAGGAATTTGAGAATCTGTACAATGAAGCAATGCTGACTAATAACGATGCAATCAGGTTTACGAAATACTCTCAGATGGATTCGATAATTTATTCTGAAATGCCAATCATTCCGTTATTCCATGATCAAGTCACCCACTTTGTAAGTACAGATGTTAAAGATTGGATAGTCAGTCCGGTAAATAGACTCGATTTAAGAAGGGTTAAACTATCTTGCGCAAATGCTGAAAATTGA
>CEUK01008266.1_pt1 | contig 18421 bp, 23 predicted proteins | sample 356451 | NCBI WGS metagenome assembly CEUK01 (sample SAMEA2622843, study PRJEB7988) | marine metagenome | isolation source: saline water (ENVO:00002010), including
CGAAGAGCACAAAAAGACTCATAGCCGTGGGATGGGGCAAACCAAAACAATTCCCGGGTTTGATCAGATCGGAAGTGGAGCTCGCAGAGCGGAGCGCGGGCATCACGCTGGATAATCTCCAAATGTCAGCAGATTTGGGCACGCGGGCCACACTTAAGGATGCGACGCTCACCATTCTCGACGAGGCCTACAGCAAAGAATTACCTAAAAGCACCAACGGGATTATCGTTTTGTCAGTCCTCTCCATTCTGACAAGTTTTCTGATAACCAAGTGGCAGTCTGGCGCGCCGCTGATTGGCGTTACATTGCAAGTGCAGCTCATTAATCTCGGCACCTACACTGCTGTTTTATCGGGTATGGGCATCATGGGTTTCGGCTTGATCTGCGCACTTGAGTTCTCACGCAGGCAAAAGCGCTGGAGAATCTGGATACCGGGCTATTTGATCACTGTGCCTCGTCCAGGGATGAACGAGGGGTTCCTGCGCAGTTTGATCCTCGGTCGCCGAATGATTTACGGTATTGGGTTAGCGCGAGGGCTGTCATCCGAAAATTCGGAGAGCGCTATTACATGCGTGTTCAAACCTACACCTCTATCCTGCTTTGCTTTTCCTTCCTCTGCGTTGGGTTTCTGAACTTTCTCGCTTGGACCGGCACGCCCCACCACCTCTCACCAGTGGTTCTACTTGGAGCCACGATTGGGGTGATTGCCACCATTGGGACCTTCGCGATGTATCGGGCAATCAAGCTGCACACACGGAGCTTGGAGTCCCGGTCTCAACTGTTTGAACAGTTGCTGAACGAGGAAATTGAGGTCGCCGAAAGCAGCAAGGATCAACGTGACGCGACAGCTACGTCACCACCCATCTGCACCACTCTGCTGAGTCAAATCGATACCAACGTGAACTTTTCAGAAATTGTTTTGAATCCGACAACGGTACTTGGTTACAAGGCTGACAACGATCTCATCAGCTCCATCCTCGGGCTGCTGGTGACCGGTTGTTTGCTGGCTTTTCAGGGATTTGCGGGAGGCGGCTTCACGTATTCGAGCGCTGGCTGGTTTATTCAATAGCACTCTGTCGACGTTTCTCAACTCCGGACCATCAAACTCGATACAGTGGTGTTCGGGGGAAAGCCCGGAGCGTGACTCCGGGCGAAGAGCAAATCAGTTGCTAGATGGAAGAATCGAATCTTTGACAGCCAACAGGAAGTTGGCAATCACCATCCCCGCAAGCATGATAGCAATGTTGTCGATAATCGCATTCAGGTGCATCCCGATTCCGGGAATGACATCCAGTGAGTTAGCCACGACAGGCATCGCCACTGCGGCCACGGTGTAAGCCATTCGGCCTGTCAAATCAGCGATTGGACTGACAAAGCCATTGACTAAACCGAAAATCACCAATAGCAGCCCAGAGTAAGCAGCCAACTCCGCAAAAAACACCGCGACGATTGAAATTAATAAGCCGACGATCGTTAAGATTTGATTGAAACCCATATCGTTTTCCTTATTGTTTGAGAGAGTTCGCTGTGACCACCGCGTCCCAAAGCAAGGTTCGCCGCCACGTACCACAATCACCACAGCACTACTACGCTATCAGGTGTGCAACCTTATTGTGAAGTTAAATTGAGCTTTTATTTACAGGGTTGTGGTAGACCTTGGCTACATCGAACCGCCTGCCTCAACATTGCCAGTGCTAAGGCTGCTACCAGCAATGCTTCACAACGAACCATACAACTGCATTATGTGTGCCTTACGGCGTAAATTAAGCAATATGATAAGCGAGCTCCTTCCTGGGCTGAAAGTCTCGAACCTCTTGCCGTCTGAAAAATCTAAAAAGCGGCAGGCTGTGCATCTCATAAGCAATTGACCACCGCTCAATACTGGACAATGATTTGCAGGTATATAACGTGTGAACAATGGAGGGTTCCCTGATAATGCAAGTTGCTACGGCCTTTTCTGAGGGCATTTATGGAACCTGAGGTCCCAACACAATTCGCTGAACGGGAAGGCATAAAAATTGCTTATCGTATCTATGGGCGTGCTCCACGTGATTTGATAATCGTGCCAGGTATTATTTCGAATGTGGAATATGCGCACGAACTACCGGGCTACAGCGAATTCCTTAATCGACTATCTGTCCACTTCCGAATAATCGTCTTTGATAAGAGAGGAAATGGACTGTCGCAAAAAATTGAAGACTCGGCGCCAACGCTGGAACAACGCATGGACGACATCCGTTTCGTTATGGATGCAGTTGGCTCTCAGCAAGCCACTATCATGGGAGTCTCAGAAGGAGGGTCTTTATCTGCGCTGTTTGCCGCGATGTATCCAGAGCGGACGACGAGTTTGATTTTATTTGGAGCGTTTGCTCATACGCCCGGACTTGAGAAGCTTAAACGTTATCCTAAGTTTATCGGGAAACTCCTCAAACGCTTCATGATGAAGCGAGCAGTCAAGTCTGTTTACAAAACCTGGGGAGACGGCTCCTTTGTCCGGAGTGTAGTTCCCTCAAGCACAATTATTAACAACGAATTGAGACGGAAATTCAAAGAATTCGAGCTGGCATCCACTAAAGCTGCAGATATGGCGAAAATGGTTTCTCTCCTCGGCGAGATGGACGTAACTGCTTTTTTGAAAGATGTGAGGTGCCCCACGTTAGTGATGCATTCACATGACGACAAGCTAATTCCTTTTCGTTATGGGCAAGCCCTACATGAGGGTATTCGTGGCTCAGAGCTGATTGAATTGTCAGATGTCGGTCACACCTATTTCATGTCACAAGATCCTCGGATCGCTGAAGAAATTATTTCATTCCTGTCAGACGAGCAGTCCAGCAACCACAAGCAGAGCATGCAAGGCCGGGTTTTGGCGACTGTGATGTTTAACGACATAGTTGGATCAACGCGCCTCCAAGCTGAACTTGGGGACGAGTTATGGAAAACAAAAATAAGGAACTTTGAGCGGATGTGCAAAGACAGCATCCAGCGTTTTGATGGAATCTTCATAAAGGGGCTCGGTGACGGGGTATTAGCAGTATTTTCTGGCCCCGCCCGAGCGATTCGTTGTGCAATTGAAATAAAAGAAGATGCCAAAAGATTAGACATTGAACTGAGGACGGGGCTACATGTTGGTGAAATCGAGAGAGATATTGACGACATAAGTGGCATCAACGTAAACCTCGCTTCTCGCATCCAATCAGTCGCCACTCCAGATCAAGTTGTAGTTTCTGACGTATTAAAAAGCTTGGCTTTTGGCTCTGGTTTAACCTTCGAGGAACTTGGCGACTACGAGCTCAAGGGTTTCGACGGGAAGTGGAAATTGTCGGAGGTTCGCTAGGAAACACACACTCACTTCGCTGCGCAAACCGCAAAAATAACGTCATTTTGCAGGGGCTAAGCGGGATCTAATCGCCGACTTCAAAACTGCCAGTGTTTATATCCAAAATTACTGCGACAAAATTCAACCAGAACTTAAAGGGCCACTGCAGACTCTTATGCAGCAGGCTGTCTCAACCATGCCGCTGTGCTGCTAATTCCACCCAAGGGAAAAAAATGGATACCCGCAATATTTTTTGCTCTACCCGCACTGAGCAAGCAGGAGAGATCTTGCAGGATTTCGGTAGGCTCGTATGGCGTCAATAGTTTTGTAAGATCCAAGGCTCGTTTTTGCAGAATTTTCAGCGAGGGGCCGACACCGCAGGCAATTGCGAACTTAATCAAAGTCTGCAGTTTTGTAGGTCCAGCAAGGCCAACGTGCACAGGCATTCTGATACCTTCCTCCAGTAGCATATCTGCCCAATCCACTACTGCATGGGCATCAAAAGAAAACTGCGTCACTACAGCCATGTCTGTATTGCATTGGTCAGCATAAGCTTGCTTCCAAGCTAGTGCCTCTCGCACTTTCTCACCTGATCCATCAGGGTCTATATCTTTGTTGCCTTCGGGATGCCCAGCTACGTGAAGCCGCTTAAATTGGTATTTTTCGAAAAGTCCGGTCTGCATGAGTTGCATAGAGTCAGCTAAATCTCCACATGGTGTCATAGGACTGCCCGCTAAAAGCAAAGCTTCTGACACGTCTGCCTCCCCCACATATCTTTCAACCCAGGACTCCAATACCTTGACACTGCTGATAATCCGCGCGGGGAAATGAGGCATTACCCGGTACCCGGCTTCCGACAGCCGCTTCGCGGTCGCCAACATATCTTGAAACTTGACCCCCTCGATATGAGCGACATAGACACGAGAACCCTTGGGTAACAGGGTCTCCAGGCAATCGACTTTCGCCAGAGTGCGGGGCATAACTTCGATTGAAAAATCTTCTAGGATATCCGCCATACCTTTGAATCATTGTGAAAGCATCGCGAATAATCTGCGAATTCATAACCGCCGTCTAGCGCTATTGAATGTATCCAAAAGTGCAGAAATAACGTTTCTAATCGTTGCCACGCCAACTCAGGTCGCTCCCGCTAATGTAGCTGAAACTTAAAGTTGCGGCGCTTTGAGAAGCTCGCCAAAACCACACCCACGACTCTATCACCGCTTAGACCAGATAAGTTCAGAGACGACTCTAACCATTGGTTATCTGAAATCAGATTGATGACGCCGTTTTTTATCTCATCAACTCTCTTTACCAATAGGAGCTCTGAAGTTACTTGATAAACCACAATATCGCCTGCCGCAAATTGCTTTCTTTTACGAAAAAAAAGAATGTCGCCGTCCAGCAACAGCGGTGACATGCTGTTGCCTGCGACCCTCGCAACATCAAACATGTTCAAGTATAGGTTTAACAACTCCAAGAGATGGGGGATAAGGCGCGGCTAACAGCTCTGTGCTGTAACCCTTGCTATGCCAGAAAATATCAGCAAATTGATTTACCAAAGCCAAAAGTTCTTCGCCGTTGCTCGCCTCTAAGTCCTGCTTACACTTAGATGCACAGCGCATAATTGAGTGCGTCAAATCATGAATATTGGGATATTCGATAATCTGAGGTTCTTTAAAGTAGTCCCCCCAAATTATCATCACTTCTGATTTGACTATTTGACACTCCTTCTCTTTCTCAGCTGTCAACCGGCTGAGCCTCGAAACCTCTGACGCGCCCAGCTTCCCCGCTGTCACATCTTGAATGAGATTAAGCAGTCGAACGACGCTTAGTGCCGCGACCTGAGCGATACATGGATCGTAGATCTTGCAAGGTATATCGCAATGCCCTTGCGCAATATTTTTGATAGTAAACACTGTTGGTATCCGCCTGTCGTCTAAGAGCTTTCAGATAGGTCTTCATTCGCCGCCGCAGGTGCCAGATCAGCCTTGCGATTCTTCGATTGTTGATAACTTACTGCCGCTGTGGAGATAAGAACCGACAACATTAACAACGCGAACATCGCTAACGCGTGGGGCTGAGCGCTGGTCTGGTCGTGGTCATGACCTACCGCCGATCCGGCTGCACAAGACAGCATTACTAGGGGAGTTCTTATCAATCTATGCATTGTTTTCTCCTACCAACTCTGGACATAATTAATGCGAATGATTATCATTATTATCTTAGCGAAATCCTTTGTTGAGGTGCAAGTCCCATTGGGAATCACCCCCAAATTAGAAGAGCGATAGAAACCCGAGCTAAACCAACTAAGCAGGCACAGCGAATGAAAATATTGTGTGTTCTATATGAAGATCCGTCGGACGGGATGCCAGAAAAGTATCCACTTACGGCGTTACCGGTAATTTCAAACTACCCTGACGGTATGCCATTACCCACCCCTAAGGGACGGGATTTTGACGCAGGTACATTGCTGGGATGCGTCTCAGGTGAACTAGGCCTGCGGAAATTTCTTGAGGACCGAGGCCACAGTTTAGTTGTCACATCTGACAAAGACGCTGATGGATGCGAAGCTGATCGCGAGTTAGTCGACGCCGATATTGTCATTTCACAGCCTTTCTGGCCCTATTACCTCACAAATAGACGGATAGAGAGCGCACAAAATCTGAAGCTGGCTATTACCGCTGGGATTGGCTCAGATCATGTTGACTTGCAAGCGGCGATGGATAACAACATTGACGTGGTCGAGGTCACCTACTGCAATTCAAGATCTGTGGCGGAACATATAGTAATGATGATCCTCGCAATGGTCAGAGACTATCACCCGCAACACCAGATTGTTAAAGATGGCGGTTGGCACATTGCCGACGCGGTAAAACGCTCATACGACGTTGAAGGGATGCATATCGGAACAATTGCAGCTGGGCGAATAGGCTACGACATGCTCCGCAAAATGGCCCCTTTCGATGTTCACCTTCACTACAATGATCGGCACAGACTACCAGCGGAGAAAGAGGCAGAATTAAATCTGCAATATCATGAGACAGTCGAGAGCTTGGTAGGCGTCTGCGATGTGATCAATATCAGCTGCCCGCTGCACCCGGAGACTGAACACTTATTTAATGAGGAGCTTTTAGCTAAGTGCAAACCGGGGGCTTATTTGATCAATACAGCCAGGGGAAAAATCTGCGATAGGGCTGCTATTGCTCGCGCGTTGGAGAGTGGCCAGCTAAGTGGATATGCCGGCGACGTATGGTTTCCTCAGCCGGCACCGACTGACCATCCTTGGCGGTCTATGCCAAACCATGGGATGACACCTCATACCTCAGGTACGACTCTGTCAGCACAAACCAGATACGCGGATGGTGTGCGTGAAATATTAGAATGCTTTTTCGACGGAAATAGAATCAGAGAAGAATACATGATAGTCAGCGGCGGAAAACTAGCTGGGGCTGGTGCTCACGCTTACAGCGCCGGTACTGCCACAGATGGCTCTGAGGAAGCTGCGAATTTCCGAAGCAAATAGATCACAACCGACATATTTTCCTACGCAGCAGTTGCAAGGTTGAAACGGCTCCATATTTCAGGCGCTGCCGATACGGAGGTTACCATGGCAAAAATTACGATCGGGCTTGCTTCTGCGCTGATCATACTCGGGCTATTAAGTTGGATTCTTACTGGGCGCTCTAGCGCAACCGCGCTTATCCCAAGCGGATTCGGAATGACCTTAGCTCTAGCAGGCGCGGCAGCAATGGTCGAAAGGTACAGAAAACACGCACTCCACTTTGCTGCAGCTATCTCTGTTATAGGCATTGTCGGCTCGCTACAAAGAGCATTGCCCACCACTATATCTGGCGGGGAGTTGCGTGTTGCTACCGCATCGCAGCTCTTAATGGCCGCGCTTCTATCGTGTTTCCTTGTGCTCTTAATCAGATCATTCATCCTTGCGCGCAGCTTAAAGTGAGGACTGCGTCTGGGATATTTCTTCCATTAAGATGTACCCAGACCAACTATGGCGCGTAAGCCACAGGTGCCAAGGGGGCGGGCAAGTGAGAAGCGGCCGCGGGTTTCATTAGCGTGTAATGGAATGAATAGAGGGAACTGTCAAATGAAATATCTGGTACTAGCAATTGCAGCTGTGACAAGTCAGGGTGCTTATGCTGAAACGCTGCTGGGTACTGAGACAATCTCTCCGGGCATATCTCTGACATTTGAAGCTGCTGCGCGCGATGCTATTTATCCCCCAGAGCAATTCTTAAATGAGGATCAGAGTGATCTTCATCTGGAGGTACTGGCACGGTGGAATCAGGATGCTCCAGCTAATTTTCCAACAGGAGGGCATGTCGCTTATTTACAGGTGGATGTTGAGATCGTGAACGAGCAGTCAAGAAAATCTCAGTCAATACAGCTCACACCGCACCTTAATTTGTCAGACGGCCTGCACTACGCACAGAACGTTAAGCTTCCAGGCAGCGACAATCACACCTATGAGCTGACCTTTAGGATCACCCCTCCGGCTCGAGGGATTCTGGGCATTCACTCGGACTGGTTGCGATACTTCGGAAAGGAATTATTGGAGACCCAGACAGTTGTTTTTCAGAGCGTCAGCTTGATGGAGGCAACGCGATCTCGACGGGAAAAAATGAACCAATGAATGGCATGCTCGCTGCTTAAATACCGATTAGCGTTTGAAACTAGGAGTCACAGATCTCGACTCCACGGCGATGTAACGGCGTGCTCAAGGGCCACTCTCGTGGCAGATTAGACCCTGCTCTACTTGGGCATATTCCCCAGTCTCAGGATATTTATTTAACATGTGGTGGTATTTCCCAAGCCAACTTAAGCCTCGGTCCAATGTGTTGGCGTCACTCTCTTTCTCGTTGAAAGTGCCAACGTAAATGATTTCGTCACCAACTATGCCAGTAAAGTAAGATTCAATGGATCCATCGTTGAGGGCTCTTTCAGTGACCTCGTGGTATACCGCGATAAACGCATCCATACATTCTGGCTTTGGTTTGAATCGAATCGTCGTCATGAATCGCATTGAAATACCCCACCCATTTTCGATACTAAGTTAACTCTAAGCTTTGTACTCGTTTACTCAGTCGCGCTCGCACTGCACTGGAATCGAGAGTTCTGATCAGTTACTTGATTCCTCCCTCGGTCAATTTCTTTGGGTCCAGAAGGCTAATGAGCTCGTCCCTTGACAGGTCGGTAGATTCCTCAGCGACATCTATTATTGGCCGATTACTTTGGTAAGCAGACTTCGCTATTTCAGCAGCTTGGTCGTATCCAATGATTGGATTCAAAGCCGTTACGAGTATGGGATTCCTATGCAAAGCGGCGTTGAGATTAACCTCATTCACTTCAAAGGTCGCTATCGCCTTGTTGGAGAGTAAAGGCATGCTTTTGCTGAGCAGTGAAACGCTTTCCAGTAAATTGTTAGCAACCAGGGGGAGCATTACATTCAACTCAAAGTTGCCTGACTGTCCGGCAATGGTAATTGCGGTGTCATTGCCGATTACCTGCGCTGCCACCATCGCCGCGGCCTCCGGTATTACTGGGTTGACTTTCCCTGGCATGATTGAGGAGCCAGGTTGAAGCGGCTCAAGACTTATCTCGCCCAATCCTGCGAGCGGTCCGGAATTCATCCATCTGAGATCATTTGAGATCTTCAACAACGCTACTGCGAGGGTTTTCAATTGCCCCGATAACGCGACCGCAGAGTCTTGAGAGCCTATTAGAGAAAAATGATCCTTGGCAGGAAAGAACTGAAGCCCCACTTTTTGCGATAAAACCTGCGTGGTAGCAGCTGAGAAGTCACGATGTGTATTGACACCGGTGCCAACTGCAGTCCCACCGAGAGCCACATACTGCATGTCAGCAACGGTGGTGTTAATCAACGCTCTCGCGTTTTCCAACTGAGCAGCCCAACCATTAAGAACTTGATCCATCCTCACAGGCATCGCGTCCATGAGGTGGGTACGTCCGGTTTTACATATACCTTGCAACATTTCAGATTTTGAAGATATCGCAGATATCAACTGATCTATGGCAGGCATCAAGTCTCTAGCTACAGTCGTGACTGCGCTGACGTGGATTGCTGTGGGGATTACATCATTGCTACTCTGACCGAAATTAACGTGGTCGTTTGGATTTATGGTCAATCCAGACGCTTCAGACGCCAGCGTCGCTACAACCTCGTTAGCATTCATATTCGAGCTGGTACCAGAACCTGTCTGAAAAACATCCACAGGAAAATGTTCAATCAAATTTGGATCATTGAGAAGACTTCCACAAACGGTATCGATAGCACTGCTAATCGCCTCCGGCAGACAATCGAGCTTCTGATTCCCGAGAGCAGCTGCTCTTTTAACCTGAAGTAGGGCCTTGATAAATTCCAGAGGCATCCTCGTGCCGCTGATAGGAAAATTATTGATCGCGCGCTGAGTTTGCGCGCCATAAAGTGCTCCTACGTCTATTTCTAGTTCACCCATACTGTCTCTAACCGGTCTTTTCTTGTAGCTGGTCACTAGGTACCTCCATACTTGAATAGGTGCCTAGTCAGCACACCTATTTCATAGGTTTTATTCCTCAGTATTGTGCGATTATTTTCAGTCTTGGGAAGATTACTTAGATCAAATACTGGTTTATGGATATTGTCTAAACAAAGTGCACGCCACTGGTAAGGCACCAGTGGATCACAAATTGTGTCTATCAATAGGTCGATTATTCGTGTGAGGTAAGCTTGTGACGCCTCTACCCCTACCTGAGACAGTCGTTCTTTGTAAAGATCCAGATAGGTGTAAAGAAGATCAGGAGAATCTGGGTTTTTACCAAGCCTCACGCATTCTTCGAGTTCCCTCGTTGCAGCATCGATTTTTAATATCATGACTCTTCGCCATTGGGATGCGAATGATTATCATTATATAATGAAGTGGGACGTCTGCAGTAATGAAACAGGACCAAATCGGTACGTTCCTACTTTTGGTAGCACGGCATGGGAAAGGCAAAGTCTGCTTCATGGGGACATGCCAATTTAATTTGAGCTCTCTGGTTGAGCGCTGTGCAACCCACCAGCGAAAATCAAACAGGAGACTTTATTTGAACCGGCAACTAGGGGAAGAAATCAAGTACGCTTGTCAGGAAATACTGAATAGGCACTACTCCATCCAAGTTTCCCAACGTTTAGCCGACGAGGATCCTTGGTGGATAAAAAAAATCTCTCGAATGGAGCGAAACTGCGATTTATTTTTGAAGGGAGATTACAGCCAAATTTCTTGGGACCACGATTTTGGCGCCAAAACAAAGTGAAAAAGCACGGCAGACTAATTGCCAGTGTCGCCATCGCGGGTGAAATCCTCAATAAGGAGAAGATATAAAACATGACTTACTTCAATAGATTACTGGATTCGCTTACAAATCCGTCGTACGCCCTTTTCCGAATGGTTTTGGGGTTCCTTTTCATGTGGCATGGGACACAAAAGCTATTCAATATTCCAAAGGAATTTCCTTATGAGCTCAGTGCCCTGAGCCAAACAGCCGGCATAATCGAGCTCGTCGGAGGGGCACTAGTCTTACTAGGGTGTATGACTCGCCCGGTGGCCTTCATTTGTAGCGGAACCATGGCAGTTGCCTACTGGATGTTTCACGGCCTCAACAACTTTTTCCCGATGATCAATGGTGGTGAGCTGGCCGCCCTTTACTGCTTCGGTTTCTTGTCAATCGCAGCAAACGGCCCAGGCATTTGGAGCATTGACAATTATTTCCAAAAAAACAATGGTGAGAAAAACTCATAGGCGCGACATAAGCGAGTCCCGTCACAAAACGCTTTTTGAAAACGCGGTGGACGGCGGTGAGTGACATCGCTGAGATATGGTCACATTTGCCGGCGATATGGCTTTAAAATTTAAATTACTGCAGCGTTATTTACCCCACCAAACGGGCCCGACGGTAAAAGGTTTGCTCATCGCCTTTATCGGTGCTTCGGTAGCTGGCGCTGCGCTAGGTTTTCTAGCGGACTTGTCACAGCACGCACTAATAATGGGCTCCTTTGGAGCTTCGATTTTTCTAGTTATGGCTGTCCCAGACTTACCGTTTGCGCAGCCTAGAAATGTGCTTACTGGTCATTTTTTGGCGTCTGCTATCGGCCTTGGTTGTTTCCACTTTATCGGAGAAAGTTTTTTTATCATGGGCTTTGCTCTTGGATTGACGACTGTTGCGATGCTTTTTTTTAAGGTCGCGCATCCACCTGCGGGCTCTAATCCCATTGCAATTTTTTTGACAGGCCCCGATTGGAGTTTTCTTTTTACTCCAACACTGGCCGGCGCCCTAGTGATCGTTACGCTTGGAATCGCTTATAACAACCTATGGCGTAATCGTTCTTACCCTAAATATTGGTAGCGGAGCGCCTCAAGCCTGCTTTGCGAGATATAGATGATGATAGAAATAAAAATAAGTGGCGTTTTGGTTTCGACATTCTTAACTTCGGTCTTGTTTGTATCAACAGTGTTAGCAGGAGGTGTAAGCACTGACGTGCTGAGGCTCTCAGAACCCGTGGAAATGGGATCAAATTACGAAGTATTCGGCGATCCAATGCCGAATAAGTCGGCGGGGTTGAGCCTTATCGACCTTATTGATCAGAAACAACGTCACTTGGGTAAGGAGGTTCGAGTTTCTGCGAAAATTGCGCAAGTTTGCCAAGCTAAAGGTTGCTTTTTTATCGCTATGGAGGGCGAAAAGTGGGCCCGCATCACATTCCGTGACTATGGTTTTTTTGTCCCGACTGACGCCGCTAATTCTCTAGTTCTCATCGAAGGTATTTTCTCAGAGGTACAGTTATCAGGCACTCAAGCGCACCATTACCAAACTGATCTTGGATCCCGCAGCCGCGTTGCAGCCAACAACTCTTCTCCAGAGTACTCGATTGTTGCCTCGTCCGTGCTGATTCATAAGCAGAGGTAAAATCAGCTTAGTAGGACTGCGGCACGTTTAGGTCAAGTAAACATAAAAGTCTAAGAACATTCGCGCATAAAAGCAGTGAAGTCTTTTGTCCAAGCGATCAGCCTCTTTTGATTCTGAAGGACTTAAGAACAGGAGCAGAACGCTGAGATACCTGGAAAATAAATGCGCTCGCAACGTTCAGCGTAAACCCTGAGTGGCGATTAGGGGCTACCCGCGGTCACGACTAACGCAAGAACATAACCGACGTGTTTGGGCAGTAAAAGCTTTGACCACTGAATCAGTGTTTACTCTAATGCACACCGCGCTGTTACGAGCTTGACGCCTTATATGATAATGATTATCATTTCCATCTCCTGCTGAAAACCAGCCCTTCTGAGCAATCTTTACTTCAAAAGATTACGCTCTCCCGGACGAAGGACTGCTTCTCCCCAAGAAGCGACGGCAGGAGTTTATTCCCCACCTTGGGTAAATATGCCTATAGGTGGGGGTTTTTAAATCCCCTTCGCAGAGGAGTTGCTAGTGATGGGAGCATGCAAGCTAAAGGCCAGTTTTAAGGCGCTACTGCTGCTAACGAGAGATCACCGTTGATTCTCGACGCGTCATCGTGCATCGACCTCTCTACAGGGTTTTAGCAAGGATAAAAGCGTATGTCTGAGATGGAAATGTGGAATCTACTCGCTGTATTCATGGTTGGGAATGCAACTTGGTTTTTAGCGTATGTTGTCGCGATTTGGCTGGGCTTTAGAATGACAAACAATATTTACAGCGGTGCCGATGCGCCTGTCGTAGGGAAAATATTGGTTAGCATTTATTGCCTGACAGTGTCAGCTTTCATGACTGTACTAACTTTAAATACGAACAAACTATTTAGGGACATAGCCTCTGGGCTTGAAAGCATCGGAGAGACACAAGCTTTGTCTTCAACAGCGGAGGCGTTCATCACAGAAGCTGGAACCACGGCTATTATCAACCCTATTCAAGTGGCGTTCATCGCTTCAATCATCATTATGCAGTTGCTACAGGTGTGGATGAAAAAGCCGTCCTAGCTTCAAAGCAATCGATTACCGTAAAATCGGGAGCAGCCCTCTGCTCCCTCATTTTTGGTCATGTGTATGACCTACCCGAAGTCTAACTTTCACCAAAACAATAGCCTTTTGCTATCTCGCGAGGGTGTTCCTCACAGTAGGTCTGTGTGCACTTTGCAACACGATCATTCGGCCTAGAAGCAACTCGAGACAGACCGCCAGAGCCTTAACAAAATTATCTTGGGAGAGAGCCCGCGTCTCTGCAGCAACCACGCAAGTATACCAAGCTAAAGGTTGCTTTTTTTATAGCCATGGAGGATGAAGATTGGGTTCGCATAACATTCCGTGACTATGCTTTTTTCAGAGATAGAATTGTCTATGAAACAAACGCAGCACTGCCAAACCGACCTAGGATCTAGCGACAGCCCAGCAGGCGTCCGCTCTTCACCAAAGTACTCGATTATAGCTTCGTCCGTTCTGATCCATAAACCAATTTGAAATAAGCTTGTTCAACCTTTAAGACGCCAAGCTCGCACAAGCAGAAAAATCAAAGAGCATTTGAATTTGAAAACAGCGGATTGTTTTATCGAGAGCACCAGCGCCTCCTGATCGCAGGAGTGAAGAAATCTGCTGTAAAAGTTGGCAGTGCTGGCAATATAAGTTCTTTAGTCTAGGATGCGTTTCTGCCCTGGTGATCCTCGGCCGCTAGCGGCCGTTTGTTTAGTAGTTCAATTGCGATGCTTACCCGCTGACATCCCACAGCGCGAGTCAAAATGTTCTATCTTCAAAACATCGATAAAGCCTTCAGAGATCGAGAGGATGCGATTCAGGTTGCGCATAACGTATGTTGGAAGCTAGCACATGGGGCTAAACCTGCACTAAGGGGAGAGAACGGCGCTAAAAAAAACCATCATCATGAACATCTTTGTTGGGCCCAATTCGGTGGATAAGGGCTCTGCTACCGTAAATGGGATAAATCTCTTAGCGTTCAGTAACCGATAGCTCAGCGATAGGGCCAGTCTATGCAGTTTTTACATTACTGGGCGCAGCCTTCAGGGTGATCACCGGAACATACAAAATCAGTCCTAGGCAGGACTACTTCCAACCGGCACGATCAAACACCATGAGCGCAGCAGCCTGATTTACTCCAAGTTCAGAGGTATTGATTGAATCTTCGCCAAAATCACCTAGAGCGACCACTGTTGATGTCGCAGCGAGTCCGGGCACGGCAGGGTATTCATAGTTTCCATTTGCGAACAACAACTGCGCTTCGTCACTAACGAGGTACTCTAAAAATCTGATCGCGTTTTCGGAATTAGGAGCCGTCTTAACCAAACCTGCGCCACTAATATTGACATGAGTGCCGTTGCCTCCCTGATCTGGGAACACAATGCCCACGGCCGAGGCCACTGCTTGGTCTTGAGGATCCTCTGACGCCGCCAACCTGGCTAGGTAATAGGTGTTTGCAACGGCAATACCGCATTCACCGCTAGCTACAGCGCGAATCTGGCCCGTGTCGTTGCTCTGAGGCGTCCGTGCAAAATTGGCCACCACACCTGCAGCCCATTCCTCGGCCGCCGCCTCGCCGTTTCTGGCCACGATGCTCGCCATCAAAGAGATGTTATAGATATTGCTGGAGGATCGGATGCAAACCTTTCCGTGATGGGCTGGGTTTGCCAGATCCGCATAAGTAGCGAGGGGCTCAGGCATACCAGCGGCGCGGTTGTAGACAATCACACGAGCGCGTTTGGAGAGCCCGATCCAAAGTCCTTCGGGATGTCGCATGTTGTCTGGCAAACGATCAGCAAGCAGTGCAGATTTAATAGGTTGAAAGATCCCTTCTTGCTCAGCTCGCCATAGACGTCCTGCGTCTACGGTAATCAACAAATCGGCGGGACTAGACACTCCCTCACTCTGGATTCGCGCTATTAACTCATCAGCTCCCGCCTCAATCAAATTAACTTTGATGCCGGTGGCCTCGGTAAAGTTATCATAGAGTGCTTGGTCAGTGTCATAGTGACGAGACGAATATAAGTTGACCTCGTCGGCCGTGGGATCGTCAGCATTGTTCTCATCCATGCAGGACGTGAGCGTGGCCAAAAGGACCAATAAGGCAGGAGTTAAAAACGCCTTAGACATAAAACTATTTGCTCCTATGCTGAGTCCGCTAATAGTAATGGGAATCATTATCTTTTTCAACGACGCAGGGAGATGCAAAAACGGCACCAGGCTTCGGCACCACCCGCACCATCGAACCCACTCCGATCGAGGTGCCCGCTTCTTTTGGCCAATTCAGAATCACCGTCAATTCGCCTCGAGTCCCATCAAACGAAACGCGATTTAGCCTTCCGAAGCGCTGAATATTAGTGATCATGATCCCATTATCGTCTGGTCGCAACTCTAGACGGTCAGCATCGACGACCAGCAACGCATCACCATCGCTCGCAGCTGAATCAACCAATACTCGGCGTTCCCACTCCCCCAATGGCGTCACAATTCGATCGCCATAAATTGTTCCTTCGAACACTTGAGGCTCACCGAATAACTCCGCGGCGAATTGCGACTCAGGCCTGTCGTACAGGGCTTGTGGTGCTCCGCTTTCCACAATCGAACCTTGTTCAAGCACCGCGACATTGTCAGCCATCATCAATACCTCAGCTGGATCATGAGTGACGAACAGTCCCACAGTGCCTGTGTCCCGAATGATGCGTCTGGCATCATCTCGTAGGGATCTTCTGAGGGGCGCATCTAGATTTGCGAACGGCTCATCAAACAGGAGGACCCTCGGTTCTGGCGCCATAGCTCGAGCCAGCGCAACACGCTGACGTTGCCCCCCGGACAGGCTGTCTGGATTCCGCCCAGCAAAATCAGCCAACCCCACCCGCTTCAACCATTCTGTGACCCGTTTGCGCGCCCCTTTCTTCGGGAGCCCAAAGGCGACATTGTCAGCAACGCTCATATGCGGAAATAGAGCACCTTCTTGGAATACCATACCTATGGGCCTCTCCTCGGGCGACAACATCTTCGTTTGGCTCGCCAAGACCTCGCCGTCAAGAAGAATGCGCCCGTTCTGAACCCTCAGTAAACCGGCCAATAGCCGTAATAAGGTTGTTTTGCCGCAGCCGGAGTGTCCGATCAAGCACGTCACCTCACCTCCGACACTCTGAAGAGAGACATTGTTGAGCACCTGATGCAGACCAAACTGATGCGATACTTTTTCAATTACCAGCACTTGAATACACTAGCCGTAGTTAATATGTCGTAAGCAGTCTATGCATACTGTATCGCAACATTCCAGAGTTCTATTTCTGTTGCCCGCCTGGCTGATGGCCATTGCGATATCAATCCCCGTCGTCGCCACCCTTTTGGCTGTTGCCGAGCCACAAGGTCCGATCTGGGAACATTTGCAAGAAACCGTGCTGCATCAGTATGTGCTGAACTCACTAGCTCTAATGGCGCTAACAGGTGCGATATCACTAGTCCTTGGCGTCGGCACTGGATGGCTGATTGGCGCCTGTTCGTTTAAAGGTCGGGAGACTCTTAGCTGGTTGTTGATGCTTCCTTTAGCTGCGCCCGCATACATCGTGGCCTACGTCTACACTGACCTGCTCGAGGTATCCGGACCTGTACTGACTTCCCTTCGCTCTTTATTGTCCCTCGATGTTGGGGAGCTACCCTTACCATCGATCCGCACACTGCCGGGCGCTGCCATATTGCTATCGCTGGTACTGTATCCCTACATTTACCTGCTGAGTCGCAATAGTTTTTCAGGTAGATCTGGCGCCCAGTTTGATGCCGCTAGAATACTGGGCCACGGGCCGTACAGCGCTTTTTTCCGCATCGCTCTGCCCGCCAGCCGCCCAGCCATTCTAGGAGGACTCGCATTGGTCTTGATGGAGACTCTCGCTGACTTTGGTGTGGTGAGCTATTTTTCGGTGCCCACATTTTCTACCGGCATCTTCCGCACTTGGCTTGGGTTGGGTGATGCCACGGCAGCGCTCAGATTGGCAGCTTTCATGCTGCTCTTTGTAATCATGCTCGTTGTTTTAGAAGAGGGGAATAGACGCGGAACGGCAGATTCGAGCGATTTAACACAAGCCTCCCAGATAAATTTGACAGGCGCAAAAGCTGGTCTTGCTGTTGCGGCATGTCTCGTTCCCGTCATGCTTGGATTCGCCATACCCCTGACGACGCTGCTCATTTACGCGTCTGAACACCTACAACAAAACACCATTGCCAATTTCTTTCGAATGACAGTCAACAGCGTTTCTCTTGCACTTACAGCGAGCGTCGCAATTACATTGATTGCTTGGCTGCTCGCTTACACGAAACGAATTCATCCAAGCCCACTTAATCACAGTCTGATCCGCGTCTCCACGATCGGCTATTCTCTCCCGGGTATTCTTCTGGCGGTGGCGCTTTTAAGGCCTCTAGGCGCCGTGAACCATTGGCTGGTTGACATCTGGCCAAACAGAACAGATGCTATTTTTACTGGCGGTGTGTTGCTGCTCCTGTATGCATACGTTTGCCGGTTTCTCACGGTGGCCTACCAAGCACTCGAATCTGGCTTCACCAGTATTTCTCCTGACCTGGACGCCGCAGCGCGAACACTGGGGGCGACAACGCTTGGCCTGACGTGGCGTATCCACTTACCTCTATTGAAACCGAGCATTTTGGGCGCGTGCTTATTAGTGTTTGTCGATGTCATGCGAGAACTCCCAGCGACACTCATCCTTAGGCCATTCAACTTCAACACTCTGGCAACACATGTATACCGCTTGGCAAGTGATGAGCGCCTCAGTGAGGCCTCTTTGGCGGCAGTGCTGATTGTGATGGTCGGAGTGATACCGGTGGTGCTACTGCAACGATCTGGATCCTCCCGAGCGGCCATTGGTGCATGACTCAATCACTATCCAAAGAAACGCGATGCCGGTGCTGGTCAAGATTTCGTGATCTGAGGTTCCAGCCACATCGCTTGTCTCTTGGCTCTGTGCCACCTAAAGAAAGTTAGTTACTTTCCTCACCGCACTCGCAAATCAGCAGCGCCCTCCATTGACCCACAAAGCAGCCGTGTTGACCTTCGAGGGTCCTTCAGCTGGTCGCATGGTTGATGCCG
>CEUK01179840.1_pt1 | contig 18382 bp, 9 predicted proteins | sample 356451 | NCBI WGS metagenome assembly CEUK01 (sample SAMEA2622843, study PRJEB7988) | marine metagenome | isolation source: saline water (ENVO:00002010), including
AATCTCTGCCGCAGTTCACATTGCAAATAGAATGTCGCCCGACGGTTTGATTAGGTATCACTATGTAAATATTGACAAGGCTCCTATAGTTACAGCCCTTGCAAAGTAGTACATTGAGCAACCATTTTAATCTTTTGATTGTTTTTACTACATGAAGCACTTAATTACAAAATTCTTATGTGCCTTAACTCTAATCATTAGTTCAACTAATTTCTTAGCCCAAATCCAATTTTGGACAGATATAACTAGGGGGGATGATCCAACAATACAACCTATGGAGTATAGAGTTCTTAGACTTGACTTAGATAGCCTTAAGTGTTTGTTAAATAGTGCACCATACGAAAACGATATAAAAGCAGGAGACTCCCCAGTAGTCATCACACTTCCAATGCCTAATGATACTTTTGAGAAATTTTCATTTGTACATTCTCCAATCATGTCACCTGAATTAGCGGCAAAATATCCTGAGATTCAAGTGTTTTTGGGTCAAGGCATTGATTCACCATCTTCTACAGTTAGGTTTGACCTTACACCTCATGGTTTCCATGCCATGATTCTTGCTGAAGGAAAAACAATTTACATTGATCCATTTACTCAGGGGGATTTAGAGCATTGTATTAGTTATACAAAAGCTAGCTTCTATGCTAATAATGAAAGTGATTGGTCATGTGGAGTGAAAGAGATTGACGAGGGTGTTGTTACATCTAACCCAGATCAAAAATCTGTTCAGATTATGGGCATACCCAAATCCCAATCGAATACTTATTCAAGTTCTAATGGTACTACTCTGAGAACTTATAGACTTGCATTAGCATGTACTGGAGAATACGCTTCATACCACGGAGGAACTACTTTAGGGGCCTTATCTGCTATGAATACTACTATGGCAAGAGTAAACGGAGTATTTGAAAAGGATGTGTGTCTTAGAATGATATTAATTGACAACAATGATGACATTATATACCTTAACGGTAATACTGATCCATATACAAATTCAAATGGCGCTACGATGTTGTCTCAAAACCAAACCATTTGCAATAATGTGATTGGATCATCAAATTATGATATTGGTCACGTGTTTTCTACTGGTGGTGGAGGCATTGCAAGTCTTCAGTCTCCTTGTTATTCTAGTTATAAAGCTAGGGGGGTTACAGGTAGATACGTTCCAATTGGTGACCCGTTTGATATAGATTACGTTGCTCACGAAATGGGACATCAGTGGGGAGCGAATCATACCCAAAACAACAGCTGCAATAGGGCTAGTAATGCAGCGTACGAACCAGGATCAGCTTCTACAATAATGGGTTATGCTGGCATCTGTTCACCCAACCTGCAAAACAACTCTGACGATCATTTCCATAATAAGAGTATTAATGAAATGATTTCCTATACAGTTAATGGATATGGTAACACTTGTGATTCTCCAATTTCAACTGGAAATAGTGTACCTATTGTTGATGCTGGAACAGGTGGATTCTATATTCCGGCGAGCACTCCTTTTATTTTAAAAGCAACAGCCTCAGATGATGATGGAGATGCTATTACTTATAATTGGGAGCAATACGATTTGGGCCCAGCAACTTCTAGCTCAGATTACAACCTTACAAATCCATCTGGAAATCAACCAATTTTTAGATCGTGGTCATCTACAAGTGACCCTTCAAGGACATTCCCAAGAAAATCAGATTTAGTAAATAATACTATTACAATTGGAGAGCACATGCCTACTTACACTAGAGATCTAGCATTCAAGTGCTCTGTAAGGGATAATGTCGCAGGTGGAGGAGCTTTTGATGACGATGTGGTTTCATTTAGTGTATATGGATTTGCCGGCCCGTTCTTAGTGACTTCACCTTCAGGTGGCTCAGTACAAGGTGGCTCTCAAGTTGAAGTGACTTGGGATGTTGCTGGAACTGATGCATACCCAATTAATTGCGCAAATGTTGAAATTTCTATCTCAACTGATGGAGGTAACAACTTTGATACAATTATTCTGTCAAGCACTCCAAATGATGGGTCAGAATTTGTTGAAATCCCAAATATTACTAGTTACCAAACTCGTTTTAGAGTAAAAGCTGTTGGTTCTATTTGGTTTGACATTTCAAACATTAACACTGCTATTCTGTTTTCTAGTGGCGTTGATGGTTGCACTGATGATGTAGCTTGTAATTTTGACCCTGAAGCCACTAATGATGATGGTTCATGTGAATACCCTGCGCCATGGTTTGATTGTGAAGGGAATGACTTGTGTCCATCTGACTTAAATGATAATGGTGTAATTGATGTTGGTGATGTTTTACAAGTACTTTCTGACTTTAGCTGCCTTGTAAATTGCGAAAACGACATTACAGGGGATGATATGATATCAGTTGCTGATATTCTCACATTATTGTCTAGCTTTGGTGATCTATGTCCAGAATAGTTAACTGGAATACCTTAATTCAAATTAAAGCATGGAGGTAAAATGCATACTCCACAGAATATCACCATCAGATTTGTCAGATGAAGACAAAGAATTATTAGAAAGGGCTCATGAAGCTGCACAAGGAGCTTTTGCACCTTATTCTGACTTCAGAGTAGGGGCAGCTGCACGAATGTCAAATGGCGCAATTGTGGTTGGTTCTAATCAAGAAAATATAGCATACCCCTCTGGAATTTGTGGTGAACGAGCCGCAGTTTTTGCTGCAGGCGCTCAACATCCTAAAGAACAAATAGTTGCTCTTGCTACTGTTTCTCCGTCTCCAATTGCTGAATCTTCAGGGTTTGCTCCTTGTGGTTCATGCAGGCAAGTGTTACTTGAATCTGAACTCAGACAATCAGCTCCAATAAAATTATTATTTCAAGTAAGAAATGAGGATATACTCGTTTCTGAATCATCAAAAAATCTCATGCCGTTTTCTTTCCGTGTAAAAGATGATGGACTCAAGAGAAATAGGAGTTAGATTCACGGTATGGAAATTTTCATGAGCCTTTTTGGAATGTCTGCCTTAATTTGTATTGCTGTTTTGCTTTCTAAAGATAGGCGTGCAATCAACCTTAGAACAGTTGGCGGAGCGTTCACAATTCAATTCCTTTTTGGCGCTTTTGTCCTTTACACGTCTATAGGTCAATCCGTACTAGGAGCTATCACTAGCGGAGTCCAGAGTGTGATAGATTTTGGTAACGATGGAATCAATTTTCTATTCGGAGGGCTGACATCTAACGATGGTATAGGATTCGTTTTTGCACTTCAGGTACTTCCTGTTATTATATACTTCTCAGCATTAATAAGCGTCCTTTATTATTTGGGTATTATGAAGTGGATCATTAACTTGATTGGTGGTGCTTTGAGTAAAATTTTAGGTTCTTCTCGAGCTGAATCCCTAAGCGCAACTGCTAACATTTTTGTAGGCCAAACCGAAGCGCCACTTGTTGTCCGCCCTTTTATTGATTCTATGACTAAGTCAGAGCTTTTTGCTGTTATGTGCGGAGGCTTAGCATCTGTAGCCGGATCAGTTTTAGCTGGCTATGCTAATATGGGCGTTCCATTAGAATACTTAATAGCGGCATCCTTTATGGCTGCTCCAGGTGGTCTTTTATTCGCTAAAATCATTATGCCTGAAACTGAGACCCCAAAGATTAACCTAAGCGAAGTAGAAAAGGTAAATGACATAGGCCAACAAGTTAACGTAATTGATGCAGCAGCATCAGGGGCTTCATCTGGTCTTAAGCTTGCATTAAATGTAGGCGCAATGCTACTTGCATTTGTTGGCTTAATAGCTCTTCTAAATGGAGTATTTGGTGGAGTGGGTAATCTTTTTGGCATAGAAGACTTAACTCTCGAATTAATCCTTGGTTACATATTTAGCCCTCTTGCTTTTATTATTGGAGTTCCTTGGTCAGAGGCAACTACCATTGGTTCATTTATAGGCCAAAAACTAGTCGTTAACGAGTTCGTTGCTTATCTAAACCTAGTACCCTATTTGGCAGAAGATGCGCCAATGATACTTTCAGAAAAATCTAAAGCAATCGTTTCCTTTGCTTTATGTGGTTTTGCTAACCTATCGTCTATTGCAATCTTACTTGGTGGTCTCGGCGGAATTGCTCCATCTCGTAGAGGAGAAATTGCACGGTTTGGTCTATTAGCAGTAGCAGCAGGAACTCTTTCAAACCTCATGTCTGCGACCATTGCAGGACTATTTCTATCGATCTAAGTGAAATATCTTCCTCAGGAAATAATTCGCTTAAAACGCAACGGAGGCGAACTATCAACAGAACATCTCCAGGACTTTTCTCAAGGTATTACTTCAGGAGAAGTTAGCAATGCCCAAATCGCTGCATTTACCATGGCAGTATATTTTCAAAATCTTTCAGTTCGTGAAAGAGTAGATTGGACTAAGGCTGTTGTGGATTCAGGGACTACAATTGATTGGAAAGGCACAAATTTATCAGGCCCAATTCTTGACAAGCACAGTACCGGAGGAGTAGGTGATGGAGTATCTCTCATGCTTGCTCCAATGCTTGCTTCTTGTGGAGTTTATGTGCCAATGATAGCTGGTAGAGGTTTGGCCCACACTGGCGGAACTATTGATAAACTTGAGTCTATTCAAGGATATAATACAGGTCTATCAATTCCTGAATTCCAAAAAGTTGTTGCCGATGTTGGTTGTTCTATAATATGCCAAACATCCGAACTAACCCCCACTGACAGTAGAGTCTACTCTGTACGCGACGTGACTTCAACAGTGGAAAACACTAGCTTAATTACTGCCTCGATTCTTTCGAAAAAAATCGCAGCAGGAATAGACTCTTTAGTCCTAGATGTAAAAACTGGTAACGGAGCAGTAATGCAAAACATCGAGGATAGCAGAGCGCTATCACGAGCCCTAGTCGACGTCGCCAATGGTTTAGGTGTCAAAACTACAGCTCTTATAACAGACATGTCTGTCCCATTGTCGCACAATGCCGGTAACTCTTTAGAAATCGATGAAGCTATCAATTTTCTAAAAGGCCACAAATCACACAACCGTCTTACCGAATGCGTTTATGCCTTGGGATCTCAAGCCCTTCTCGACTCCGGAGTTTACTCAGATCTAGACGCGGCAAAATCAGCATTAACCCAAAATATTTCAAGCGGTCATGCCCTCGAAATTTTCTCTCGCATGATTCACGCAATGGGCAGCCCAAATGATTTCGCAGTAAATCCGTCAAAATATCTAATCACCGCCCCAATCATCCGCGCCCTTTATGCAAAATCGGTAGGTCGCGTAAGTTCATTTGACCTTCGTCAACTTGGCAATGCCATAGTAAGCCTTGGCGGCGGAAGAATCTCTCCTGGAGCTGCCATTGATCACAGAGTAGGGTTAGAAAACATTGCGCAAGTCGGAACGCAAGTAGGTCCCAAATCGGAATCCCAATCCCCGCTTTGCATCATTCATGCAGCGACAGAAGATGATTATGATTTGGCATCAGAAAAAATATTAAATGCAATTGAAGTGACACAAGGCGAGGTAAATTGTGCGACTTTAATACACGAATTAATAAAGTAAAATGGTGAAAGTAAAAGTGTTTAATACACCTAAGTATTCTAAGAGAAAGAGCGTTGATTCCCCATCTACAGATGCAAAAGCATTTAAGGAAATTGTTGAATCTAGAAGGTCTGTTAGATTTTTTTCAGACGATGCAATTCCCCAAGATGTTATTGATGATTGTATTGATTCTTCACTCCTAGCACCAAACTCTTCTAACTTACAATGCTGGGAGATTTATCATGTTGTTGATGCTGATAAAAAGGTCAAACTAGCTGAATACTGTATGAGTCAACCAGCAGCTAAAACAGCAAAGGAGTTATTTGTATTCGTAACTCGCCCAGATCTTTGGAGAAGGAATAATCAATTAATTCTAGATGAATTCGATAGAAGGGGAGATGTGCCTGAAAGCGCATATCAATACTTTAATGAAATTACTAAGATCGTATACAATATTGGAGTATTTGGGATATTAGCTCCTTTGAAATGGTTACGTTTTAATCTTAGAGGTCTTAGACAACCTACGCCAAGGGGACCAGTTGGATCATGGGGAATGAAGGTTTGGGGGCACAAAAGCAATGCACTTGCATGTGCTCATTTTATGTTAGCTATGAGATCTCATGGCTTTGATACTTGTCCAATGGAGGGTTTCGATAATGTGAGAGTGAAAAAGCTATTAGGGCTGCCGCGCGGAGCGGATGTAACTATGGTGATTTCAGCCGGTAAAAGGGCTGAAGGGGGCATCTATGGAGATAGATTCAGATTTGACAAGAGCTTAACTGTAAAGAAGTGCTAATCTTCATTAAGTGACCGCAAAAAGTCCAACCCATATCAAGTCCTAGCCTGCAGTCTGTATCGACATCTTCTTAAAACAAATAGTATCTATCACTTTCTTAATGGCCTTATAAGAGGGATGACGTGCCAATATATTCCCTCTAGTTTTTCCTTCATCTCAAATTTAGCTTTCCAATTCTTTCATAACCAGCAAGCCAAAGTGTTTTGCCATCAGGTGTTATTCTACCTGTAAAGTACCCTTCATTTGATAAATTTTCCCAGGTTAATCCCTCATCATGTGAAATATCAATTCCTTCTGACCCTATTGCAACACAAGTTTGAGGGTCTGTGGGACTCCAAATAATAGAGGATCTATATCCAGGACCTGCCCCCTCAGATATTAGTCCCCAGGTTTTACCTCCATCTCTAGTTATGCATAAGTTGCCATTGTTGTCATCCTTGTTTTCCCAATCTCCTCCAATGATTATTCCCGTACTTGTGTCTTTAAATGAAACGGCAAATGCTCCTGTCATTAGTCCTCCCTGCTTTATTGGAGTGTTGTAAACTTTCCATTTTTGCCCTCCATCGTTTGAATGGAAACACCTTGAAGCACCACCTCCGGTTACTATCCAAACATTCTTATCAATTATTGAAATATTCCCATTACTTGCAGCAAAAGCAGCTTCTCCATTTTTGACAGAAGGGATGTGTTTGCATTTTATTTCTTTCCAATTTGATTCGTTGGCATGACTTCTGATTATGGTCAGACAATTTTCTTGAGGGTCACCCATAACTATTCCTATACCATCATCAGTAAATGACATGGCGTCTAAAAACACATTTGGATTGGTGTTGTGATATATGAGAACCTGTCTATTGAGGTCGTTCATATCAATTTTAAAAATTAAACCAGGCGACTCAATGCTTGCTATGAACATTTGGCCTTTGTGAGCATCACAAGCCCTAAAAGCAGGATAATTACCTTCAAATTCAACCCTTGTTGTGTCCCAAGTAGTACCCGCATCGTGCGATACTCCAATCAATCCTCCATAACCTGAAAAAATGATTGTATTTTCATCGACGATTTCAAGAGCTCTAACGCTAGATTTATATTCCAAAACTACCTCAACGCTATCTGAGTTAGGTGTTGGGTTTAGTAACCCTAAAAGGCTTGAAAGTATAATGATATTTGGTGTCACGACGGAAAAGATACTAAACCTTAAGCTTATATTTGAACTAAAATGAACTTATGCGCAACTTTCTTTTTCTTACGGTAATCGCAACACTAATTTCTTGCGGCGAAAATTCGATGAACCCTGATAACATTAGATACCCTGAATCTAGAATTGTAGATCAAGTCGACACTCTTTGGGGCACTAAAGTCCAGGACCCATACAGATGGCTTGAGGATGATAGAGCACTAGAAGTAGAAGAGTGGGTGAAAGAGCAAAACAAAGTGACGAGAGCTTATTTAGACGCTATTCCTGTTAGAGAGGAGCTAAGAAAGCGTTATGAAGAGTTATACAATTACGAAAAGGTGGGTATACCAAGACAAATTGGAGGACGATACTTTATTAGTAAAAACGACGGTCTCCAAAACCAAAGTGTAGTCTATGTAAGAGAATCGTTGCATGGTAAGGAAAGTGTGTTTCTAGACCCAAATAGTTTGAGTGAAGATGGGACCACAACAGCTTATTTGAGTGGAGCTTCTAAAGATGGGAAATATGTTGTTGTTGTTCGAAATGAGGCAGGTTCTGATTGGCAACAATTTAGGATTCTTGATGTTGCAACAGGAGAGGAGCTGCCAGATGTACTCGATTGGGTGAAATTTAGCGGTGCGAGTTGGTTAGGAAATGGTTTTTTTTACAGCAGATATCCAGCACCAAATGGTAGTGAATTTAGTACAGAAAACACTTACCATAGCGTTTACTATCATAGATTAGGAACTGACCAAAGCAAGGATAGACTTGTTTTTAGAAATGATGATGAGCCAAATCGTTACCACTTTGTTGGTGTAAGTGAAGACGAGCGTTTTTTAATTCTAAATTCATCTACAGGTACTGATGGTAATTCAATTCATATCAAACAAGCTAATTCTGATTCAAAATGGCAAGAGGTAGTTGGAGGATTTAAGCACAGATCAAGCGTTATTGGGTCAGTCGATGGAGTGTTATATCTTCTAACTGATATTGATGCCCCTAAATACAGATTAGTTGCGATTGATTCTTCTAACGATCCATCAGACCAAACCAAATGGGTAGAAGTTATTCCGCATTCAGAAAACCTTCTTGAATCTGCTTCAATTACTGGAGGCCAAATTTTTGCCCAATTCCTAATAAATGCTTCAAATAAAGCTGTTAGATACGATTTAGATGGTACAAACGAAAGAGTTGTTGATCTCCCTGGAAAAATAGGTTCTACTGGAGGTTTTGGAGGAAAAAATGATGCAAAAGAACTCTTCTATTCATATACGTCTTTCACACATCCAACTAGTATCTACAGGCTAGATTTGGTAAGCGGCAAGAGTGAGCTGTTTGTTGAACCCTTAGTTGATTTTAAAAAGGAAGATTTCGAGACTAAACAGGTTTGGTATAAGTCAAAAGATGGAACTCAAATTCCAATGTTTATTGTGCACAAAAAAGGACTTGAATTAGACGGGGCAAATCCAACATTACTCTATGCTTACGGTGGGTTCAATATCAGTCTTACACCAAGCTTTAGCGCCTCTGAAATAGTCTTTTTGGAAAGGGGAGGAGTCTATGCAATGCCAAACCTTAGAGGCGGTGGAGAATTTGGCGAAGATTGGCACGAAGCAGGTATGCTCCTTAAAAAGCAAAACGTATTTGACGATTTCATCTCAGCTGGAGAATTTTTGATTTCTGAGGGGTATACATCTTCATCTAAGCTTGCAATTGAAGGTAGGTCAAACGGTGGACTGTTAATTGGGGCTGTTATGACTCAAAGGCCTGACTTAGCAGCAGTTGCTTTTCCTGGAGTAGGGGTTATGGATATGTTGAGATACCATAAATTCACAATAGGATGGGGTTGGATTCCCGAGTATGGTTGTGCAGACAGCTCAAAAGTTCATTTTGAAAATTTGTTTGGATTCTCTCCGATTCACAATATTGAGGACGGTGTGTCATATCCAAGCACCATGGTGACTACATCTGATCACGATGATAGGGTAGTGCCAGCTCACTCCTTTAAATTTGCTGCAAGATTACAAGCAGCTCATGATGGCAGTTCTCCAGCATTAATTAGAATTGAAGTTAATGCAGGACATGGTGCTGGAAAACCAACTTCAATGATAATTGATGAAGAGACTGATAAGTGGGCGTTTTTATTGAACGAAGTTGCGGATTAAGCTTTCTCCCTCTCGATAATTTCTCTAAGCCTATAGCACTCTTTTTGTGTCCAATTTCTAACGTCATCAAGAAGCTTTTCAGCGTCCTTTCCCCTGAAGCTTGGCCCAAAACTTACATGCACTTTAACTCGCCTTTTTCCAAAGTGCTTCAATGCGTGTGGGATAAACCATTCAGCATTAACCCAAGCAATGTTTGGGTTCTCAAATTCAATTGCTGCAGGCGCTATAGGAAAATTATTCTCAGCACATGTGTAAAACATACCTTTGTGATATGGAAGCAATTCAGGTCCCTCAGAAGTCGTCCCTTCAGGAAAAATTACAACGCCATATCCATCTTCTAATCTATCCTTCAGAGCTGCTCTTGTTGCTCTTCTGCTTTCCTTTTTATCTCTTTGAACCCAAATAGTGCCTAAAAGTGTTGCTCCCCATCCAACTATAGGCCAAGACTTTGTCTCCTGACGTGCAACAAAAACGACAGGAAACGAAACCGGAAGTACTACAGCGTCTACATAAGATCTGTGATTGCCCATCATTACATGTGGATCTTCAGGAGGAGCTCCGTGCCAATGAATATCAAGGCCAGATAAAGTGTGTACTCCCCTTAGGAATAAGTTGAAGAAATTATGTGCAACGCTTCTGCTAGCTTTGTCTCGATGTCCATTAATTCGAGCAAATATGAGAACCACAAGTATTAAAAAGGTGATGAATAACGACCAAATTACCAGAAGTAAAAATCTTGTTATTGCTCTTAAATAATTTAACATTTTGCATGAAAGTTGCGACAAGTTAAGATAAGTCAAGTTTATGTAGCACCCTTTTAAACTTCCTTGGAAGAGCGGTTTCAGCTTTAATATGCATTCCTGTTCTAGGATTTACAAACGACAGTTTAACACAGCTAAGAAAAAGGCCTTGTCCTTTGAATCTATTTCCTTTGCAATAGAGATCCTCTCCAACTATAGGGTGCCCCATCACCTTCAAGTGTTTTCTAATTTGGTGTTTTCTACCGGTAATTGGATTTATTTGAACAAATGTTGCTTTGCCGTGAATAGGCCAATTAGTAGTTCCAATTTTAGTAATAATTGAATGAGAATTCTTACTTTCAATTTTAGTTTTAATCTGAAATTCTCCTCCTATCATGTCACCCTCTACTAATGCAAAATATGTCTTTGAAATTTTTCTGTTTTCAAATGCATTTCCAAGCCATTTTGCAGCTTTGAGATTTTTGTAAAAAACGACAAGACCGTGTGTGTTTTTGTCGATTCTATGAGCAGGATGTAAATCTCTATTATTCAATTGATTTTGAATAATTGAACAAAGTGTTACTTTATAATTTCCAGAAGTAGGTATTCCAGATGGTTTTACAACAATAATGATGTCTGAGTCATTGTATAAAACTTTAATTTTTTCAGTGCTTGTTTTAATTGTGTTTTTAACATTATTCTTTTGAATAATTTCTATAGAATCTCCAATTGAAACCCATGAAGAAGTTTTGCCAATCTCACCGTTAAGGAGAACTCTTTTTTTTTGAATTGCCTTTTTCCAAGATTTTCTAGATGGAAGATCATCAAACAAACCTATGCCAGCCTCCTGCAGTCTTTTCTTTGCCACATCGAAGGGAGGAAATTCCCATTCAATAATTTGTTTGATATTACTCATCCTAAGTATATAAAAATGCCGAAATCCGCTTTTGAAATTTTAATTTCGGTGCGATTTTAACCCAAAATTGATGCAATTTGCCACAGAATTATCACGATTGTTTAAAGTTTTTAATTATTCGTCGACATATATTCAGAGTTGTAAATATCTCTTAAATCCTTTAAAATCAAGGGATGTATACTTTATACTCGCGCGAGACATATTTCACTCGTCGAAACTAATTACAGTTTCATCGACTAAATAGGCTGTTTTGTGGGTGTTAATATTTGATTAATCCGTATATTTAGGGCATTACATCAATAATTTCATGAGTCGCATCATTTTATTTCTAATCCTCAGTGCCATGACAACTCAGTTGTTTGGCCAAACGGATATCCCAGGTTGTACAATTTCGGTTGCTTGTAACTACAACCCAGAAGCAACAATTAACGACGGCAGTTGTGAATTCATCTCTTGTTACCAATTGGGCTGTACAGACCCTTCAGCTTGTAACTTCGACACTGCCGCTGCAATTAATGACGGTAGTTGTGATTACACGTCCTGTATTGAGCAGGGGTGTATGAATTCGGAAGCTTGTAACTTTAATGCCGAAGCTGAACTAGACGACGGTTCATGTGAGTTTGAGTCTTGTGCAGGTTGTACAGATCCAAACGCACCTAATTTTGATCCTGATGCCACAATTGAAAATGGCTCATGTGAAGCAATTTTAGGATGTATTTCACCTGATGCATGTAACTACAACTCTAATGCTAATCAAGATGATGGATCATGTGATTATACTTCTTGTCTAGTTATGGGATGTACGGATGAAGAGGCTTGTAATTACGATCTAGATGCAGACGCAAATGATGGATCATGTTCTTATGCACCCAATGGTTATGATTGCGATGGAAACTGTATAACTGATACTGATAGCGATGGTGTATGTGATCAATTTGAAATTTTAGGTTGTGATGATGAAGATGCGACTAACTATTCATCAGAAGCGACAGAAAATGACGGGTCTTGTACTTATCCAGTTCCAGGATGTACTGATTTCGAGGCATGTAATTTTAATTTTGATGCTGACATAGACGATGGTTCTTGTGAATATACTTCTTGTGCTGGATGTACTTCACCAGATGCATGTAATTATGATTCTGAAGCTATTTTTTCTGATGAATCATGTATATTTCCTGAATTTGCATATGACTGTGACGGTAATTGTCTTGAAGACTCAGATGAAGATGGAGTATGTGATCAATTAGAAATTATTGGTTGTACTGATTCTTCCGCATGTAACTATGATGAAAATGCAACTGATCCAGGTGGATGCTCATATGCATTAACGAATTACGATTGTGAGGGCAATAACCTTCAACCAATTTTTACCGTTTATCCAATTGATGAGACAGTTCAAGGATGGGAAGTTGATGATGCAAACGATGTTGTTGTTGAAGCAGTAATATCTCCATTTGCAGCTGATTACGAACTGCAATATCAAGCAAATGATTGTTATTCAGAAACTACAGAATTGACTATTGAATTTGCTGGTGAATTTATTGTTTCAGGAAACTGTGAACATGACTATACAATTTTCAGATCTTGGACTGCAACAGATTGTGCGGGATACTCATCAACTCATTACCAAGTAGTAACAGTTGTAGATACTGTACCTCCGACTTTATTTTTACCAAATGACATTTCTATTTCATGTAGTCTTGTCGATGGTGCTGAATTAGGTATTGCTTCTGGTACAGATGATTGTGGTGAAGTTTCAATTACTGTATCTGAGATAATTGAACCAGGAACCTGTAGCGGATCTTATGAAATACATAGAACATTTACTGCAGAAGATCCATGTTTAAATTCAACAACTGGAGTTCAGGTAATCACTGTATTTGACGATGTTGCTCCTGTGCTAACAGCACCTTCAGATTATACTGTAGAATGCTCTGATATTATTCAATATTCACCAGCTACAGCAACTGATGAATGTGGGTCATTTGTAATTAATGAAAACGAAACAATTATTGATGGCTCATCAGCAGGAAACTATACAATCGTTAGGTCTTTTGCTGCAATTGATGATTGTGGAAATATTAGCACTGCAACACAGACGATTACTGTAGTTGATTCAACAGCTCCAATACTTTCAATACCGGCAGACTTTACTGTAGAATGTTCTGAAACTATTAATTATTCTGAAGCATCTGCAATTGATGCTTGTAATAATTACACAATATCGGAATCAATTGAGATTGTTGAAGGAACTTCTGCAGGAAACTACACCATTCATAGAACTTTTACAGCACTAGATGAAGCAGGTAATGAATCATCTGCAACACAAATTATTACTGTAGTTGATACAACTCCACCAACACTTCAAGCGCCAGACAATTTTACTGTTTCTTGTGATGATTTTTTAAGATTAGATGATCCTTTAGCTGTTGATGCTTGTGGTGAAGTTACCATTTCATCATATGACACTACCATTCCCGGAGCATCTGCTGGGAACTACACGGTTATTAGAACATTTACAGCAACTGATGATGCAGGAAATACAAGTTATGAAGCAGTACAAACCATATATGTAGTAGATGATACTCCTCCAGTAATTTCTGTTCCTCAAGATTATACTGTTGAATGTTCGGATGATATTATTTATTCTGATGCTACAGCGATAGATAATTGTGGAGAATCTACTATTTCTGAGTATGAAATAATCCTTCCTGGATCTTCTATCGGATCTTATGAGATATATCGAGAATTTACTGCAACTGACGATGCCGGAAATACATCAATTGGTATTCAGATTATAACTGTGGTTGACACAACTGCTCCTGATCTAGCAATACCAGATGATTACACTGTTGAGTGTTCTGAAAATATTGTGTTAGAAGAAGCTACTGCATTGGATTTATGTGGAGATGTAAATATTTCAGTTACTTCACAAACAATAGATGGAAATGCTATTGGAAATTACTTAATTATTAGAACTTTTACTGCAACTGATGATGCAGGAAATTCAACTTCATTAGATCAAACCATCACTGTTGTTGATACAACAGCTCCAAATCTTGTAGTTCCATCAGATTTGACAATTGAATGTTCTGACGAAATTATTTATTCAGATGCAACATCAGTTGATAATTGCGGAGAAGTAATTATTACAGTGTCAGAAGTGATCGAAGACTTACAGACTGACAACACTTATTCAATTATAAGAACATTTATTGCAACTGATGATGCAGGAAATTCAACTTCTGGATCTCAAACTATCACAATTGTAGATACAACTGCTCCTGATCTTACAATACCGGATGATTACACAGTAGAGTGTTCTGATGATATTATTTTAGATCAAGCTTCAGCTTCTGATAATTGTGGAGATGTAGTTATTGAGGTTTCCGAGGTTAATATCCCCGGTCAACATGAAGGTAATTACACGATTACAAGAACATTTACTGCAACAGATGAATCTGGAAATGTTTCAGTTGGTCAACAAGTGATTACAGTTCAAGACTCTACTCCTCCAACACTAAATATTCCTGAAAACTATACTATAGAATGTACTGATGAAATCACTTTAGATTCCGCAACTGCATTTGATAATTGTAGCGACGTTGTAATTGAAATTAATGAAATCACAACTTCAGGATTTTCAATTGGAAATTATACAATTGTAAGAACATTTATCGCAACAGATGCATCAGGAAATGAGTCTTCGGGTACACAGATTATAACTGTACAGGATACAGTTGGACCAGTTATAATTGTTCCAGAAGACTATACAGTTGAATGTTCTGATGAAATTACGCTTGAAGAACCAACTGCAGAGGATTGTGGACCAGTTTCATTCAGCACTTATGAACAGATCATATTAGGAACTTCTGTTGGTACATACTCAATTTACAGAGAGTTTACTGCAACAGATGATGCAGGTAATGTTTCTGTATCAGTTCAGCTCATAAATGTTGTTGACACTACGAATCCTGAACTTACAATTCCTGCTGATTATACAGCAGAATGTTCTGATGAACTAATTTTTGCATCGGCTACTGCTTCTGATAATTGTGGTGATGTTGAAATTTATGAAACGCAAGAAATAATTTCAAGTAATTCAGTAGGTAACTATGTTGTGGAAAGAACATTTACAGCTACTGATGATGCAGGCAATTCAACTTCACAAGTTCAAACAATTACCATTGTAGATACTACTTCTCCCATTTTATCTATTCCAGACGACTATTCTATCGAATGTTCTGATGAATTGATTCTTGAAAATGCTACAGCTACCGATAACTGTAGTGAAGTTACAATTACAGTTGATGAAGAAAGTATTTCTAGTGGGGTACTTGGTACATATCAATTAGTCAGAACATTTACTGCAACAGACGATGCTGGAAATGCAACAATCGATGCCCAAACAATAACAGTATTTGATAATACACCTCCTGTATTGTTGGTTCCTTCTGATTATACTACCGAATGCTCATATGAGATAATTTTAGAAGAAGCAACTGCAATTGACAATTGCAGTTCTGTCTCAATATCAATTTCAGAAGAGACTATATCAGGAGATCTCCCTGGATTCTATACAATTATTAGAACATTTACTGCTTCAGACGATGCTGGAAATGAAAGTGAGGGTACGCAGGTAATTACTGTTGTTGATCAAATATCACCTGAATTAACGATACCTTCAGACTATACAATAGAATGTTCTGATGAAATAATTTTAGATGATGCAGTTGCAATTGATGGATGTAGTAATGTGTCAATTTCTATAGATGAACAAATAATTGAAGGCGCTGCTACAGGAAATTATCAGATAATTAGAGTTTTCACTGCTACTGATGAAGCCGGTAATACAGTATCAAGTACTCAAACAATTACTGTAATTGATTCGATGTCTCCATTAATGTCTATTCCTTCAGATTATACAGTTGAATGTTCTGATGAAATCGTTTATGACATCGCCACAGCTAATGATAATTGTAGTGAAGTTTCAATTCAAATTGATGAAAATATTATTGAAGGCTCTAATGATGGTTCATATCTAATTGAAAGAGTATTTACAGCAACAGATGAGTCAGGTAATAGTAGTATTCTAATCCAAATCATAACCGTTGTTGACACAACAAGTCCTGTTTTTGATATCATTTATGATGATGTCACAGTAGAATGTACAGATGTGCCTGAAGTAGTTGTCCCTTCTGTTTCAGACAATTGCTCAGATGTATCAATTGATTTTTCAGAGACTGTATTAGAGGGAGATTGTGAAGGGGCTTATTCTTTAATTCGTGAATGGGTTGCTACAGATGCTATTGGAAATAATACAACTCAAACTCAAACTATAACAGTTATAGATACAACTGCACCTGAATTTAATGAAATAGAAGATTCTGAATTTTCATGTCATACTAGTTTTGAGTTAGAAGAAATTGTATTGATTCCGGGTTGCAGTGATGAATCTTTAAGTTTTGAAGAATATACTGTGCCGGGAAACTGCCCACAAGAGTACTCTATTGTTAGACACTATACAGCTGTAGATGCATGTGGTAACACATCTGAGTATGTACATACTACATTTATTATTGATAATGAACCGCCATTTGTAAATGATGGCACGTGTTTTGGCCTTAATTGTCCAATCTACATTGATGAATTAAATGGTGAATCAATTCCTGTTGCTTCAATTTCAATTTCTGATAATTGTGATGAGAATCCGACATGGTCATCAAATGATGAAGAGACATCTGATTTAGGATCAATTGTAATGAATGTTGATCAGTCTGCAATCATAAGAACATATACACTTATTGATGAATGTGAAAATGTAAACATTTTAGAACAATACTACATTGTAACATTCCCTCTTTTAGGTTGTACAGATTCAGCTGCATGTAATTACAACATTGATGCAAATACTGATGATGATTCATGTGAATTTTGTTCTTGTGGATGGTACATGTGTGGGTGTACAGATGAATATGCATGTAATTATAATAATGATGCAGAGTATGATGATGGGTCATGTTGGTATGCTGATCTTGGTTATGACTGTGATGGAATTTGTTTCGATGTAAACGAAAACGAAATCTGTGATATTGAGGAATCCGGATGTACAGATGATCTTGCTTGTAATTTTAATTCCGGAGCCCAAATTGACGATGGATCATGTGATTACTGTAACTGTGATATTGAGCCAAACATTACTTCTACAAACTCAGACTATTCTCTTGAAATTGAATTAGTCACTACACATAACGACGGGCTATTAGCAGGACAATCTACATATAGGGTTTATATAACTACTCCAAACCAAAATGACATTGTTACATCTGTTTTTGGAAATGATGTATTCCCATTAGAACTAGCAACGACAACTACATTCTATCAGGATGTTTTTGGCTCTAACGTTTCAACATCTATTAGCCCTGCAATGATGGTTGTTGCTCCAAATGTTGCATATGACTCTTGGGTAACTATTGGTGCAACATCCTCAAATGATATTATTGATGGCGTTGTAAACTTAATGCCAGGATCATGGTCAAATGAATTTGCTAGCGGAAATAGCTTTGTTGTTAATGATGATATTGGTTCTGGATGGTACTTATTACCTCCAGGAGGAGAAAATGGACTATCTGGCTCAGACAATAAAGTACTATTAACTCAACTTACTACTGATGGAATAATAAGTGGTTCATTTAGTGTTCAGATTTTCCCTAGTGGAGATCAAGTTAATGATGATAGAGTAGATTTTACTTTTGAGCTAACTCCTCTTGGAAACTTTAGTTGTCCTGACATAATTTCTGGCCCTAGTGTTGTTGAAGCTGAGTGTGATAATATTCCAGGAATTCCGACACCGTCAGAATTTGAGGTTTTCACCGATCCTGCTGTTGAATGTGATGAAGAAGAAGTTACAATATCATTAATTACTGAGGATGTTGTTGCTGGTGCTTGTGCAGGTCAATTTACAATTGTACGTCTATTAGGGGTCACAAATTGTACTGGTTCAACAACCAATTTCACTCAAACGTTAAATATTCTTGATACTACATCTCCAGAATTCACATTTATCCCATCTGACTACACT
>CEUK01186638.1_pt1 | contig 18354 bp, 15 predicted proteins | sample 356451 | NCBI WGS metagenome assembly CEUK01 (sample SAMEA2622843, study PRJEB7988) | marine metagenome | isolation source: saline water (ENVO:00002010), including
TGTTTAACAATTGAGACAATAATCATTCCTGGAACAAAAAAACCTCGACTTTTTAGAAGTCGAGGTTTATAAAGCTCCTGTAAAAGGACTTTTATATTTTAATGCTTACCAGACCTTTCGTCTGAAACAGATAGTTTTTTTCTTCCTTTTCTTCTTCTTGCAGACAATACCTTTCTTCCGGTAGCTGACTCCATTCTAGACCTAAATCCGTGCTTATTTTTTCTTTTTCGTACCGATGGCTGAAATGTTCTTTTCATCTCTTAAAAATTTTATCCCCAAAAGAGGGTGTGCAAAGATACAATAAAATCTTTTTGATACAAACCGTTTTTACAGGTTTTTAAAAAAACAAAACTATGACACATTTATATCAGAACTAAGTGTAAATTTGCAGTAACCATCCTAATAAAATATGTCGTTTGGGCGAAAGAGAAGAAACTTAGGAAAAAGCGAAAAAATTAAGTTAACGAAAGACTCATATTCAAAAGCTAAAAACTTTCTAGCATTTGTAAAACCCTACGCTCCTATTTATTTCATAGGATTTATATTTTTATTGTTGTCCAGTGGTGTATCAGCATCCTTACCTATTTTCCTCGGACAAATCCTTGGTGCTGAATCATCAGAATTTAATACCGACTGGAATTTTGGAAATACAGATAACATCTATGGGGTTCTAAGTATTCTTGCTATTATACTCCCATTACAAGCGGTATTTAGTTTTTTTAGAATCATCACCTTTCATCATGTCACTCACAACTCAATAAAGGATATCAGAAAAAAAGCATTTGAAGTTTTAATAAAGTCTCCAATGGCCTACTTTGACACTAGTAAAACTGGAGAAACCATTTCAAGAATTTCTAATGATACCGAACAAATACAAGAAACGCTTACAACTACTATTGCTGAATTCCTCAGACAGGTTATTGTTGTTGGTTTTGGCCTTGTTTACATTTTTGTAATTAGTGCAAAACTCGTTCTAATTATGTTGGCTGTAATTCCTGTTGCTGCTATCGCAGCAATGCTTTTTGGAAAATTCATAAAAAAAATAGCCCGATCAGCACAAGATGAAACAGCGAAATCAAATAACATTATTGAAGAAGCTTTAGTAGGAATTAAGAGTTTGAAGGCCTATGCCAATGAGTTTATTGAATTAAAAAAATATTCATCTGCTGTGACAAACATCAAATCACTGAATATGAAAGTAGCATTGTGGAGGGGTATTTTTGTTGCTTTTATCGTCACAATACTTGTAGGAGCTATCGTGTTTATAATATGGCAAGGTATTGAAATGGTTCATTCAGGTGGAATAGAAAGAAAAGAATTTTTTCAATTCATATTGTTTACTGTAATGCTTGGAACCTCAATTGGCTCATTACCTGACTTGTTTGCTAAAATCCAAAAATCAATTGGATCAACTGAAAGTTTAATGAACATTATTCAGCAAGAAACTGAAAAAATCGATACTTCAAAACCCGTTCCTACCAACAAATTCTTAAAAGGAAAAATTGAACTTAAAAATTTAAATTTCTCATATCCGAGTAGAAAAGAAATTAAAATACTAAATGGATTGAATTTAAATATAAAATCTGGTGAACAAATTGCATTGGTTGGATCTTCTGGAAGCGGTAAATCCACAATTGCAAGCCTTCTTTTACAATTTTATACACTGGATGATGGCGCAATATATTTTGATGATAAAAATGCGAAAGATTATCGTGTAAACGAATTGAGATCGCAAATGGCTTTTGTTCCTCAAGAAGTTATTTTACTGGGTGGAACAATTGAAGAAAATATACGATATGGTAAACCAGGCGCCTCTTACAATGAGATTATCTCTGCAGCGGAAAAAGCAAATGCTCTTGAATTCATCAATGGATTTCCTGAAAAATTTGAAACAGTAGTTGGAGATAGAGGTATTCAGCTCTCAGGTGGTCAGCGACAACGTATAGCTATTGCAAGGGCAATTTTAAGAGATCCTGCTATATTAATCCTAGATGAGGCTACAAGCGCACTTGACAGTGAATCTGAATTAGCTGTCCAGGATGCTCTAAACAAATTAATGCAAGGTCGAACATCTGTAGTCATTGCTCATAGGTTGGCTACCATAAAGAATGCAAATTCAATCGTTGTGATGAACAATGGTGAAATAGCCGAGCAAGGAACTCACGAGGAATTGGTGAATATTGAAAATGGTGTATACAAAAAACTAAGTCAATTGCAATTTTCTTAATTATGGAGACGGGTTTAATATTAAAATACTTTCCTTATTTAACCCAAAAGCAGAAACGTCAATTCAATCAACTCAAAAGTTTATACGAGGAATGGAATGCACAAATAAATGTTATTTCAAGAAAAGATATTGACGAGTTATACACTCGACATGTATTGCATTCACTAGGTATAGCAAAAATCATTCAGTTTAAACCAGGAACATCCATCATGGATGTAGGGACAGGAGGAGGTTTTCCAGGTATACCATTAGCCATATTATTTCCGGAGTCTAACTTTTACCTGGTTGATACAATTGGAAAAAAAATAAAGGTTGTTAATGCGGTTGCTCAAGCCTTAGAGCTGGAAAATGTTGAAGGTGTTCAAAAACGAGCAGAAAAAGTAAACTATGAATTTGACTTCATTATTAGTCGAGCAGTTACTTACCTTCCAAGGTTTAACAATTGGATTAAAGGAAAATTTTCCAACGAATCTTTCAATGATATACCCAATGGTTTACTTTACTTAAAAGGAGGTGATTTATCAGAAGAACTTAAAGAAGCAGGTAAACCATATCAGTCATTCGAATTAAAAAACTATTTTTCTGAAGACTTTTTTGAAACAAAAAAAGTGATATACATAAAAGGATTTTAGTCTATTGTTTAAAACTATAGAATAACAGCACCTGATTTTATGATTAAAAAAGAAAAAAAAAGTTTTTCAGAAACAAAACCATTCAAACGAACAACCCATTTAAAAACAAGAATTTGGAATCCATTTTGGCTATTCAAATTTAAAGGGTTATTCTATGGAATTATTATGTTAAGTACTGGAACACTCTACTTTACCTGGGCACAAATAAAAGAAGGTATGATTCCTTATTATTCATTAATTTTCGTCTTACCCGGAATCTACGTAATTATAAAACACTTAAAAGGAAAAAAAACGTGAAGAACAAACACATTGTAGTGTATTTCGTTCTTTTAAAATTTACAACAAAAAAGCCTCAATTTAAATTGAGGCTTTTTTAATTTATTTTAAATAATTAAATCTTCTCATGCGTATTGGACATGATATTATACAAAAATTCTCTTGCTCTAAATAATTGAGCTTTAACAGTACCCAACGGAATATCCAAATGTTCGGCTATTTCTTCGTATGAATACTCTTTAAAATAACGAAGCTCAACAAGAGTTCTGTAACGAGGCTTTAATGTTTTTACAACCTCATGCATGATTTGAATTTTTTGCTCACGCATAAAAGTTTGTTCTGGATCAAGGGCATCAGATTTTAAATCAATTTCTAACTCACTTCCCTCGTCATTCTCTAAAGTTTTATTAATGGAAAAAGTATTCTTTTTTCTTTTTCTTATGAAATCTATACAATTGTTCGAAGCAATTTTGAACAACCAGGTACTGAATGCATAGTTTGGAGTATACTGATGCAGCTTTTTAAAGGCTTTACCAAACGCTTCAATTGTTAAATCTTCTGCATCATCCTTATTGTTTACCATTTTCAAAAGCATGAAATAAATAGAGTCACGGTATCTATCCATTAACTCAGCATATGCCCTTTGAGATTTGTTTTCTATCGCATCCCGAACTAAGTTATAGTCGTGAAGTGCTTTCTCTGACAAATTCGGTCCTGGTACTACCATTTTACCTTTTTGCTTTTAAAAATTGTTACTAAAACCGCAAAACTATGGATAAAAACTGAGTAAAATTCGGTCAACAACACCATAGTTTTTTTTACGCTAACATCAATTTTAATGAATATTCTTCGAATTAAAGAATACATTGTAAGTTTTTTTAACACAATGATTGTTGAAATAACTAATAAATGGTTTGAATGACTAACGACAAATGGCAATAACAAATACCAAAACACTGATAATGAGTAAAAAAAAGATAAAAGTATACTGTTTCTTTTATTATACCTCAGTCCTGCTGAAACATGCCGAACCTTCTGACGAAAAAATGATTTAAAATTTTCTTTTGGCACTGAAGTAGTTTGTGCATCATTAGAAAAAACAATAGTCACTTTTGTATCCATTGAAATCTCATTAATAAATAAATCATCATCACCACTGGCAATATCATAATGAGATTTAAACCCTCCAACCTTAAAAAACAATTCCTTTTTATAAGCCACATTTCTACCCACCGACATATATGGAAAATTGGCCAATGCATAAGACAAATAATTCATAGCTATAAATCCTGTATCCATTTGAATAAATGTATTGATTATTGACTCTTTTTTTTCATACTGTCCAACGCCCAATACAATTTCACTCCCATCTGAAAATCCATTCACCATTCCGCTCAACCATTGTTTGCTGTTTGGTCTGCAATCGGCATCTGTCAATACCAAATATTCAGATTTCGCTTTTCGAATACCATATTCCAAAACTTCCTTTTTACCATGACATTTCTTGTTCTGAGAAAAACTATATACCCTCAAATTATCGTATTCAACTTTTAGATTATTTAATACAGTCATGCTTCCATCTGAAGAATTATCATTAACAACTATAACTTCAAACGATGGATATTCTTGATCTAAAATCTGTGAAACAAATCTTGATAAATTCTGTTCCTCGTTTTTAGCGCAAATGACGATACTAACAAAAGGAAAATTCGAAAAAGAATGATTTTCTGATTTGTATCTTGCCAGCTTTCTCCAAAAAAACAGATAGTACATAACCAGAAAGAATGAACAAACAACAAATATAATTTCAAGCCAGTAAAACCATTCCATGATTACAAAGAAAATGAATCCAAACCATTTTTAAGCATCTGAGCTACTATTCAGGCAAAAAACTGCATTCATAATGCTATCTTTACAAACAATGAAGTTTACATTAGAAAAAACAAATTCTGATTCCAAAGCTCGAGCAGGTATTATTAAAACTGATCACGGAGAGATTAAAACTCCTATTTTTATGCCTGTAGGTACTGCTGCAACAGTAAAAGCTGTTCATCAACGAGAAATTGAAGAAGACATTAAGGCCCAAATAATCCTGGGAAATACTTATCACTTATACTTGAGACCAACAACTGACACTCTAAGTAAAGTTGGAGGGTTACACAAATTCATGAATTGGAAAAAACCAATTTTAACAGATAGTGGAGGCTTTCAGGTTTACTCTTTAAGTGGGACAAGAAAAATAAAGGAAGAGGGAGTCAAATTTCAATCACATATCGATGGTTCTTACCATATGTTCTCTCCAGAAAAAGTAATGGATATACAACGAGAAATTGGAGCAGATATCATAATGGCTTTTGATGAGTGCACTCCATATCCATGTGATTACAATTATGCAAGGAAGTCTATGCACATGACTCACCGCTGGTTAAAAAGATGTTGCGATCGATTTGATAATACAGATTCTATTTATGGGTACAACCAAACATTATTCCCAATAGTTCAAGGAAGCACATTCAAAGATTTGAGAATTGAATCTGCTGAAACAATAGCATCTTTTGAAAGAGAAGGAAATGCAATTGGGGGCTTATCTGTTGGAGAACCGGCAGAGGAAATGTACTCCATGACCGATTTAGTTTGCTCTATTCTTCCCAAAGACAAACCCAGATATCTGATGGGAGTTGGAACACCAGAGAACATACTAGAAAACATTGCTTTAGGTATAGATATGTTTGATTGCGTAATGCCCACCAGAAACGCAAGAAATGGAATGATTTTTACAAGTGAAGGTATCATCAATATAAAAAATAAAAAATGGGAAAAAGATTTTTCACCATTGGATCCAAATGGAACTTCATATGTTGATCAATTTTACTCCAAATCATATGTACGTCACCTAATTCAGTCTAAAGAAATTTTAGGCAAACAAATCTGCTCCGTACACAATTTAGCATTTTATTTATGGTTAGTAGGGGAAGCAAGAAAACATATAATGAAGGGAGATTTCTATAGTTGGAAAAATATCATGACTAAAAAAGTAACCAATAGATTGTAATGTTTAAAAAATTAGATACATACATTCTTAAAAAATTTGCCGGAACATTTTTCCTGATGATTTTCTTATTTATACTCATTGCTGTTGTTTTTGATATTTCTGAAAAAATTGATGATTTTGACCAGTTTACAATTGAAGAAATTATTTTTGATTATTATTTTAGCTTTATTCCTTGGCTATATAACTTGCTTACACCAATATTAGCTTTCCTAACTGTAGTTTACTTTACCAGCAGAATGGCTTCAAGGACAGAAATTATTCCAATTTTAGCTTCTGGAATTTCTTTTAAACGTTTTTTAAGACCATACTTTTTAGGTGGTATTGTTCTTTTTATTATCTCATTAATAATGAGCCATCTTCTTATTCCTATTACAAACAAAAAAAGAATTGCTATTGAGGCAAAAATTTATAGTCATGCGAGAAGAATTGACAACTCTAAACTGCATAGAGAGGTTGCAAAAGACACCTATATTTTCGTAAACAATTACAATATCAAAAGTGACAATGCTTATAAATTTCGATTAGAAAAAATTGTAAATGGTGAGCTATTGTATAGATTCACTGCAAGTAATCTTAAATGGCATCATCAAACAAAAAAATGGTCAGCTCGAACATGGACAGAAAGAATAATTAATGGCGACAGGGAAATTCTTACTCAAGGAGCACATAAAGACACCTCGTTTTGCTTTGATAACACTGAGTTTCACAGAAGTCCATTTGAAGTTGAAACAATGGACTTATTTGATATTTATGATTTTATTGAAAAAGAAAAAATGCGCGGTTCAAGATATTTAGGAAAGTATGAACAAGAATTGGTAAAACGAACATCGAATCCATTTTCAATTATAATTTTGGTTCTAATTGCTGCCTGTATAAGCTCCCGAAAAGTTAAAGGAGGGGTTGGAATGCACATTGCAAAAGGGCTTTTAATAGCATTATCCTTTGTGTTTTTCTTAAGAATCGCAGAAATATTATCAGAAAAATCAACAATACCCGCTAAACTGGCATTTTGGGTGCCCAATATTTTATTTGCAGTAGTTGCAATATATATTTATCGAACCTCGCCTAAATAATAAGAGCATTTCACCTTACTATTTTAATCTCCAATCTTGTTTACCAAATCCTTATCATACCATACAAATATGTGCAGCCAAACACTTCTGGAATATCGAAATAACAGAGGTGATAAAGCAAACAATATACAAAATATCACCCCTGTAATTTGAAATATTTCCAAGTTTGTTTTTAATAAAAGTATTACTACAACTGGAATAGAAATGAGCACACCAAATGCATAACTAAAATACATTGCACCGTACCAAAATCCTTGCTCCATTTCATAAATAAAATTACAAACAGAACATTTCTTTTCAATTTTGCCGAATTTTCTATGATAAGGATTTTTGTGCGTAAACACCCTTCCTTTTCTGCATTTAGGACATTTACAAGTTAAAATACTCTTAAATAGTGATACTTCTGCCATCAAATCTATTTTCATCGATTAAGTTATACATAAATTGACTTTTACTTGGTTTAGCTCAAAAAAAAGGGCAGTTTTACAACTGCCCTTTTTTAGAAACAAATAATATCAAGCTTCTTCTGTATGCCCCATTGAAGCAAATTTCTTAATTCTTGCAGCAATTCGCTTTTGCTCATCCATATCTCTTAATTGATCTAAAGAATCAAGAATCGCCTTTTTGACATTTTTATAAGCTTCCTCTGGATTAGAATGAGCACCTCCAACCGGCTCTTTGATCACACCATCAATCAATCCTAACTTCTTCATATCACTCGAAGTAAGTTTCATTTTTTCTGCAGCCTCTTCTTTATGATCCCAACTTCTCCATAAAATTGTTGAACAATTTTCCGGAGATATAACTGAATACCATGTATTCTCCATCATAAACACTCTGTCTCCCATTCCAATTCCAAGAGCTCCACCTGATGCACCCTCACCAATAACAACGCATATCAATGGGACTTTCAATTTTGCCATTTCAAACAAATTTCTGGCGATAGCTTCACCTTGTCCTCTCTCTTCAGCTTCCAAACCTGGAAAAGCTCCAGGAGTATCTATAAAGCAGACAACAGGCTTATTAAATTTCTCAGCCATCTTCATTAATCTCAACGCTTTTCTATAACCCTCCGGGTTAGGCATCCCGAAATTTCTATACTGGCGCATTTTTGTGTTAATTCCTTTTTGCTGACCAATAAACATTATAGTTTCTCCATTAACAGAAGCCATACCTCCTACCATTGCTTTATCATCAGCAACAGTTCTATCCCCATGCAACTCAACGAAAGATCCTTCATCTGCAATATTTTCTATATAACTTAAAGTATATGGTCTTTGTGGATGACGAGAAACCTGAACCTGTTGCCAAGGAGTAAGTTTTGAGTATATCTCTTTTGTTTTAGAAGCTATTTGCTTCTCTATATCACTGATTGTTTTAGAGACATCAACATCTCCTATATTTTGAACTTCTTTAATCTTATCTAATTGCTCATTTAATTCTGCAATTGGTTTTTCAAAATCTAAATAAATCATAACCCGAATTTAGTAGAGTAAAGTTAATAATTTTGAATTAAGAAGATAAAAGCTATGTATGTACTTATTAACTATTTATAATTTGTTCAACTTTATCACCCTTAATTTTTATCTTATTTATACATTTAAGCTATGGTTATATTCCCAAACGCAAAGATTAATTTAGGTCTTCACATTACTGAAAAAAGACCAGACGGATACCATAATATTGAATCAGTTTTTATTCCAGTCCCTATTAATGATGCACTGGAAATCACAAAAAACCAAACCAACAAAACCAATTTTTCCAGCACTGGTATTAAAATACCTGCTGATGGAAAACCAAATTTGGTTGAAAGAGCATTTTCAATATTACAGTCAAAATACCAAATACCAACAGTAGACATAGAATTAATAAAAAACATACCAATTGGTGCAGGTTTAGGAGGTGGATCAGCTGATGCTGCAGCTTGTATCTTAATTTTAAACAAACTTTTTGACTTACAACTCTCCCACAAAGAACAACTTAATTTAGCAAGTCAATTAGGTGCAGATTGTGCCTTTTTTATAAAAAATAAAATAATGTACATTGAAGGAATTGGAGATAAATTTACTGATATAACACTTGACTTATCTAACTATCACTTTATTGTCATTTATCCAGATATTCATGTTTCAACATTTGATGCATACAAACATGTCACTCCCAAAAAGCCATCAAATAATATTAGAGAAATTCTCTCCAAACCAATCGAAACATGGAAAAATCAGCTAAAAAACGATTTTGAAATTTCTATTTTTAAACAATACCCTAAAATTGAAAAAATAAAAAACCAACTTTATAACTCCGGGGCAATTTATGCCTCTATGAGCGGAAGCGGATCCACTGTTTATGGAATTTTTAAAAATCCTCCTGAAACCAGTTTTGAAAATTTAGGTAAAAACTGGAGCTTTGTCATGTAAAAGATCTAATACGCATAAATTTAGACACAACTTTTCCTGGTTTATTTTTTCAACAAAAAATCAACAATAACTCCATCATTTTGTTCATAATACATCACGAATAAATAGTTCGTAAATGACTACTTTTGAACTATGGAAGAATTTACAGCGAATTCAAAGAAATCAAGAAGAACACGAAAATTAACCAATGAGCAGTTAATCGCCGAACATGGTAAGATACCTCCTCAAGCATTAGACTACGAGGAAGCTGTTTTAGGCGCTATAATGGTTGAAAAAGATGCACTTACAGAGGTTATTGACATACTTAAAGCTGAATCATTTTATAAAGATGCTCACCAAAAAATTTATAGCGCTATTCAAGGCCTTTTTCAGAGAAGCGAACCCATAGATTTACTTACAGTAAAAACTGCTCTTGAAAAAGATGGAAATCTAGATTTAATTGGTGGACCTGCTTACATAGCACAACTCACTTCAAAAATAGCATCCGCTGCAAATATTGAAGAGCATGCCCGTATCATTTCTCAAAAATATATTCAAAGAGAGCTAATTCGAATTAGCTCCGAAATTATTAAAGAATCATTTGATGAAACTTCAGATGTTTTTGATATACTGGATTCAGCAGAAAACAAGCTTTTTAAAGTTGCTCAAGGAAATATTCGAAAAAGTCATGACACAATGGCCTCCTTAATCTTAGCAGCAAAGGAGCAAATAAAAAAGGCAGGAGAAACAGAAGATGGAATAAACGGTATACCATCAGGTTTTAACCGACTAGATAAGCTGACTTCCGGATTCAAAGGATCAGAACTTTTAATACTTGCAGCACGGCCAGCAATGGGTAAAACAGCACTTGTATTGAGCATGGCCAGGAATATTGTAATTGATTACAAATTACCTGTTGCCATCTTTTCATTAGAAATGTCTGCATTACAAATGGTAATGCGAATGGTTTCGAATGAGTCTGGTCTGGAACAGGAAAAACTAAAAAAAGGAAATCTGGCTCAGCACGAATGGGAACAACTAAATGCTAAAGTTGCAGCTCTTTCAGAGGCTCCATTCTTTATTGACGATACACCTGGACTTTCAGTGTTTGAGTTAAGGGCTAAAGCCCGCCGATTAAAAGCTCAGCATGATATTCAAATGATTATAATAGATTATCTGCAATTAATGAGTGCAGGTGGGAAGGACGGAGGAAATCGTCAGGAAGAAATTTCTATTATTTCTCGTTCCTTAAAAATTATTGCAAAAGAATTGAATGTTCCAGTAATCGCACTATCTCAATTATCAAGAGCTGTAGAAACAAGAGGAGGTGACAAAAGACCTCAATTATCAGACTTAAGAGAATCAGGAGCAATTGAACAAGATGCAGATATGGTAATGTTTATATATAGACCTGAATACTACGAGATTACTGAAGATGCAGAAGGAAACTCAACAATTGGTTTAACAGAGGTAATTGTTGCTAAACACCGAAATGGTGCTTTAGAAAATATCCCGCTACGATTTCAAGCACGTTTTGGAAGATTTGTAGATTGGGATCAAGACGGATTCTCAGATTTTGGTAACCTACCTTCAGAAAATGGAAATTCAGAGGAATATAATGCTCATACAACCGTTATCAAAGGATCACGTATGAATGATATGCCCAGTGATGATTTACCATTCTAGTCAAACATTTTTGTTATGATACTTTCAAACCTAAACAATTTGAACTCTAAGAGCGTTTTGAACATCCAATTAATGGTTCTTTTATTGCTTAGCATTAAAGTCAACGCTACTCATCTAATCATTCCCATGGATGAAGTCCAAAAAAACCATTTAAAATCTTATGGAATTGCATTTTATGCTTTAGAAAGCAAACTCGAGGTAGACTGGTTATTAAATTACAGAGGCGGCTCTTTTGCCCTTAAATTAAATGATAAAATCCTCAAAGAATGTAAAGTTCGTGGAGTATCCTTCGAAATTATTGCTGATATTCAATACAATAAAATAGTAGCCGACGTTACGAAACCTGAAGTCAATCAGGATGTAATGAAACTTGAAAAAGCGCCTAAAATAGCAGTTTATTCGCCTAAAAACAAACAGCCATGGGATGATGCAGTTACCTTAGTAATGACTTATGCGGAAATTCCGTATGATGTTGTTTACGATGAAGAAATATTAAAAGAAGGGCTTTCAAAATACGATTGGCTCCACCTTCACCATGAAGATTTTACAGGTCAGTATGGAAAATTCTGGAGCTCATATAAAAATGCTGCGTGGTTTCGAGAGTATGTTCGTTTTAATGAAGGGCTTGCCGGAAAACTTGGCTATAAAAAGGTATCGGATTTAAAATTAGCCGTTGCTATAAAAATTAAAAATTTTGTTTCTTTGGGAGGGTTTATGTTTGCAATGTGTGCTGCTACAGATTCTTATGATATTGCTCTAGCAGCTCAAAATGTAGACATCTGCAAATCAATGTTTGATGGAGACCCTGATGACCCCAGTATGCAAACTAAGCTTGATTACCTTAATGGTTTTGCATTTAAAAATTATGTTTTGGTAGGCAACCCACATGAATATGAATTCAGTTCGATAGATGCGACAAAAGATCATTACAAACTTTTTCAAACTAAAGGAATTCAAGGAGATGTATTTACTTTATTTGATTTTAGTGCTAAATGGGATCCAGTGCCAACTATGCTCTGTCAAAACCACACTTCAGTTGTGAAGGGATTTATGGGACAAACTACAGCTTTTCGAAAAGATAATTTACGCTCTGATGTACTGATAATGGGAGAAACAAAAGCAATTAACTCTGCCCGATATATACATGGGGATTATGGAAAAGGAACCTGGACATTTTATGGAGGGCATGACCCTGAAGACCATACACATAGAGTATCAGATCCTCCAACAGATTTAAACCTGTACCCCAACTCTCCGGGTTACCGTTTGATTTTAAATAATGTACTTTTTCCCGCTGCAAAGAAAAAGCAGAGAAAGACATAAAACAAAAAAAATTAACAAAAAAAAGCCGCCCGGGAGGGCGGCGTTAACAACTAAAAGTCAAAGTTTAACCTACTTGCGGGAATTATAAACAACTAAATCGTCCGATTTAAAACGAGCTTTGGTAACTTTTGATTCCAACCACAGCTCTGTTAGTAATCTCTCGACACTAACACCGTCTTTGTTAAATGTAACTGAATCTTCTATCCAGTCTAATGTTTTAGTTTCTGACTTGTTTTCTTGCAACAAGCTAAATATCTCAGCTTTTGCACTTTCCTTACTTGATATAAACTCTTCAGGAAATTGACGGGCTACTTTTGTTAAATTATCTGTAAATTCCTTTCCAGACATCAAGTCCTTAACTCGAACTCTGGCAGCTCCCTCTTCATTATTTTCATCCTTCTGAGTCGCAGAGAATCCTTTCCAGATAATTTTACAATATTTAATCTTTTTCTTACTATCTTCCATTACCAAGATTCTATCTTGAAGATAATCCGTATCCTTGATAATTTCTTTTGCTGTTGTTTGATCCATGAGGTGTAATAATTTAGTTAACGATTTCATCTACAAATAAATAACCTTTTAATTTACCATGCAATAACTTTTAGCTTAACACCTTAATTTTATCCTATTAATTAGGTTATTTTTTCGTTAAACAATTTTATTTCCCTGTCGTATTAAATCTTAAGCTTCCCAAAAGCTTGATAATCAACCAAATTAAAGATATTCCAACAGCGTAAACAATTCCAATATGTATGCTAAACATAGAATGCAATAAAATTAAAAATACAGCAACACCTCCAGAAACTAAACAATATGTTAACTGAGAGCTTACATGGTTGATGTGGTTACAACCTGTTGCCATTGAACTGAGTACTGTTGTATCCGAAATAGGCGAGCAATGATCCCCCATAACAGCCCCAGATAAAACGGATGCAATTGAAGCGTAAAAAACACTAAATTCAAAATCTTCAGTAGCGTAAAAAGAAAGACAAACAGATATTACAATAGGGATTAAAATGCCCATTGTGCTGAAACTGGAACCTGTAGAAAAAGCTACAATAGATGATATAATAAAGGTTGTTACAGGTATAACGCAAAAAGGAACATTACTACTTGACATAATGTCTCCTAAATATTCTCCCAATTTCAAATCCTCCAGAACTCCATTTAATCCCCAGGCTAAAATTAAAATCGTAAGGGCTGGTAATAAGGATTTAAAGCCTTCAAACATCCAGTTTACATTTTCTGAAATTGTATTCTTTGTAAATAGGCTAATTATAAAAACAATAACAAAACATGAGCTACTACCCCAAATTAAACCTTTATAACAATCTCCTGTTTGAATAGCACTTAAAACACCACTATCCGTATTACCTGTGGCATAAATTCCAAAAAGTGTCACAAATAATAAAATAACTATGGGTAAGATCGCCCAAATAGGATGAATAGACTTTACAACCTCAATTTCTGAATTTATTATCTCGCTTTGTTTTAACTCAAATTTTTTCATCAATCCAAAATCCTTACCCGTCAGAATTAATATCAAAACAAAAAACAAAATTATGATTGGATAAAACGAATAGGGAACTGAATTTAAGAAAACACCATATGCAGAACCCGAGTCTATAAAATTAGCGGATTCTAATCCATCCTTAATTAATTGAATTTCATAGCCAATCCAGGTAGAAACAAATGCAATACTCGCAATTGGCGCAGCAGTAGCGTCCACGATAAAAGCAAGCTTCTCGCGCGATATCTTAAATCGATCCGTAATTCTTTGCATTGTATTACCTACTACCAATGTATTTGCATAATCATCAAAAAAAACAAAGAAGCCCATAAAATAAGTTATCAAAAGAGCTGATCGCTTGGACTTGGCATATTTACTCAACCAATTAATTAACCCATTGAAAGCTCCTATTTTTGTCATAATGTGTATTGAAGCCCCAATCAACAATGAAAACAGCACTATAGAGGCATGTCCTCCATCCGCAATTGAATTCAATAAGTAATAGTCAAAAACTTTATCGATTCCAAAAAAATACGTTTCTGAATCATAGAGTAATGAATGTATTATTGAACCGCTTACAAGTCCAGTTATTAATGAAATAACCACTTGTTTGGTGCATATTGCTAAAAAAATAGCCAACAGCGCTGGGATGATTCCATACCCCGTTAAATCACCTGTACCTGTTCCTGCAAACAATTGAGGTGAAACAAAAAAACAGCCCAACAACAATATTCTCTTCATTGATACAACGAATATAACATTTATGATTCATGAATATTCATTGAAAGAAATTTGTTTCTGAAATTTAAAAATGCTGATAAAATCAAACTCCTTAAAAGGTCATTTCTTCCTGGTAGCATCATCTAAGCCATACAGTATGATTAAAGGCATAATCATTAAGTCAAGAGCAAGTGCAATAAGTAACGTCACACTTACCAGAAGCCCCATATAAAAAGTACTCGTAAATGAACTAAAAAGCAATGTAAGAAAACCACCTACTAGTATTAAAGAAGTAACAATAATGGCTTTTCCAGAAGATAAATAACTGCGTTTTAGTGCATATAAATGAGTTCGTCCTTTTCTTCTCTCCAATTTATATTTTGATAACAAATGAATCGTATCATCTACTGCTATCCCAAAGGCAAGAGTAAAAATTAAACTTGTGCTAATTTTTAAATCAATACCCGAGATCCACATCACCGTTGTAAGAAGTAATAGTGGTAACACATTTGGTAATAAAGAAAAAACAGCAATTCTTAAAGACCTAAACATAATGCCCACCACAATTGCAATTACAGCAAAGGCAAAAATCAAACCCAAAATCAAGTTTGTTGCAAGTGTTGAATTATTGTTATCTATTAGTACTGCAGTTCCTGTTAACCTAAGTTGAAGAATACGGGGATTAATGCTCTCTTTTAAAAATTCTTGTAATTTTTTATTTTCCTCCTGGATTTTCAAACCTCCGACATCTCTTAATTTACCCGTTAACCTGCAACTCATGGAATCTGAAGAAATTAAATTAAGGTTCGCATTAAGATCTAATTGTTTAAACTTGTCAGCGCCTCTTTTCATTTGTCTCACCAGAGAATTTAGCCTTCGTTCAGTTTGTGGTAAAACGCGATACTTTGATTTTGAGCCTTTTTTAATAAAATTTGCTTCCTTGACTAAGGTTAATGGAGAAGTTAAAAAACCTACCCCTTCTTGAGTGTAATTGTCTCTCAAATAAGTTTCCAATTTTTGAAGTTCACTCAAAAACTCAAATCCCAAAACACCGCCTGAATCCTGAGTAGTTATTTCAGCCTCAAAAGGTCTTAAACCTGAATAATTTTCTTCAAAATAAATAACATCTTTTTTGATCGGGTCATTATTGGACAAATCCTCTAAAATGAAATTATTTATTTTTAATGAATTCGCTGTAAAAACACCTACGGTTGCTAACAATAAAGTAATTAAAACAACTTTTTTCTTGTTTCCTAATACTTTTAAAAACCAACCTCTTAAGTATTTATCCCAAAAATTACTATTGCTAGCTTTTATCAATTTTCTCGGTGGCTTAACCAAAATTAAAACACTGGGCAATAATGTAAATGCCAAAAAATAAGCTACAAAAACACTAATACCTGCATAAATACCAAATTCTTTAATAGGTATAATATTTGCTGAAATCAGCGAAAAAAAACCAATCGACGTAGTTAATGAAGTTAAAAAAGTTGCCCAGCGAACCTCTTTGAAAGCAATTTGCAAAGCTTCTTTTTTCCTTTTCCCAATCCTTAATTCATCTATATACTTGGTGAGTAAATGAACTAAATCAGACATACCGACAACAAAAATAATTGTGGGTAACATCACCATTAATAAATCAAATGATTTCCCTGTAAATAGCATTATTGCAAGTGTCCATATTATGGAAACAATTACGATAATTAAAGGAATCACTACACCCCACCAACTTCTAAAAGAGATGTATAAGAATACTATCAGCAACACTATAGAACTGGAAATAAAAACACCCAGTTCCGTGATCATTTTCTTAACAAAATAGGTTTGCGCCAAAACCCTTCCCGCTACTTTATAATCATCAAAATTGTATTCACCTTTCTTTTGCTGAATTAAATTTAATATATGATTAGCCTCCTGTTTGTTAAGATTTTCCTTGGTTTGTAAAAAAACACACAGAGACTTCCCGTCTTTGGACAACAAACTTCCAACCAATTGTTCATTATTGTATATCAATAGGCTATCACGCTTTGTAATGGTCACCTTTGATAAATCCAAATAAGGTTTAAACAAAAGGCCACCCAACCCAGACTTTTTATAATATCCACAATTGTGCACTGGAGAGGCAACAAATTTAACCAGACTATCTTCCTTAAATTCATCCCCCATTTTTTTAACCGCGTTGAGGAAATCTTTTTCAAAAATCCCCTTCTTATTTTCGATACCTATAAGAAGAAAATCACTATCAGCACCGTATTGCTTTTTAAATTTTTCATAATGGATCTTGGAATTATCCGACTTTGGAAAATACTTTTCATAATCATAATCAAAAGAAAGATGCTGCAATTGCCAAAGAAAAATTCCTGTCAGAATTGTAAACACAAATAATATCGTTTTAGCCCAATTGATCACGTCTCAAAAATAGTTCAATAAAGTCAATTTATTCATTGGTTTTAGGTTGTTTAACTTTTCTTTTCTTGTTAGTAATCGTATTTTAGTTTGTATCATGATTAATCTGAATTTTTCTAAAATTACAGTTCAAGAAGCATTATCTATTCTCAAACCTTTTGATGAAAAATGGATTAAAACCTATTACAACTTTCTTCAAACGTATATCCAGGGTAAAGAAATTGAAGTAAGTACAAGCGGAACAACAGGTAGACGGAAAATGATTTCGGTATCCAAACTTCAAATGCAAAAAAGTGCCAGTGCTACATTAAATTATTTTAACCTAAGAGAAGGTAATTCAACTTTGCTTTCCTTGAGTTGTGACTATATAGCGGGAAAAATGATGATCGTTCGAGCAGTTGAAGGAAAATTAAATCTTTTTTTAGGCAAGCCGTGTAGTGACCCTTCGAATTACCTTTCCTCAGAATTTGATTTTGTACCTCTTGTGCCGATGCAGGTTCAGAACATTATCAAAACTGGAAAAGTAACTCAAATAAAAAAATTACTTATTGGTGGTGGTAAACTAAATGATGAGATACTTCATCAACTCAAAAAACACAAAACTCCGGTATTCGAATCTTTTGCAATGACAGAAACACTTACTCATTTTGCTGTAAAACAAATTTCTCCGGTATATAATGAATGGTTTAAAACAATTAACGGATTTGAAATAGACATTAATAAAAAAGGTGAACTCATAATCAAAAAAAACAGCATAACAAATTGTGAGCTGAAAACAAGAGACTTAATTGAAAAAAAATCCAATTCAGAATTTAAGTGGCTTGGACGTTCGGATCACATTATTAACTCCGGAGGAATTAAACTAATCCCAGAGGAAATAGAACGTAAAATATCAAAACTAATTTCCGTGCAGTTCGTACTTGTTGGAGTGCCCGATAAAAAACTTGGGGAGAAAATTGCCATAGTATCCAACGAACCTTTAAAAATAGAGCTGAGTAAAATTAATAATCTTCTGTCTAAGTACGAAAGAATTCATAGTGCCTTTGTAGTAAA
>CEUK01014762.1_pt1 | contig 18304 bp, 18 predicted proteins | sample 356451 | NCBI WGS metagenome assembly CEUK01 (sample SAMEA2622843, study PRJEB7988) | marine metagenome | isolation source: saline water (ENVO:00002010), including
GATTGCAATTGTTAAGATAGATAGCGATTATGATATTGCTAGTTTAAAAAGAAAACTAAGAAATAGAGGATTATCAGCTCCAGCAATAACTCCAAAAGTAAAAGTTACAATTGAAGAGGGACCTGACGAAGATATTGCGGAAGTAATTGACGTGCCTGTTGAGGAAAAGAAGGGTGAGGAATATTCTAGACCTAAAAAACTAAAAACAAAAACTAAATTACCTGGTAAAATAAATAAATCTAAAATTAGAAAAAAACGAACTAAAAAACCTATAGATGAAATTATTTTAGATATACCTGCCACTCTAATACAAATTGAAGATAGGCCTATAGGAGACAGAATAAAAGAAAGAGAACCAAGTGTTAATATCAAGGCTAATGCCTATTATATGAATAACAGAGAGTATTTTGTTAATTTTATAAACTCTTTATTTAAAAAATATGGTAAAAGATTGAAAAACCAACAAGAAGAAGATATGTCTTGTGAATCTTTGAGCAGGTCGAAATCACAAGATTTTTCTCTAATGACACATCAAGAAATTGTTAGAGATTACATAAATATTTATACCCCATACAGAGGTTTACTTTTATATCATGGATTAGGTGCAGGTAAAACTTGCGCTTCTATTGGAATAGCAGAAGGATTAAAAACAACAAATAAGGTTATAATTATGACTCCCGCTTCTTTAAGAATGAATTATATTAGTGAACTTAAGAATTGTGGTGACCCAATTTACAAAATAAATCAGTATTGGGAGAAGGTTTCAACTAGTGGAAACCCTCATCTTGAAAAAGCCTTATCTGAGGTATTAAATATACCTGTCAGTTGGATTAGAAAACAGGGATGGGCGTGGATGGTTGATGTTCAAAAAGATAGTAATTTTGAAAGTCTTTCTCCTGAAGACCAAAAATCTATTGATAATCAAATAAATGAAATGATTCTTAAAAAATACAAATTTATAAATTATAATGGTATGAGAGAAGAACACTTAGCGAGGATGATTACAGAGTCGGAGGAAATGGAACAAACTAGCAATCCATTTGATAATAAGGTTATAATTATTGACGAAGCACATAACTTTGTTAGTCGAATTGTTAATAAACTTAAAATGAAAAAAACATCTTTATCAACACAGTTATATGAATTAATATTAAGTGCTAATAATTGTAGAGTTGTTTTTTTGACCGGAACACCTATCATTAATTATCCAAACGAAATTGGTGTTTTATTTAATATGTTAAGAGGATATATAAAAACTTTTTACTTAAAACTAGATACATCTGATGCTGGAAGAACAGTGAATCAAAAATTTATTATGGATATTTTTAAACGAGAGAAAATGTTAGATTATATTGAATATAGTGCGTCTAGAACCACCTTAATTATTACTAGAAATCCATTTGGATTTGTTAATAAGGTAAAAAGGAAAGGTGATAAAAAAATTTATGCTGGTGTTGCTAGTGATAATACTGGGAAACAAGATGACAAAAGATTTATATCTTACATTACTAAAACACTGAAAAGGAATAATATTACTGTTTTACCTCAGCAAATTCAGGTTGAAAATCACAAAGCTCTACCTGATTTACTAGAAACATTTAAAGATTTATTTATCGATAATGTTACTGGTCAAATTAAACAAGAAAATTTGTTTAAGAGGAGAATTTTAGGTCTAACATCATATTTTAGAAGTGCTGCAGAGGCTTTATTACCTAGATATGCCGATACACCTGAATTTTATCATGTAGAAAAAATACCAATGAGTACTTTTCAAGTTGGTGTTTATGAAAAAGCGAGAGCTGCTGAAAGAAAAGAAGAAGACAGAAATGCTAGAAAAAAAAGAAAACAACAAGATGGGGTATATGCTGAAACAACTTCAACATATAGAATTTTTTCAAGAGCATTTTGCAACTTTGTTTTCCCAAATGAAATTGTTCAAGATGATACTGGTAATGATATTTTACTTACGAGGCCTTTGCCAAAAAGTGACCAAACATTAGAGCAAACTATTTCTACTAAAAGAACTAGTAGTGAGACTAAATCTAGTGAAAAAACAACCGAAAAAATAGATGAAGATATAATTGATGCTATTGATGTTCAGGACAAATTAGAAAATCAAGATGGATTGTATACAAATGATGATGTTGAACAAATACAGAAACAAGTTCGAGAACAGGTTGACTCTAGTTATAAAGATAGAATTAAAACAGCCTTAGATTTACTAGTTGCAAATGGTGATAAATATTTTTCACCCACTGGTCTTAGTGAATATAGTCCTAAATTTAAAAGGGTTTTGGAAAATTTAAGAAATCCTCCAACTACAAGTGAATCTAGTGAAGGATTACACTTAATTTATACACAATTTAGAACACTAGAAGGTATCGGCATTTTAACACTCATATTAGAACAAAATGGATTTACTAGATTTAAAATTTCAAAATCTACAGGCGTATGGAAACTTGATATTGCTGAATCTAATAGAGGAAAACCAACATATGCTCTATATACAGGTACTGAAACTGCTGAGGAAAAAGAAATTATTAGAAATGTTTATAATAGCAGTTGGGATGCTGTTCCTAGCTCATTATCTAGAGAATTAAAACAAATAAATCAAAATAATAACCTAGGTGAAATTATTAAGATTCTAATGATTACTAGTAGTGGTAGTGAGGGTATTACACTTAAAAATTGTAGGTTTGTTCATTTAATAGAGCCTTATTGGCACCCTGTTAGAACAGATCAGGTAATTGGTAGAGCACGCCGTATTTGTAGTCATAAGGACCTTCCAGAAGCGTTAAGAAGTGTTGAAGTATTTGTTTATTTAATGACTTTTACTGAAAGACAAATAACAGGTGATAAAGACGCACCTACAAAAGAAGGACGACAACCTATAGTAAGCTTGGCTACCAGAAATTCAAAAAGTGATAAAAGTCGTATAGACAGAACAACAGTGCTTACTAGTGATGAATCATTGTTTGAAATCTCAAATATCAAAAAAAATACAACAAATTCTATTTTAAGAGCTATTAAATCATCGTCTATTGATTGTGCTCTTCATTACAATTCAAATAAAAAAGAAGGGTTTGCTTGTTACTCATTTGGCGCACCTTCTGTTAATGCATATTCATTTAAACCTAGTTATTCTAGTGAGGAAAAAGATACTGTTGAAGCTCAAAATTTAAAAGGTATTTCATGGAAAGCATATCCATTTAAAATGCAAGGAGTTAGTTATGCTCAAAAAAGAACTGACCCCTCAAATAAAAAAATAGGCGAAATTTATGATTTAGATAGTTACTATGCCGCTAGAGATAACCCCGGAGTCAATCCTATATTAGTAGGAAGGACTATTGTAAATCCCAAAAATCCCAAAAAAATCTTATTTTTAAGAGTTGATGACCCTAGATTTTAAATTGCTTCCAACTCTATTTTATTTTCTTCCTTATTTTCAAACATTTTTAATATTTTTTCTTGATTTGATATTATTATATCTAACTTCGTAATAATATCATTGTTTGGTACTTCTTTTTTTTGCTTTAATTTTGAAAACAAACTATTTAGTTCTATTGATTTTGGTTTTTCTTTAATATTAAATCTAACTCTTTTTTCACTAGTAACATCTATTGCATTATCTAGAACCAAATTTGTATTATTTTCTATTTTTATTTTTGGTGTTTCGTCGTCTCTATTTAACCACTTTTGCGCCTTTTCCTTATCGTTACTAGAATATCTTTGAGTGATAGATTCTAATTCTTTTTGTCTATCTGCTAATGTTTGACTCATTATTTGGTCAAGATTTTGTATAGGAAAATCATCACTTCCATCACTAAAATCTATTTCTTTTGGTTTTTTTGGATTTATCATTTTTTTAAATTGTGCTTCTTGATTTGCTAGCCCTGCATCGAATATTTCTCTTTTTGACATAACTGGAGTCTGTTGTTGTGGAGGAGAGGTATTTCTAGGTTGATTACTCATAATAAAATTATACGCTTCTCCTATTATTTTTTTGTTTACTTCTTCCAAATTTCTACCAAAATCAAAATTATATCTATTTGTATGATAATAAGCACATTTTTGATTTATAAATCCTATCAATTGGCCATCATTTATTACAAAATTATTTTCAGCTCCTATTGATTTTAATAACTCAAATAACATTTGTTTGTTAGATTGATTAACGATTGACATTTATAAAAATAAATAAATTACTTTTTAATTTATTTATTGATTAAAATAAATTTTTCTTAATTTCATCATATAACTGTCCTTTATTCTTTTACTGGTAAATTTTTTAAAGGTTACTCCTTTTAACATTTGTATTATAAAATATAAACTATACATACCGCATTCACTTTCACTAAACTGATGTCTTCTCTTGTTTTCTAATAATTTGTATTCTGTCTTATCTTTTAATTTTAATGATTGTTTTTGAACCTTCTTAGCGAATTTTTTTATTTGTCTAGGTATTTTCTCTCCATAACTATCTAAATAATAAATTTCTTTCTTAAGAATATTAATAAACATCGCTACCCAATGACTTCCTGGTTTATTATGTGGGTCTAGATTAAAAATAATACCTATTTTTGTTGTTCCTTCACTAATAGTTTTTGCTAAACTAAACTCACATAGTTCTTCCCATACACATTCTCCGTATGCTATGTGTTTATCATAATCTATTGGAGAAGGACCTATAAATTCGAAACATTTATAAGTTTTCTCATATTGTTTCATTACTTCTAAAATATCAATACTAGTTAGCCATTCATTAGGATTTTCCTTCCATTCTTTCGGTGCCTCTGGAGCAAAAGTATACTCTTTTGTTTCTAAATCTATATCTTCCTTTATTGCACTATGTCTTAACCAACAACTTTCCTTCTTACAACTTGTATTTAATGCATAGTGTAATGCTTTCCATATATTTCTAGGTCTATTACTTGTTATCTTTCTATCAGGATGCTTTTTATTCCAAATATTTTTCATTTTATGTAATCCCTTTGCTGTATAACAGGTGTAGGGCAACGTCTCATTTTTATTTTTTGGGGAACATTTTACTTTTAATTTTCTAGTCTTATTTTTTCTTTTCTTTCTTCTTCTTCTTCTTGTTTTTCTTGGCATTAGTTATAAATTGATTAGATTTTTCTTTTTCTCTATTTTTTGGATTTTTTAAATCATATTTTTTTTGTTTTGGAATTATTATTTTTTTTGGCTTTCTTTCTTTTACAACTATTGGTATGAAATCTTTTATAGTTTTTTTTATTGGCTCTGGTTTATTCATCATTAATTTATTATTCACAGATAAATCAAAATTTTTATTTTGTTTGCTTTTTTTTTCTGGTAAATCCTTATATTCATCTTGAATTATCTGTTTTTTATCAATAAATTTATAATGTTTTATTAATTCGTTTACAAAATTTTCAAACGCATTGTCAATAACTGTATTTATTCTACAACCCCTAAGCATATCTTTTGTTTCCTGTAATACTCTTTTTCTATAAAATTTTAAATCATCATCATTAACTAACTTTTTAATTTGTTTATTATATTTAAGTTTAAAATTGGGATTAGTTAAATATAATAAATCTACTTGTGAATTTTGTGAAACATCCATTTATTTATATAATTTATTTTTTTTCCTGTTTTTCTACGGGTGTTTCATCTACTAATTTTATATTTTTTGTCTGTTGTCTTATGTGATTATAAAACATTTTATGTCCTAAATTACATTGATTTGGATTAAAAGGACTAAATTGTTCTTGTTTAAATAATAATTGATTTGTCATTTCAACTGGCTTTGTAGTTGGAACTAAATAATTAGAATTAAACATATCACTCTGTGTTCCCGGTATATATTTTCCTTGCACACATTTTTGTCTAGGGTGAAATGAATTATGTAATGCTGATTCTATATCTACATTTTTAGAATATCCGTCATATGGTGCACCTGAACCAGGATTAAATACCTTTTGCTGGCAATAAGGTGGAAACTTTGCCTTTACTACTGTTGCTGGTTTATGACAATCTAACATTGGAAAAACTGTCGCATAAGTATCAACTGGTCTAGCAAAATAAGCTTGACCCATTTGATGACTTGGTATATTTCTTTCATACATTCTATTACTTAATTCTTGATTTCTATTCATTTGACAATAATACACATCGTGTAGGTTGGTCCCCATTAATATATATTATATAATTATTTTATTATATCGACAAATAAGTTAAAAAGGTTATCCTAAATTAATTTATATTAATGTGTGGTATTTTTGCATTGTTAAACACTAAATTCACTGATAGGAAACTTGTTGAAAAAGGGTTTGAAAAAGGCAGAGACCGTGGCCCTGAATTTAGTAAGTTGCAACATTTGTCTGATTATAATCTCTACTTAGGATTTCATAGGTTAGCTATTAATGGTGTAGCTGATGAAAAATCTAATCAACCTTTTTTTATTAATGGTGTTTATTTGATTTGTAATGGAGAGATTTACAATCACAAACAACTTTTTAAACTTTTAAATATCACACCAAAAAGTAAATCTGATTGTGAAGTTATTATTCATTTATACAAAATATTTGGGATTCAACAAACTCTACAAATTCTTGATGGTGTTTTCGCATTTGTTTTATTTGATACAGATACTAACCAAATGTTTGTTGCTAGAGACACATATGGTGTTAGGCCACTATTCATAAGTTCTTTTAAAAAAACAGCTAAAATAGACATTAATGGTGCTGAATATTATGAAAGTTTTGCATTTTCAAGTGAAGTAAAACAGATTGTTAATCTTAACAGTAATGCAGTGGATGAAAACATAAGACAATTTGAACCTGGTTGTTTGGCAATATTTAAATATAATGGTTCAACTATTGAACATATCAAAGATATGGTTTTTTCATCTCCAAATAGTTTCTGTGTAAATAAACAAGATGATTATAATACAGTATTAAAAAATGTTTATGATAAGTTATATGATGCTGTTGCTAAAAGAGTAGATAATACTGAAAGAGAAATCGCATGTTTGCTTTCTGGTGGATTAGATAGTAGTTTGATTGCCTCATTAGTTAAACAAATTCATAAGGGTGAATTACACACTTGGAGTATTGGATTAAAAGGCAGTGAGGATTTAAAATATGCACAGATGGTTGCTGACCATATTGGAAGTATTCATCACTCAATTGAGGTCACAGAGGAAGAATTTTTATTTGCAATTCCCGATGTTATCTACAATATAGAAAGTTATGATACTACAACTGTTAGAGCTAGTGTTGGAAACTGGTTAATTTCTAAAAAAATTAGACTAGAAAGTGACGCTAAGGTTATTTTTAATGGGGATGGTGCAGATGAGGTTATGGGCGGATATCTATACTTTCATGAAGCACCTAATCCAATTGATTTTGATAAAGATTGTAGAAAATTACTTTCTAATATTCATTATTTCGATGTGTTAAGAAGCGACCGAAGTATATCATCACACGGGTTAGAAGCTAGAACCCCCTTCTTAGATAGGAACTTTGTTCAATATTACTTATCAATAAGTCCTACATTAAGAGACCACGGTTATAATAATAAACCTGAAAAATATCTTATTAGAGAGGCTGTTGAGATGTTTAATCCAAATTTATTACCAAAACAAGTTCTTCATAGAACAAAAGAAGCATTTAGTGATGGAGTAAGTAAACAAACCAAATCGTGGTTTCAAATTATACAGGATTTTGTTAAAACAGAACTATACCATCATTTAGGAGAGGATGAAAATATTATTATAGAGAAAATGAATCCTTATCTTTTCAATAGACCTCAAACATTGGAACAATTATATTATAGAGATACATTTCAGAAGTTATTTAAAGGAATTGGGACCGAAAAAATTATTCCATATTTTTGGATGCCTAATTTTGTAGAAGCAACAGATGCATCTGCTAGAACATTAAATGTTTACAAAGAAAAAATAAAAAATAATGAATAATTATAATGGATTATGTTAGTTGCGAAACCTGTAGAGGCACAGGCTTTGTTAAAAGAACTAAACAAGACTATTGTAGTAATAATCCCTACCGTATATCATCACATTATTGTTATAAATGTGAAAATATGCAAGCAAAATTAAAAGGTAAATATGTTTTATGTAAAAAATGCGATGGAGATGGTTATTTAAAATTACCAAAACCCTCCTCTTAGTTTTCTCGTTCTATTTTTGGATGTTTTTCGCTTCTTTTTCTTTTTCCTAGAAATATTATGCTTATTAGTTTTTACAAAACTTTTTAAATGGTTTAATATTTCTCTCTTATAGCCTACTCTAGAACTTATTTTAGATTCAACATAATTAAATCCAAATGGGTCATCTCTAGAAAATTTTATCATTTTTGCAATAAATAATTTGCGTTTATCTTTTTTCACTAATTTTCCCATACTCGATTTTAAAAATGTTTTGCACATTTTGGTAAAATTTATATCGTGTTTATATCCTTCTAAATGTAAATAGGTCACATTATTGTTAATCATATGTGGATGTTTCATATCATCTAAAAAACATATTTTATCGCTTTTTTTTAATTTACCACAACTAAGTAAATCGGTATATTTTTTTTCGTGACTAGTTCTACATTTTTCATAGACATTACCGTCTACTTTCCAAGCAGCTATTGTTCTATCAAATAGTTTATATTTTAGTTTCTTTTCCACATACTTTCTAATATCGTGAACCCATGCTTTGGGACCAATATTATTTGTGTAAATCATAACTTTTACACATTTTAGTTTTTGTTTTATTGTTTTTAAATATTTAAAAATCGCCATCATATCAGGCCGAAATATTTCTGGGAACATATCAAATATTTTAAACATCTCATTTTTTTTTAATTTTCTACCTATATAATCCTCTACTCCTTCTATAAATATAGCTACCTGAGTGAAGTAGCCTATTGTTTTATCTAAATCGAACACAAATACTAAGTTTCTTACGCACTTTTTCATAGTACATTATGTGTATATTATTATTTCTCCAAATAATCTAATACACCTAAAATTACCTTTTCCTGTGGTGTTATTTTTTGAAAAATGTAACACTCGTCTAATTTTATTTGAAATATTCTATTCATATTATTTTTTATTCTTAGTTGAACACAATTATTAATTATATCAATATCGATTATTATTCCGCCATTTGTAAGTCTAACATTACCTGGATTTTTTAATGAAATCCATCTAATGTAATACCCATACTGAACATCTTGCATATCACTACAATACCTATAATCCTTCAACTTTTTGTGCATCATTTTTAATTCTTCTCTAGTTAAACCTAATTTTTGTAACATATTATTTTTTATTGTTTTTATTTTAGATGTTGTCATATTCATTATAGAACTATTTGATTCATTTTCAAGTGCTAAAAGCAATTGATTAATTTGTAAATCACTCATCTTAATATATATTTGGGTCATATTTTTTAAATACTTGTCTCATTACTTAAAAAAAAGAACTAAGAAAAGTGTTCGACGCTTTTTTTGGGGAAAACTTTCCCTATATATCTGATTTTGGACATTTCAAAAATGTCCATTTTCCGAATTTTCATAAAAGTTTTTTCTGAAAAAAAGTGCAAAAACTGCGGATGAGCATCTTGTAGGGAATTCTTAATTTCTATTTTTTTCTCTGTGACTGTAAATTTTTTTGACCAAATTTTTAAATAATTTCGAAAACTATTTAGCTACTTTTTTGTTATCCATATATATAGAGAAAATGGATAATAAAAGTAGCAAAGTTGCAAAAAGTAGCAAAAGTAGCGCAATTTTTATTTGTAAATGTTGTGACTATTCTACTAGCAAGAAATGTAATTATGCAAAACACCTTAAGACGAAAAAACACATCAAGAAATCGTTATCCAAAAGTTATCCATCCAAAATGGATAACAAAAAAGTAGCAAATCGGTTCTTTTGTGAGTGTGGTAAAAGCTATCAGTTTATGAGCGGTTTAAGTAAGCATAAAAAACGGTGTTCTAAAATTAAGGTAACAGCTGTTGGTCACAACTTAAAAAAAGGATCCACACTTTTTGCCAACTTAAAAAAAGGTTCGACACTTTTTGAAAAAAAAATCAATGATATTGAAAAAATTGAAAGTAGTGATTCTACAAATGAAGAAATCTTGGCATTGAAAGAAGAAATAAAAGATTTGAAAAGTGTAATGAAGGATATGGTAACTTGTCAAAAAGGCGTAATGGATAGCGTTCAAAAAAATTTTCTAGCAACGGGCCAAGCAGCCAAAACTTCCAAAATACTTGTTGATAGTATAAATAATACTAATAGTAATATAAAAAAACAAAGTGAAACACAAACAGAATTAATAAAAGCACTTAGTAAAAACATAGGCAATCTTGGTAATAAAACTATATATAACAATTGCAATAATCAAAATAATATGACTATAAATGTATTCTTAAATGAGCAATGTAAAAATGCACTCAATCTAACAGATTTTGTTCAAAACATAAAGGTAACTTTAGAAGATTTACAATACACCAAGGACAATGGATTTGTTGATGGTGTAACAAATATTATTACCAAACAATTGAAAGATTTGAAACCAACAGAAAGACCTATTCATTGTAGTGATAAAAAGCGATTACAGTTTTATGTCAAGGACGATGATAAATGGGAGAAGGATGTTGATAATAAAAAATTAGACGAAACGATAAGAGATGTAAAGTTAAAGTTGCCCAAAAGTTTAACAGAATGGGAAAAGATGAATCCCTCATATAAAAAGGACCCAAAACTTATGGATGAATGGATGAATATAATGGCAGGTATATCTGAGGGAGACAAAGGAAATGTATTAAAAGAAAAACTTGCATTGAAAAGAAAGATAGCTACTTACATTGAATTAAAGGAGGCAATGGCTGCTGAGAAAAAATAAAGACAATATATATTAATGAATGATAATAAAAAATTCAGACATTTTAGTCTTATAAATGATTTTTTAAGAGAACAAAAAGATTATACTCCTGTCAATAGAGAAGAATATGAAATGTTTAAAAAAAATTTGTTGAGTTTAAATGCACCATTAAGAAATATGGACACCAGAGATCAATTAGTAAGGAAAAAAAATAGACAATTAAAAAATATGTTCATAGAAACTCAAAAAAGATTTCATGCTGCAGAAAGAAAAAAAAGAAGTAAAGGGTTAGTAGATATTACAAGCCCAAAAGTAAAAGCTTATTTAGATGAGTTTAATTTGGTAAAAAAGGCTGCTAATACTCCTATACCACAACCTACACCTACTCCTATAGAAATAGAACAAAAAGAAGAACCTGCTGCAGTTTCTTGTAAAAGTTGTTTCGGTAGAAGAAGAAAAACAAAAAAGAAAGGATATGATGAATTTTATGGAGGAAAGAGACGCCGAACAAAGAAAAAGACGCGTAAAAAAAAGACGCGTAAGAAAAGGGGTGGAGAGAAATCAAAAAAGATAAAAAAATTAACCAAAATATTTCAACAATACCCAAAAATTTTCCCTAGTGGTTACTTTAGATTTTTAGCAGCTAGATTAGAAAATCATCTCAATAAAAATACTTTATGGTATAGAAATGGAGTAGTATTAACTTGGATTCAGTATAAAAAAACAGTAAAGAAAAATGATAAATGTATTATCAAACCTGGAGATGTAAAATTAGACCAAATAGTAAATAAAAATCAAGGTAATGGAGCAGCTAAAAAGGTTGTCATGCAATTCTTAAAAAAGTTTGAAAAAAATAGAATCTGGTTAGAGGTAAGGGCAAATAATAAAAGAGCCATCCGTTTTTATAGAAAGAATGGATTTAAAAAGGTTTGTAATATAAAATTTGGAGAGATTCCCGGTATAATGATGGTTAAAAATTAATTTGGTTTTTCAAATATCAATAATATTTGATGAACTTTTACTGTATAACCAAGTCTTTTTGCTTGTGGTAACATAACTTTAATTTTTGAATATTTTTTACTAGATAAAACAACTTTATCAAATGGCATCATTCCTAACTTTTCCATAATTTTTTCAGTTTGATAAGCAAAATCATAGTATTTTCCTTTTTTCCTCCAATCTCCCAAAACAATACAATATTTACTACCCGGTTCTGCTTTTTCTATAACTCTTTTCCATATTTTTTCATAATCCACTAGAAAATTTTCCCATTTTTTAATTTTACTAAGTCCATCTGCTTGATATTTTTCTAAATTCCAATATGGAGGACAAGTTAACAAACCATCGTGGTTTGGTATTTCTGCAACTCTAGAATCAGCTAATGTATTTTCAACATTAAAATTCTCTTTTGCATATTTAATAGCTTGTGGAGATATATCATAACCTATATAGTTTTTTCCTTTATTTACTATAGCCTTATGTCTTTGTCCCCAACCAGCGAAGGGGTCAAATATATTATTAGCATCTCTTAAAAAATATTCACTACACCATTCTGCTACATCCTCTGGAAATGGACTATAAGTAGCTCTAGAGGATACTTTATTATGGTCTTGTTTTTTTCGTATTTTATTTTTTCCTGCTTTTTCAACATCAAATACGGAAACGGGAATATGTTTATAAGTTATCTGGGCCATTTATATAATAATATTTGTTAAATTTTAATTTATTTATTTTAATATATAAATGAAGTTATTAACAGTTAAAAATACAATGTGGTTTTCTTTATTAGTTCAAATAATAACAGGAATTATATCACTTCACGGTTTATTTATAACTTTACCAGAAAAAGACCGTATATTAACAGATATACTAGGGTTAGAAACAATTGTTCAATTTGTAGAAATGGTATTTTATATTTGGATTTCATATGCAATGATAAATGTAAATGTAATGGCATCTAGAAGATATTTGGATTGGGTTATAACAACTCCAACAATGCTTTTATCAACAATAATATTTATGAAATATCAAGAAGAAAAAGAGAAAAAGGGTGATAAAGTAGATTTTTGGGGATTTATGGAAGAAAATAAGAAAGAAATATTACTAATGTTTGGATATAATTTTGGTATGTTGGCATTTGGATTTTTAGGTGAATTAAATATTATTTCAAAATATATATCTACGCCAATAGGTTTTTATTTTTTCTATAAAACATTTGATTTAATTTATTATAAATTTGCAGACGCAACACAATTAGGTAAAAATTTATTTACATTTATGGTTAGTGTTTGGAGTTTGTATGGTGTTGCCGCAGTGATGCCTTCTAATATAAAAAATATTAGTTATAATTTATTAGATATTGTTGCAAAGAATTTTTATGGATTATATCTTTATTACAAGATTTTACAGATAAGCAAGGGTAATTAAACAAGATATAAATTGTATTTTAAATCATGAAAGTAGTTTATTCCAATTTTTGTTATAAAATAATCGTTTTCACTATTATGTTTTTGTGATAAATCAAACATATAATATTGTCCATTATCAGGTCGAATACAGAATAATATATTTTCTTTTGTGAGCTTTTCCCATTGTATATGGTAAGGCATTGTAGGATGATATTTTGTCATAATTGTCTTAATAGCAAATTTGGAATCATCATCGTTTAATTTTGGTTTCATTTTTTTTACATATTCGCTTACATTTCCTGAAATGATAAACCTATTTGTTCCTGTATAGAATCTAATATTAGACTTGGTGGAACCCGCCATATTTATATTATTGTGAGACTACAAATAATTTATTTGTATTAATAAATTCAATTTTCTAAAACTTAAACATATCCCTAGAGCTATATTATATGGAAGCATATTTATATAAGTATTCTTGTCCAGGTGTGTGGTGGGGGCAACATACAGGTCTAAGAAATGTATATACTGACTCTGAGTTGCAAGATAGTCAGGCTGTAAAAATGGCTAAAGAAGATATTAAAAAGTCAAGTGGATTAAAAGATTGTGACATAACTCTATTGGTAAAGTATAAATTATCAATAGAATCTGTAAAAACATATCCTGATATTACTAAAATTCCATTTTCAGAGACAGTTAAAAAAGCTAAAATCATATCATTAGATTAAAAGCTAGACCAGCCTCCTATAGCTGCATTAGCTGCCATAGGTTCTTGGGTAATTCCTGGTGTATTTGCATCTTGTAATCCACCAAATCCTCCATTATTATATATATTATTGCTAGCACCACTATCAGTTTGTGGAATTTCTTGAGAAGGAGGGTTTTGAGGTGGTAACATTTGTGTTGGACTAGACATCGCATTGTGTGCGTTTAAATAGTCTGCTCTACTAGGTTGGTGAGTTGGCATACCAGCTCTAGAAATGGGTTGAGTTACTTTAACAACGGATGCATCTTTTTTACCTTTTTTCTTTTTTTCATCATCTTTTTTACCGTGCCACATATCGCTAACTCTGGATAAAAGTATCTTGATTTTTTCTCCAACTTTTGTATGACTTTCATATAAAAGAACTAGGAGTAGTAAAATAATACTGAAAAGATTCATATCGCCCATAGCACGACCACTGTAAGTAGGAACAAAAGTAATAAGTCTATGAATAAAGAACATACCGACTAATACTAGAACAAGTTGTCCGACAACTTCAGCCAATATTTCTAAATTACTTTTACTTTCATCTACCTCAGGAATAACTGAGTCAACCATATAGTTGTAAAATCCCATAGGAATAATTGCTAAAAGTAGATATTGACCTACATTTAACACTTCTGTTTTTGTATCATTATCAAAGTTAAAAACGTGATTTATAAACCCATTTTTGACAACCTTGTTTGTAGTTTCTACGTCTTCCATATGATTTATAAAAAGAAATTAAAAAAAAGACAACAGTTAAATTATATGGCTAGGGTTTTACATGAATATCAGTATTTATCATTATTAAAAAGTATTATGAAAGAAGGAATTAAAGAGGTGGGTCGAAATGGGACTACCTATACTAAAATAGGAGCAGGTATGCGATTTTCCTTAAAAGATAATCAATTACCACTAATTACAACAAAAAAATTAGCCTGGCGAGTATGTCTAAAGGAAATGTTATGGTTTATAAAGGGTGATACAAGTAATGAAAATTTACAAAATCAAAATGTTAAAATATGGAATGGTAATGCTACTAGGGAATTTTTAGATTCTAGAGGGTTATATCATTTGGCAGAAAATGATTTAGGTCCGGTTTATGGTCATCAGTGGAGATTTTGGAATGCTGAATATGATAATTGTAATAGTGATTATAGTGGTAAGGGAATTGACCAACTACAATCTATAATAAATGATATAAATAAAACAAAGGAAACCGGAGAAATTTCTAGAAGAATGATTATGAGTGCTTGGAATGTAGAGCAATTAGATGAAATGGCATTACCTCCTTGTCATGTGTTATCTCATTTTCATATTACTGAAGGTAATAAGCTTAGTTGTTCAATATATCAAAGAAGTGCTGATATGGGATTAGGGGTTCCATTTAATATAGCATCTTATTCATTTTTAACACATTTAATAGCCAAGCATTGTGATTTAGAGGCGAAAGAATTTATTCATTTTATAGGTAATGCACATATTTATGACGACCATATAGAGAGTTTATCTCAACAAATAGAGAATATACCATTAGATCCTCCAAAAATAAACATAAAATCAAAAAGAAAAAATATAGATGATTATGAATTGGATGATTTTGAAGTGCTAGATTATAATTATTTAGAACCAATAAAAATGAAAATGCGTGCCTAATTAAAAATTTAAAAGGTACAGTAATGTATAATGAATCGAATTGAACGAAGAATTGCGGGAACTAATGCAGGGCGTCCTGGTGCTCCAGTATGTAATCCCGGAAGACCTGGAAATAATGTAGGAATGTTAGGGGGCTCTACTGGATTATATCAGTCTCCTGAAAAAAGAGCTCAAACAGCAAATCAAACCAGGACAGTAAATGGCTTAGCAATATTAAATAGTCACGGAGATAGGATATCTAGAATAGAAGAAAAATTGACTTACTTAGAACATAATCAAGCACTATACACTAGTGATTTAAATGAAAGGTTATTAAAGTCAAATGATAAATTAGACTTAATGAATGGAAGGTATAATGAACAAATGAGATTATTGAAAACTTACATTAAGCAATTAGAGGAAAAAATTCAAAGGCTCAGTGAGGGCAAAATGTATGTTCCAGTTCATCCACCTGATACTGAACCGGTGCCTAATACTGAACCGGTATCTGATGCTAAACAAGTAGTTACAACAGAAAATATAAGCCTAGAAATAGTTGAAAACTAAAATTGAAATAATATAAAATGATTTTAATTTATATTATTCAAAACGATGAAGCTTGTAATTACCGACACACGTAAGGTTTCCCAGTTCGCTGGCATTCTTAAAAATCTTAAGAATTTTAGTATTGATATTGAATTTCATATTAATCATCAAAGACTCTATGCTCAAGGAATGGATTCTAGTCATGTTTGTTTATTTGAATTAGTTCTACTATGTGATTGGTTTACAGAGTTTGATGTTGATGAGCCTTGTGTTATTGGAGTTAATTGTGAACTACTGTCTCGAGTTCTAAATTGTTTAGGTGAAAATCAAAATATTGAATTAAACTATAATAGCGATAACGATAATTTGTTTATAACATTATCACCTAAAGAAGGTGAGTCTGGTATAGTGAAAGAGTTTAAATTACCATTAATGAATCTGGAGGTTGATTTATTGGAGATTCCAGATACAGAATATACAGCTGATATTCATATGGTATCAAATCAGTTTACTGAGTTAGTAAATCAATTAAGTATATTTGGTAATGAGATAAAGGTTAAATGTTCAGAAGATATTCGATTAACAGGAACAGGTGAATTAGGTTCTATGGATGCAGTAATCAAAGAGGATGACATATTAATGTATGCTATTGAAGAAGAAACGGAATTAGACCTAAACTTCTCTATGAGCTATATTAATATGATGGTAGCATTTGGTAGAATTAATAAAAAGGTTCAAATTCATATTAGTGACGCAATGCCTATGAAGATACAATATGGTATGGATAATTTTATGGATGAAGAGGAAGAGGACGAAGATGAAGGAGATAAGAATTATATTAGGTTCTTCTTAGCTCCTAAGATAGAAGATTAATTATTTGGCTCCAATTCGTCTTAACACCATAGCTTTTAAATTAGGTTCTTCCTTCTTACCCTGGTAAGCAATTTTCATATTTGCAAATATTAATAATTTTTTAATGAAACTTACAAAGTTGAATTTTGTTAGATTTAATATTGAATCTGCAACTTGTTTAAATGATAAAATAACAGGTTCCTCATCGATATTATAAATTTGATTGATATATTGTTCTCCGTAGAAACTAGAAAGATAGGAATTATTTAAACAAGTATCATAATGTTCTACCATATAAGCCTTTTTAACGTATTCTAAGTAATTTTCCTTAAATTTACCAGTGGCGAGTCTTTTTAAAATTTTTAGTGTATTATCAATTACATTTCTTATATGCTTATTTTTTGTGGAAATTTCAATAATTATAAATGTTCCATATGGGCTAGTGTAATTATCTAGACCAACATTGTAAATCCATTGTCTTTTTTCTCTTAATTCCTCCATTAATAAAGATGTAATTCCACTACCAATAAACTCTTTAAAAAAATCAATGTAAAAAACATCCATATCTTTTTGATAAATTGGCGCGTGAAATGAAAAAGCAATAGTGGTATTATCAATGGTAGGGTTTTTTAAAAAGCTTACTTCTAGACCAGGTTTGAATATATCAGAGTATCTTGGTATAACTTTGATAGGGCGTGCTTTTATAAGTTTTTTTTTAAGTAAATTTATAACTTTAGATTTTGAAAAGTTTCCAGAAATAACAAATATCATATTACCGGAACCATAAAATCTTTCACACCATGATTTCAATTGTTCGACAGTAAATTTTTTTAAATTTTTAATCTGTAAGGTCATATCATCTTGAACTACTAAACCTTCTATTCTAAATAGCATTTTGTTAAGAAGATTGTAAAGACCCATTTGTGGATGGGCTGCGTGAATCATTAGTTCATTATGAACTGCTTTTATTTCCTTATCCATTCTAGATTTTGTGATTTCAGGATTTATACTAATACTAATAATATAGTCAATCATTTCAATAGCATATTCCTTTAGACCGTGCATATAATATTGAATTGTTGTTTGTCCGGTGCTTGCATTTGTCAAAACACCTTTTTTCTTCCAATAAGCTTGACATCCTTTTTTCCCACATTTTTTCCATCCTTCAGTAACAACATGCTCCAATAAATGAGAAATACCGGCATTTTCGATATTTTCATTAATGAACCCACTACTA
>CEUK01105551.1_pt1 | contig 18298 bp, 15 predicted proteins | sample 356451 | NCBI WGS metagenome assembly CEUK01 (sample SAMEA2622843, study PRJEB7988) | marine metagenome | isolation source: saline water (ENVO:00002010), including
TAAACCATATTATGCTTTCTCCGACTCTGCGTGAGCAGCAATGATACCCGCAGTCTGCTCGTCCAGGATGTGAACGATTGACTTGCTCTTAGAAGCAACAATGCTGTGAGTTAAGATCAACGGCAGGGCTGCAATAATACCTTGAGCGGTAGTTACAAGTGCCATTGAGATACTTCCTGCCATCATACGTGGGTCACCAGTACCGAACAGTGTGATGGTTTGGAAAGTTGCAATCATACCAAGTACTGTACCTAACAGACCCAGTAACGGTGCAATTGCAGAGAAGATTTTAATGATGTTGATACCCGATTCGATACGAGGTAGTTCTTTCAGAATTGCTTCGTCCAGTTTCAACTCGATGTTTTCAGCGTCAGTGCCTTTGTTCTCAGCATACACTTTCAGGATACGGCCCAGAGGGTTAGATTCTGAAGGTGAACCTGGGTTTTTAAGCTGTGAACGGATTTTGCCACCAACCAGAGTCAGAGTGATCAATTTGTACAGACCAATCAACAGACCCAAGATCAACATACCAGTGATAACGTAACCTACTACGCCACCAGCGTGATAACGCTCAGACATAGTCGCTTTTTGCTTCAACAGGCCCAGGATTTGGCCTTGTGAAGGGTCAGCATAGAAAGGAACGATACCAGAAGTAGCATTACGTAGCTCTTCAGCAGAAGCAACTAAGTGGCTGTCAGGCTGACGACCAAGTGGTTGGATTACTTTGTTTTCGCTGTCGTAAGTTAGGTAACCTTCGTCACCGATCAGGTTGAATGTACCAACACGAACAACTTCTTGTGTGTTTGTACCACCGTCAAGGTCGATTACGTCCGCAGAGAATCGAACAACCTGACCCTGTTCTGTCATTTCAGTTTGCAGAGAGAACCACAGTTCTTCAAGCTCATCGATGTTAGGAAGACCTTTTGATTCTTCTGACATGCGAGCCAGGAATTCATCACGGCCTGGGTATTGTGCGCTAACGATTGAAGTAGCGATACGACCAAACGCTTCAGAAGACGCCTGACGTACAACACCGAACATCTCACCCAGCGTACCTGTAGCTTGATCTAATTCAGCTGCTTTCTCGTTTAACGTTACTTCGTTGTCAGAGAATTGTTTCTGAAGACGATCACCGCGCGCTTGCTCTGCTTTCAGGTCAGCTTCAGCTTTGCGCAGCAGTGCTTGCTTGTCGGCACGTGCAGATGTGAATTCAGCTTCGCGTTGTGCATTGATTTTTTGCTCAGATGCACGAGAAGACTTAACAGAATTTAACAGGTCTTCTAACGATGCAGGCTCCTGAGCCTGAACTGCTGTAGAAGACATAACCGCTACTGTAGCTGCGGCAATTAGAGATTTAAATACTGGTTTCATTAACGCTTACTCCGCCGCTTTGATAGGAAGTTTAATCAACTCAGGTGGGGTCAGACCTTTCGCCATTTTCACAGCGTCGTTTACTGAACCAAGATATTCATCACCTAAAGTTTCCCATGAACGCGTGTCATTGTTCCAAACCCAAGCGTGTTTTTGGTCCAAAGACAGCGCTAGCATTGCCGCACGGCCTAAGTTAAAGAAATCAACAGTTACCTGAGTACCTGCGTTATCAAGTGTACCTTGATAAGACGCGATACGAGTACCGTATTCAGTTTCGATAAGGTATGCATCAAGTACCTGACGGAACTGCTCAGAAACAGTTACGTTAGAGTTAGCCATCAGGTCGCGAAGTCTTTCGATACGCGCTTGACGCTCAGCCAGACGAATAGGAACGTCAAGCTCTACAAATTTTTCCAGGCTATCGATCATACGGAACATCAGAGGAACGATACCTTTCTTAGTATCTTCGATGCTGTCGATTTGGCTCTGTAAAGAATCAATACCACGCTGCTGGTCAGCAACCAGGCTTGCAAGGTAATCGTTATAAATTTTCAGGTTTTCCGTTTCGTCAACAACTGCACGGTATTCAACCAACAACTCCTGTGACTGTTCGAAAAGTGAGTTGATTTTTTCCTGAGATTTCGCTGCAGCCGCATGCATCTTCGCTTCTTCTTTATGAAGATCGCTCAGAGTAGTTGCAGAGACGAATGCGCTACCAGTCAGTGCGAATGCACCCATCACAGTAGAAGCAATAAGAGTTCTCTTGCTCATTTTGGACATAGTTCCCAACTAATTTCTTATTTGAATCCTTGCGTTTGTAATAAAAGTACTGTCACGCAAGGGGCGTATAAATTTCTATATTTAGGAAGGTAGTAATTGCCGTAAGGACGCCAATACTACGAACGTCTTATAGTCACACGAGATTGTGGAAAGAGTCAAGTAACAAGCTCTTTACACACACCTGATCACCTGTTGTTTGCTCAGTGAATAAACAATAGCGGTCAGACTTATGTGAATAAATACAGTTGAAAGTGTAAATAAATTACAAAACCTTAACAACAAGTGCGTCTATAAAGCGATAAAACATCCGACCAGCTATAAAAAAGCTAATTTAACTTTCCTGGCTATGTCGAACTGGCAGAAATGCACGTCCGGCAATTGCGTTTAGACACGAAATTGCCTCGTCATGATTAATCTGACGCTTTATGCTTGCACAGTGAGCAATTATTGGGGATGCTGTTAGTCTCTTAAAATCGCTGATATAACTCAGCAACCGCAAATAGTTATCATCTTTATTTATTAATTCGGAAAAATACTAATAACAACCCACTATGCATATTCCAACACCTACGCACAGTAAACAGATCGACGGAAAACCCCTATGGGTAGTAGATAATCTGGCAAGCAGCACTGAAATCACTAACTTATTTCACGGGCTGGAAGCCAGCGCATTCAAACGCAACGAAGTTGCCCGGCCGGATACAGCCAGCTTCAAGCACTGGGCGCTCAACCTTCAGCCTCAGCAATTTGGTCAGTTGCCTTTCTTTCCCAGGCTCATCGAAACAGTGCGCCAGCTAACCGGGCATAATTATCAGGTTTATCGCGGCTATGTGAATTATAGTAGTTACGGCGATATGCTGTTTACGCACACTGACTGTTTACCCGAAAACGACGAAATGACCGCGCTTATGTATGTTGCGCCGCAGTGGGATGTCGAATGGGGCGGTGAAACGCTGTATTACAATCAACACGACGATTGTGAATTTGCCTGTACCCCAAAGCCGGGGCGTTTAGCCGTGTTCCATGGCGCAATTAAACACGCGGGGCGACCACCGAATAAAGTATGCACCATGCCGCGTTATACACTGGCTTTCAAGCTCGAAAAGGCCAAGTAAACAACGCGCAGAGTTGTGCTTTACAGCACCATCAGCATCGTTTGGGCGTTGCTACTGTCGCTCTGATGCGGGAATTAAATCAAAAGCTACGGTTAGCCTAGTTTCATCAGACGCAAACGCTCTGGTACCGTGCCACAGATAGGACGGAAACAAAATTAACCGTCCAACCTGTGGCTTAACCACAAATTCAGGTTCGTCGTGTAATCCTGTGATATTAGGGCGACCGAACTCTATCCACCCCTGCCCGTCTTTATTAACGGCATCTGGTACGCCCAGATAAATCACACCACTCAACCAACCCGCGGGATGAAAATGCGGTTTGTGGTAACCATTTTGACGTAACCTTACCGACCAGGAACCTGTAAAAAAATACTCGTCAGACTTAGGAATACGGGACAGTAACGGATGACCTGATTGCTGTGGCAACGTATTCACATGCGCAGCAATCATATCGAGAATATGGGCTTTAAGATTCACGATCGGCGCATCGGGAATGTCGAACAACTCCTCCAGGGTTTGGGTACCAGATTGCAATGACTGACCGATGGGCTGACGCTTTCCAGAATGACTTGCCTGTAAATACGCCATCAACGTATTTACCGTGTTACTGTCGGCCTGCCAGTCGGTAATACTAACCAGCTTCTGGTAGTCACATAAAGAATGGTATTCTTTTGATTTATTTAATTTTCGTAAACAAGTCACATAGAGGTTCCACCACCCCTGATCTTTTGGCTCTCGCCTGATCAGTACCTGCGCGAATTTAAGTGCCTGCGGGTAATGCTCGGTTGCAAGTAAATTATAGGTATGTTCGTTGATTAACGCCGCGGTTTGCGGTTTAGGCTGCATCGCCATTGCCCGCTCAGTACAAAGGAGTGCGTGCGATGCGTTGCCACTTTCCCGTTCTATTGTTGATTGTAATAAGAGTATTTCGGGCGTTGTTGCGTGATGCGTTTGAAGCTGGTTTATCTCGTCACTGGCTCGCTCCCAGTCATCACACTTAATCAACAGATGAATGAACGCCAACCAAAATGCCTGATTATCCGGCTGAGCCTGTATTGCTTGTTTAAAATAGCGGAACGGATCGGCATCTCCATTGAACCATAGCCAATTGGCTAATTCGATATGTACCTCACTGTTAGTACCTGCGAGCGCCAGCGCTCTGGTGTAGGCTTGAAGCGCGTCTTCCGCATGGCCGGCAAGCGCAAGACTACCGCCAAGGTTTCGCCAGGCCGCCATATCTTGCGGATAGAGCTGAGTACGTCGTTTGTCCAGATTGATTGCCTCTTCATATTTGTGAAGACGCCGACAAACCATGCTGACATGTTGTAATAATCGAGGATGCTGGGGGGCATGTGGAAGTAATTGAGCGACAATCTCATAACTTTGTTGCAATAACCCCCGACTTGCCACACATTCAGCAATACAGACTCTCGCTTCGAACGCATTCGGATTAAGCTGTAATGACTGAGTGAAATACTGCTGTGCCGTTACATATTGTGATGCTCGCTGCAATGCCCTCCCCGCGTTAAAATAAAACTCAAACTGGGGCCCTATCTGCACTATGCCTTTTTTGTAAACTTCGACAGCACGTTCAAATTGGTTAGTCGCAATTAACAAATTGCCAAATCCATTCACCACAAACGGTAAATGCGACATTTTCTTATACAGTCGCTCATAACCTTTTTGAGCTTTATCTGTGTACCCTCGGTGACGTAATGCATTCAGGTACAATGAATTAACTAAAGCGTCTGTTTTAAGATTATTCTGTGGTGACTCAAAAGCAGTAATGAGCTGACCGTACTGCTTTTGTTGATACAAGGATTGGAAAAGTTGTTGATTCACGGTGAATTAATAGGTTCCTCTGTCGACACTAGCCAGCATACCATAGCTTTTATGCCACTGCTGCTGTGTGTGAATCAACGAACTGATGGCACTGCGCTCATCTTCGTTTAAATCAGGATGCCAGAGATCAAAAATTAATACGGCTCGCTCTTCGTGATGGGGATTTCCAGCAGAATGTTGCAGTGAGTCATCAAAAATCAAATAATCCCGATCTGCCCAGTTCCGCTTTTCACCTTTCACTTCCAACCACGCATGTTTGTTTACCTTTAAAGGCAAATGGGCAGTGACTTTCACGTTAGACAACCCGAAATGGGGCGGAATATAGGCGTCAGGCTTTAACACTGACAAAAACATTTCCGGGGCATGAGGCGGACAGTCTGCCAAGTCATTTTTGGCCACAACGTCTCGTATTTGTATCAGAGACTCATCGTCCAACGCCAGAGGCTCCCCCCCTTTTATCAATGTCGTAGACATCCATTTGTTCTGATTTAGCGCCCGCCAGTGCGGTGTATCTGGCAAATTACCAAAATCATCAAGGTAATTCTGGCTACCTAGCTCTTCCATAGACGCCGCATAGGCTTTCAAAAGCGGCGCAGCTTGCTCGCGTATCATCGCAAAGTCTTTAAACTCAGACTCATCGTAAAATGCGTTATCGCGCAACCCAGGTACATAGAAATAGGACGGACGCTGCAAAGGAGAAAGCTGAAGAGGCGTTTTTCCCACAAAATGTTCAATAGCCGCTTTTACCCTCGCTGAGACTTCACCAAAGGGCTGAATCTTGTGGTACAAGGTAAGACGGGCCAGATTGGCCGCATTCTGCACGTGCGTGAGATGGTTTTTATTTTTATAAGGTCGTTGCAAAAAAAATTGCGGGGATTGCGCATAAAGCTCTGCGTAGCCCGCCAAAGCCGCATCAAAATCAGTGATAGCCAGCGTTTTTTCGATGTGAGATAACAATTCATTCATAGATAACAAAAGAGGTGCTTGCGCACCTCTTATCAATTCGGTAACGATTAATTGTCGGCACCTGACGTCATTCGGGTGCGACCATAACGTGTCATCGCCTCGTTAGCGGCATCACGTTCAGCCTGACGCTCTTCTGCCGTGCGACATACTTTGGTCATCATATTAGAACCAACCCGTTTTTCAAGCTTACACACAACGCCGTCATGTTCATCAGCGTTCGTATCAGCTTTCGCTGTAGTTGCTGAATCTGTCGAATTACAGCCCATCATGACAAGGCTTACCATGCCTATTACTGCCAATTTTCCTTTCATTATTTTTTCCTCTTTAGAGTGTAAATACTTTGACCATAGCGCGTTGTCTCCGCTCTTATCCATTTGGTCATAATCCATTTTACGCCGTGTTTTACGGGCAAGCCCGCATGATATGACGCCGTCAGGACCTTATTATCGTCGTCGACATTGTCAAACATCAGTACACTGCCTACAGGTGGATTAACTGTCATGCCCTTTCGCATGAACGCTGTCTCTCCCCCTTCATGTGCTGACTGGAGATAACAAATCTGCGTTTTAACACGCTGACCGCCATCTTCGAGCATGGCCTTAACAGCTTCATCTTCGCCAACAAAAGCGTCGTAATGTGGCTTGTATTGCTGGTTTGGCTCATATTTCAACACACTCAGTGGCTCTCCCTGTGAAACGGGTAAACCGGCTAACGCAGCCAGACGCTTCTCGGCTTCAAGAGAAAACCAATCAATATGCATACCGCTCACCTGAAGATAAGTACTGGTCCTAACCGAATTAGGTTTACCGATACCCGTCTTAGGATCGTATATTAACGACGGCTGCATATGAGGATTAAACTTTAGTACAAAATGGCGACACATCATAGGGCTTAACACATTTTGATACAAAGCCATGCCAATATCTTTTGACACTAGCGTCGGTTTTAATATGCTGTTTTCATTATATTTATTGGCCAAAAGCGAAAAATCGGGACGATCGGTTTCGCTCTGATTTGCGACAGGTTGCATTAACGTAAGCTGGCGAGCGGTATCAGGCGAACACAACCATAGTTTTTGCAGGTAATAATCGTAACAAGGAGTATCTTCGCTGATCATAATTAGCACCAGCAACGCTTCTATATTCTGCTTGTCAGATTCAGCATCAAGCAAAGCAAGATCGTCTTCATCTAAATGTTGCTCAGCAAAAAATACCTTGCTCAATACCGCCCGAAATGCAGCGCCAATAAGACCCGCCTTGAACTTGTCTATCAGATACAGGAAAGCATCTGAAGGGCTGTCCTGAAATAACGCGTCAGCATAAGCAAATGTTGCTGGCACATGACGTTGCTCGGCAAGTTGTCGCAATGTCACCATGGCTTTTGGGCGAGACTCTCCCTGTAAAGCCTGTAATGCGTGATTAAATAGTTGATCCTGATTCATATGTCCATGATTAAGTAAATTCAGGCAAAAAAAAAGCCTCTTTTCAGAGGCTTTTTCAATTTTCTAGCTAAGTCTTAGAAGCTCATGTTTACGCGAGCGTAACCAAAGCGTCCAGGTACTTCGTACATTGATGGGTCGAAGCTGTTAGCGAATGTGCTGTAAGACACTTCTGGATCAGTATCCCACAAGTTGTTAACACCTACAGTAAAGCGCAGGTTGTCAGTCATGTGGTAGCTGAATGAAGCATCGTGGTAAGCCATTGCTTCCAGTTCATTGAAGCTGTCGCCATCTGGGTTGTAGTCAGAACACAGGTCTTCCTCGTAACCACCACCAATTGAACACAGCTCAGTTGTGTTACCGATATAACGAATTAGGTAAGTAGCTGAGAAGTCTTCATAGTTCCAGATTGCAGAGATGTTAGTACGTACACGTGGTACAACATCACGGTCACCGGCCTGACCAGCATCGTTAAACTTAGTCACTTCTTTAGATACAGGGTCGATTACCAGCGTAGTACGCTCGTCAACGTAAGTACCGTCCATCTGCAGGCGGAAATCACCAACAGAAGATTCGAAGTTATAAGCGATTTCCCAGTCGAAACCAGAGGTAGTTTGACCACCCAGGTTAACCAGACCGTTGTACAGGTCTACAACGTTACCCGCAGAACCACGCTGAACCAGTGAACACAGAGTCACACCGTCGCCAGCACAGGCGTTAAGGATAGTTTGTGCACCAACAGAAGAAACTGCGTTATCAACTTCGATTTCAAACATATCAAACGTTACTGACAGACCTTCAATATACTCAGGGCTATACACTAAACCAACCGTAGTACTTTCTGCTTCTTCAGCTAACAGGTCAGGGTTACCACCAACAGTGATACGGATCTGAGAGTTAGGCTGCTGGTAACCAGCTGGTACGCCAGCACAACCAGGCAGATCAGGGTTAGCTGCTGCACCGCCATTACATGGGTCAGTCAGTGGAGGGAAGCTGTCAGATTGACCTTGGAACAATTCTGAGATTGTAGGTGCACGGAATGCTTCAGACCAGGTACCACGTAACAACAGGTCTTCAGTTACCTGCCACTTAACACCAATCTTAGAGTTGGTAGTGTCACCGAAGTTGCTGTAGTCAGAATAACGAGTCGCCAATTCAAGGTCTAAACGCTCAACCAGTGGCAGGCCTTCAAGTACAGGAACAGCAAGCTCTAAGTACGCTTCTTCTACGCTGAATGAACCAGCAGTAGGTTGACGAGAGTTACCAGAGGTAATACCCGCAGCGATCAGTGCATCAGGTTGGTCGTAACCAGACTGCCAGCGCTTCTCGTAACCAGCAGCAAACGCCAGGTAGCCAGCTGGCAGTTCGAACAGGTCACCAGTGATGTTGGCGTGGTAGCTTTCTAGTGAAGTACCCGCTGCATCCTGTGCAGTGAAAGTAATATAATCAAGCATTTCCTGCGTGATTGAACCTTCGTACAGTGCAGTCGCACCACCAAACAGGTTCAGAGGCACACAACCATCACTTGAGCTAGTACACGCATCAACATCACCGATAGCGTTTGCTACGCGGTCCATGTTCAACAGACCTTCAGTGATTGTGTTCTGAGCGATGTCTGCATAGGTATAGCCAGCATCCCAGTAGAACTCTGAATCACCCAGTTCCAGGATACCTTCGAAGCCACCGTTGAATTGGAATTGGTCAACGTTCTGTTGGAAGATACGGTAGCCCGCTTCCATCATACGACGACCAACCAGGAACATAATCGCTGTACCGTCAGTACCGTCTACGTCAGTACCGATGTCCAAACCAGTTGGGTTGTATGGGTTGTTTGCAGCAATGGTGAAACCTGAGTCACCAAATGCAGTACCGATAAACAGAGGCGTTGGAGCAAGTGCCTGTGCAGACTTACGGTTGTTGTAGAATGCAGTAGCTGTTGCTGTAATGTTGTCTGTCAGCTCGTAACGACCCTGCGTATAAATTGCAGTACGTTCCTGAGGAGTAGACAGGTAGTTGAATGGTGCATAGTTAAAACGGCTGTCTGGTTCAACCCAGTCATTCACGCCGCCATTGCCATCGCCCTGACCGTTAACCACGAACAGGTCACCAGCTTGGTCATAGCCGTAGTAGTAGAAACGACCTTGAGGTGGAGCAGAAGAACCGTTGAAAGTCGGCGCTGTACCGAACGTAGGGATAGCAGAAATTTCGCGATCACCTGCCAGTGTTTGTTCTTCTTCAACGTAGCTCACGTTCATGTAAACACTGCCGCGATCGCCAGAGAAACCGAAACCTACGTCATATTGTTCTTTATTACCGTCGTTGTAGCTCAGATACTGACCTTGATAAGCACTTGCGTGGAAGCCTTCGAAGTCAGTACGAGTGATGATGTTTACAACACCCGCGATTGCGTCTGAACCGTAAACCGCAGAGGCACCGTCTTTCAGTACTTCGATGCGGTCGATGATGCTAGCCGGGATGTTGTTCAAATCAACAGCACCGCCCAGACCAGGAGCCCAGCGCTTACCGTTAACCAGTACCAGTGTACGACCAGAACCAATACCACGGATGTCGATAGTAGTAGTACCGTTACCGCCGTTGTTGTTATTGGTGTTGATTGCAGAACCAGCAGAAGGAATTGCCTGAAGAACGTCACCGATTGAAGTAATACCGAATTTTTCGATATCTACCGCTTCCATTACGGTAACTGGGTTTGCACCCTCGATTTCTGTACGTTTGATACGAGAACCTGTTACGGAGATTTTCTCAATCGGCGCATCAGCTTCAGCTTCTTGAGAAAATGCAGCGTTTGGCGCCACTAATGCCGCAGACGCAGCACCGAAGGCACAGGCCAGCTTTACTGACTTAGCCAGTTTAGAGTTTGTAAACATGTATTGTCTCCCTGGACCACTATTTACTTGTTATGTTTGTCGATTAAACACGACTTTTTATAGACGAGACGCAATGCGTCAGCGACGATAATAACCAGATAGCGCCAAAGGGGTCAACACTGATAGGGGCTTGTATTCCGAAAAGTTCCGGAGAATAGCTAATAAAAAATTCTAAGCGTAAAGTTATCCTTACGGGGTGTTAATAAAAATTCACTATATTTGTGTTGCTATTTTAACCAGACCAACGAACTTGACCCAGCATCTTTATATAATTTTACCTTATAATTCATAACCTTTACGTTAAGGTAATGAAAAGAAAGCCCCTGAAATCAGGGGCTTCGGCTTTATTAATATCTTAGGCTTGCACTGAAACGGAAGTATCTTGGTGTTTGCCAGTTAGTTGGCTGACCATAGAAGCTATCCATTGTTGGCATAACGCCTAACGCGTGATCAGAGCTTTCGTCATCGTAAATCTCATACACTTCAGTAACAGTGTCATTGTTGAATACGTTAAATACGTCTGCACGCAGAGTCAGATCGTAGTCTTCACCCAGATCCATGGAATAACTCGCGGTTAAATCCAGTGACCAGTTGCTTGGTGTTGTACCCATTGAACCACGCGGAACCAGTTCACCCTGAGCATAGAAAGACTCTGAACCATACTCACGCGCAAACTCGTCAGTTGGGTGATAACCAAAGGCGTTAATTGGACGACCGCTTTGCCACTGTAAGTTAGCACCGATTAACAAACCTTCTGCTACCTGATAGGAACCAAAGATTTTCACCATGTGGCGACGATCGTTTGGCAGATTACCGTAGGCACCATCCAACAATCCTGGTTGGTCAAACAAAGTTGTTAAACCTGCATCATCCTGACCGTTGTCTGAACGAATATAACCTTCGTTGTTACCCCAGCTATGAGACCAGGTATATGCCGCGTTTAACAACCATTCACCGTCCCAGGCTTTTTGGACCGTCAAATCAATAGCAGCATATTTACGAATCGATTCTGGATAACCTAGGTCATCCGCAGGAATAGTGTATGTATCCAACGCTAACGGGCCGTCACCATCCGGATCAGTGGTAATAGTGATTGCAGTGCCTGGGTTGGTCAGTACGTAGTAATGGAAACCGGTACATTCGGTACAGGATTCACCGTACTCGCGCTCAAGGTACTCGTTGAAACCGTAGTCAATTGCCACGTCTTCAATGGTAGTGGCCAGTTCACGGTAAGTACCTTGAATCGCCATGCTCCAGTCATCAGTCAGTTGGAACTGATAACCCGCGATGAACTCATCTGAATACATTGGATCAATATCGGCATCTACGATTTCATCTGGTGATGGAACGTCGCCGTCAGAGTAGATGATGGTTTCACGTGTTTGTTCACCATCAAAGTTTGGAATGTCCAAAGACTCATCAGCATAGCCTGTCCATGCGCGGAATTCGTGAATATAAGTTTCTGCGCCCGACAAACGAATATTGGTATTCGCAGCAATAGGTAGGTAGTAACGACCGAAACTACCCCAAACTTTTGATTCGCCGTCGCCGTTTACGTCATAGACGAAGCCAACACGTGGTGCCCACAGGTTGTCCAGCTCTATGAACGTATCGCCAGCACCGTTAAAGTTTTCAAAGGTATCGTTACGCAGACCCAGGTTTAATACTAAATTGTCTGTTACCTGCCATTGATCCTGAATGTAGAACGCCAGGTTCTCAGATTCAAATGCACCGCCTGAAGAGTAAGTACGGCGACGTACTTCCGTTGGTGTTGGATTAGCCGGGTCCGTTTCATCATCAATATAGATGAGGTAATAAGCGCCACCAGAGTTAATCGTGGTTTGAACTGCCGTTAATTTTTCGAAATCCACACCAAAACGAACTTCGTGATCACCCAGATACCAGTCGGCATCTAAACGCAATACTTCACGCTCGTCATTACCTTGACCGTAGGTAAAGTTGGCCCAGTTGCCAACAGCAGTATAAAGCTGGTTAGCATATGAATATTCGTAAACAGCCGGGTTAACATCCAGCGCACTCGTTACCGAGCGGTTTGCTTTATTAAGACCCCACTGGGCTGATACCGAAAAGTCGTCAGTCAGGATACTGGTATATTTTACCGTGTAGTTTTTACCACCTTCTTGCGTAAGACCAACTGCATCGGCATCAGAATTGTACACACCATTCTCGTAGCGATATGAGTAGTTTACCTGGTCGCTTTCATCAGAGAAGCCGGTAAATTCTAAGATGTTTGAGTCATTGATATACCAATCAAGTTTTACGCCCCAGAATGCGTCATCGTCTTCGTCTTTGTACTTGTAAGTGGTATCACCAATAGTGTTACCTGAATATTCAAATACGTCAGAGCGAGGGTTGTATAGCACATAGAAGAACAATTCGTCTTCGATAACTGCGCCACTGGCCCAAAGGTTCACATCCCAGTAATCATTTTGATCGTCTGTATTGTTAACACGCAGTCCATCACCTTGCTTGGTGCTTGGCTTGTCTTCACGCAGTGCATCTGGTTCATAAATTGCGTTTACGCCCCATTTGAATTCATTGGAGCCAGATTTGGTTTTAGCGTTAATAACACCACCAGTAACCCGACCGAATTCAGCAGAATATCCGCCTGTTTTTACTTCGAAAGATTCGAACATTTCAAAAGGAGGATTTGATGAACCAACGCCTGTGCGGAAGTTCGTCAGGTTAAGACCGTTAACGTAATAGGCATTTTCTGCAACCGAGGCACCACCAATAGACGGAAGGTCACCAAAAGCAGAGTCACCTTTTGTAGTACCTGGTGCTAACAGAGCAACACCGGTAAAATCACGAGGAACGGGTACTTTTTCAAGTGTTAGAGAGTCAACAACAATACCCGTGCTGCTGCTTGTTACATCGACCATTGCAACCGCAGAGCCGGTAACAGAAATACGCTCAACGTTGTCTTCTAACAGAGTGATATCAATGTTGGTTTTACCGCTGATGCCAACAGTAACCTGCTCTTGGATAGTCGTCTGGAAACCGGCTTTCTCGGCGGTAACTTTGTAAGTGCCTGGTGGTAATAATGGAAAACGAAATACGCCATTATCGCCAGTATTTACGGTACGTACCAATCCGGTATCAACGTTTTAAATGGTGATAGTCGCACCCGTTAACGTTGATCCTTCGCTGGTTATTGCATTACCAGTGATAAAACCATTGGTGTTTGCTGCCAGTGCAGGCGTTGCCATCCCAAGCGTTGCCGTAACTGCAATAGCAGTCAGGCTTTTTTTCATTAAATTCATTCGTGTCTCCCTGGACCACTGAAGTGCTAACTTCGTCGTAATCAATTCGTTTTTTTAAACGATTTTTAGAGTTAATGTGGGAAATCCCCGGGAGAAGGTTAATAGAAAAGTATACTTTAGTTCAATTTGTAGGATGAAAAGATTGTGTAAAGTATACAATTTAAACTACTGATTAGAATGAATTAATCTAGTTTAAAGAACGAAATTTACACAAAATTAACATTAACAATCCTACAAATTTACACTATAGATCAACTATTGATCAGTTCAGTGTAAACGGTTTCATTTAGCCTGATTTCAGGACGATTTGTCGCATCTTTAAAAAATCTTTTCAATTGGGGGTTTTATAAACGTAAATTGTATGGAGTTTCATCTGCCTTTAACGATAAAACGCTATTTTTTGATCACTTGAACTCGACATACCCTTCAGACAAGCTATAAATGAAGAGAACATAACAATTAGGAATATACCGTGAAGTTAGATGACGACATCCATAATTATTACGAGCATCTGGTTTTAGAACGCATTTCACATCTTGGACTAGATCGAACGAAATCTGCAGACTACCTGGCTGATTTGTGTTGCCTGGCATTAAATCAGGTGCCGCCACGCTACATTCGATACGAAGTGGACATGGCATTTTATTTACCGCAAAGCGAACGCCAACAAATGGAGATGAACGTGGAATATGCGGTGGAGAAAGCGATAAAGTTTCTGGATCAGGTCGTAAAGAAAGACGAAGAATAGCAAAAAGCTGGATTGGGAATTTGGGTGGCAGGCTCTCAGCCACATCCCGGCACATGAGTCGTCTGCTGCGGCTGCTCCCTTCCAGGCCTGACCGGGTTCACAGAGTATCATTGCGAGAGGACCAAGAGCCCACCATAGAAACCTGCGCTCCTTTGCAGGAGCGCGGCGCATTATGACGACTTGTGTCGCAAAGTTCAACCCTGAGTTGTAAAACGTTCCTCAGCAATTTGATTTGCAATCAGATTCGTCGCACGATTTTCTGCTTCAGCACGTTCGTACACCTCTACCAGCGTGTCGCCAATTTTGGCAATATGTGCTCGCATAGCGTCGTCAGAGGAGTCATCGAGCTTCTGGTGATAGATATCGATAATACCACCCGCATTTATGACGTAATCCGGCGCATACACAATGCCTTTTTCTTTTAATGCGGTACCCAGTGACTCCCTTGCGAGCTGATTGTTTGCAGCACCTGCAATAATTTTTGCCTGAATGTCAGGCAACGACTCATCGTTAATGGATGAACCCATCGCGCAAGGAGCAATTACGTCCACTGGCAGGGTCAGAATTTCTTCTGGCGCTACAATCGTTGCGCCCAGCTCTTCTTCGGCTTTAGCTAACCCTTCAGGGTAAATATCTGCCACGTAAAGCCTGGCCCCTTCAGCGTGTAATTGCTTTGCCAGACGATAACCTACGTGCCCCATCCCCTGAATGGCTACTTTTACGCCGTTTAAGTCACTTTTTAGTACGTGTTGTACTGTGGCTTTTAATCCCACAAATACACCGTATGCCGTCGACGGAGCCGGGTTGCCCGTTGGCGTTTCGCCCAGTGCATTATATTGCGCCGATGTACCTGCAATATGTGACGACTGTGTAGCCATAGCCTGCAGGTTTTCAACGCTGATCCCTGAGTCTTCCGCTGTGATGTAACGACCACTTAAACTTTCAACAAAACGTCCCATGGCCTTCATCATGTCTTCCGTTTTATGCTTGCGCGGATCACCAATAATAACCGACTTACCACCACCCTGTTTCAGGTTTGCCATGGCCGCTTTGTACGTCATTCCTTTAGAGAGGCGAAGTACGTCAGTCAGCGCCTCGGCACTGTTCAGATATGGCCACATGCGACACCCACCCAATGACGGGCCAAGGTTCGTATTGTGAATGGCAATAATGGCTTTTAAGCCACTGGCTTCGTCATGGCAAAATGCCACGTGTTCATGTTTATCAAATTCCGGGTGATCAAAAACAGACATAGGGTAAACCGTTCCTGGACAAGAAAACGCTATACTAGCGCACACCACTGAGGACAGGTTTTGCGAGTTTATGCCGTTTAATTTACAGCGTAGAACGGCAATTTTTTTCGTCAGTGCTTTGTAGGATGTATATCCTAGTATTATAATGTACGCACAATAACTATCATAATAGCGAAATCACGAGTACCTTAATGAAACTGGATAAATTCGACCGCGAAATCCTACGCGTGTTGCAACAAGATGCCACGATTTCCATGGCAGATCTCAGCCAACAGGTTGGCTTGTCGCACACCCCTTGCTGGCGTCGGGTTAAGCGCCTGGAAGCAGAAGGGATCATCCTTCGAAAAGTGACCTTACTCAACGGCAAAAAACTCAATTTAGGGGTGTCGGTATTTATTTATGTCTCGCTGAAAAATCACGATGGCGATTCACTTACCGACTTTGAAAAAGCCGTTCAGTCCATCGACGAAATTGTAGAATGCCACACCACCAGCGGCGAGAAAGACTATCTGTTGAAAGTGATAGTGGAGAGTATTGAAGAGTACGAACACATTCTGAAAACCAAGCTTACGCACCTTCCCTGCGTCGACCACTTAAGTTCCACCTTTGCGTTGAAACAGGTGAAGAACACAACGGCGCTACCCATAAAAAGTCAGTAGCAAAATCCGATTTTATAACATGACATCCCGACGCTATTGCGCGTCGGGTTGGTTTTCTGGTTCTGCCTGCTGAAACGCTTCTAGCGCCTGGCAATTATCATATATACGCGATATGAGAGGGTAGCGTGTCATATCAACACCAAACCGCTTCGCGTTATACACTTGTGGCACCAAACAAACGTCAGCCATGGTGACATCAAAATCAAAACAGAAGCGTCCTGCCTGAGTCTGTAGTCGACGCTCTATGCCATCGAAACCTTTTTCAATCCAGTGTTTGCACCAACCGTTAGTCTGGTCACTGGATAGCTCATACTGATTAGACAGTGACTGCAAAACACGCAGGTTCGCCAGCGGCTGAATATCACAAGCAATATCTTGCGCCAGCCCTCTCACTCTGGCCCGCTCAACTGCATGAGCCGGGATAAGCGAATAGGGCTCAGGGTAACGCTCATCAAGGTATTCAATAATACTCAGTGATTGGTTCAGAATAATGTCTTCGTCATCATCGACAAACGTGGGGACTAAATGTGAGGGATTCAGCGAATCGTAAGCGGCCTGGTGTTGTTCGCCACCGTCTTTAACTAAGTGCACCGGCACGTATTCGTACTCCAACCCTTTCAGGTTGAGCGCAATGCGGACCCGGTAGGTAGCCGAAGAACGCCAGTATCCATATAACTTCAAACTCATCATGGATTTCCTAATTGTGCGGTACCTGCCAATCGCAGGTACCGGTTAGCAGGTAGCCGTTAGTTCAGCACACTTACACGCTGCTCAATGGCACCAAAAATACTTTGTTGCTGGTCATCGAGCATTTCAATACGCACAGTGTCACCATTGGCCATAAAACTGGTCGACGGTTTGCCATCACGGATGGTTTCAATCATGCGAACTTCGGCAATACAGGAGTAACCTACCCCTCCCTGAACTATAGCAGATCCATAATCTGTGCCCTGTTTATTTGACACCGTTCCTGAACCGATAATCGTACCCGCGCCCAGATTTCGGGTGCGGGCCGCATGCGCAACTAACTGAGCAAAGTTAAATGTCATGTCTACACCGGCATTTGGCTTGCCAAACAGTTCATTGTTGTAATGGGTCTGCAGAGGCAGATTTACCTTGGTATCAGCCCAGCTGTCACCCAGCTCATCAGGTGTCACCGCTACCGGGGAGAAGGCACTGGCCGGCTTGGATTGATAAAACCCGAACCCTTTAGCCAGTTCACCGGGAATCAATCCACGTAATGAAACGTCATTTACCAGCATCAGCAGTTTGATGTGGTTGCCAGCCTGTTCTGCCGTAACACACATTGGTACGTCGTCGGTGATAACCGCTATTTCAGCCTCAAAATCGATTCCCATAGCAACATCTGGCACAACTACATCGTCGTAAGGGCCGATGAAGTCGTCACTGCCGCCCTGGTACATCAGCGGATCTGTCCAGAATGACTCTGGAATTTCTGCGCCACGGGCTCGGCGTACCAGCTCTACGTGATTGACGTAGGCACTGCCATCGGCCCAATGATAAGCGCGTGGTAAAGGCGAGTGACAGCGTTTCGGGTCAAAAGCCTCGCTTGCAATATCGCCCTTGTTGAGCTGCTCATAGCGCGACTGCATTTGCGCCTCAAGCACCTCCCAGTTATCAATAAACTGTTGCAGAGTTTGCGCAACCGGCGCCGCCGACACTGCGCGTGTCAAATCGCGGCTTACCAGCATTAACTCACCATCACGCTGCGCATTCTTATAAGTAGCAAACTTCATTCTGTTCTCCTGTTAACCTTTCCAGCTGTACACGTATTCCGCGTTTTCTACAGCCTGACTTGCAGCCGTGATCTCAAGCGCATCGCGGGTATCGAGCATAACAGCAACTTCGTCGGTAAAGGTTTTCTTGTGTGCCTGGCCGGCAGCAAACGCTTTTGGATGAGGCCCGTGGGTAAAGCCAGCCGGGTGGAACGTCA
>CEUK01183534.1_pt1 | contig 18286 bp, 14 predicted proteins | sample 356451 | NCBI WGS metagenome assembly CEUK01 (sample SAMEA2622843, study PRJEB7988) | marine metagenome | isolation source: saline water (ENVO:00002010), including
CTGAAATTGATCAAAATGAAGCTGCTTCTGATGCTGGAGATAATAGTTTGTATAATGAAATATTATATCTACAAAGTGATATTGATGCTCTTGAAATAGCAGATACAGATATTCAAGCTGACATTATTGCAAACCAGATTGATTCCGAAAGTGCTGATTTAACATTAACAAATTTGATTAATGCATATGCAAATTCGATTAATGCAAACACAAATGATGTTTCGAATGTACAATCTATTAATACAGCGCAAAGCATAATCATTTCTGATCTTCAAAATGAAATATCTGATCTTCAAAATGAAATTACAGATTTACAAAGTGAACTAAGTGTATTACAAAATAAGATTGTTATAGGCTGTGCATATCCTCAATATTCAGGTGTTGTTCCGATGTTTTCGGGTCAAATTTATGTAGATGTATGTGCTACCGGTATTGAAGGTGCTTTTTGGGTATCGATTTCATCTAACAATAATCTAGTTTGGATTGAAGTTTCAGCTAATTATAATTATTAGATCTTTGATGCTGTTTGTTTATTTCTTCGAATAATTAAGTGTGTAAGTAATGTAACTCCACTTACCATCGTCATCACTGATATCAGTTCTGCTTGTGTCATTTCTATACCAATGAAATCGAACGTGGTATTAACTCTTATTTTCTCAATCCAAAACCTTTCAAAACCATTAAATATTAGGTAGATGCCAAACAACATTCCCGGTATGTGTATTCTCTTCCTAATACTCCAAAGGATTGAAAATATTACGATAGCCATAGTAGTCTCGTAAAGAGATGTGGGGAATACCGGAACGTCCAAGCATGTGCCGTATCCGGGAAAAATATCCCATGGATCGCTATCTCTAATAAGTCTTCCAACCCTATTTACATTGTTAGGGAAATGATAACTCCATGTCCAATCAGGTAGCCAACTCATCCATTGAGGTTGGCTAGCTATGTTATCGATACCCCAATCACCGTCTCCACTCACCTGACAGCCAATTCTTCCAACTCCATATGCAATCATAAGGCTAGGAGCAGTTGCATCTGCTAGGTGGACAAAGCTAAGATTGAGTTTTCTAGCATAAAGCCAAACGCTAAGTCCTCCGCAAATAAGGCCTCCATAAATAGTTAATCCACCTAATATCGCATTTAAGCTAGGATCTTGAATGAATGAAATGAATTGGTCAGGGTATTCAATAAAATGAAATAGTTTGGCTCCAAGAATGCCACCAACAGCTGCGACCGTCATTAAAGATCCGATATGCTCGTGTGGTTGAATTTCTCTTTTTTGAACTACAGGTTCAGGGAGTTGGGTTTTCTTGCACTCCCACCAATGCCATGCACCTAAGCTCGTTGCCCCTAATAGACCTAATAATATGCTCCCATCCAATGAGAATAAAAAAGTTTGAGGGAGTGCCCCTCCTTCAAATAAAGTCCCCGCATTAAACGCTAGAAATAGAAACTTCCAGCCAAATACAAAACCTATAATAGATTGGCCGAAAATCCCTCCTAGAGTAGCTGAATTGCCAATTGTTTCTTCACTAGTAGTTGGAGAGAATGCTCCTTGTTCAGTCTTTCTGATTATTTCCTTTTTGAGAAAAAAGCCGGCTGTAAGAAATGCCATTGCAACAAAAAACCCAAAGCTGTTTACAAGCTTGAAAAAAGGAAGCTCAAGGCCAAATAAATCGCTAAATGCGTAATATAGATTTGGGTACATAAGTAATTAATGAGTAGTTCCTAAAACAAAGCCTTCAGGGTTGATTTTGTCAAGATAAATGTTTTCGGTCGAATTTGGATTTACCTCAGATGAATTCACTGCCACTCTAACGTATTCTGGAGTGTATCCATATAGCAGTCCATCGTCTTCTGATGCTTCTATTAAAACCTTACTGCTTTTACCCACGAATTTTTCATAATGTGCCCTCTGCTTTTTAAGAGACAGTATCCTAAGCATTTTATTTCTTTCCTGTCTAATTTGCATTGGTATTATATCATCAATTCTCAACGCAGTTGTATTTGGACGTTCGCTATATGTAAATACGTGTAAGTAACTTATATCTATAGAGTTAATAAAATCATATGTTTCCTGAAAACTCGAATCACATTCGCCTGGAAAACCAACAATAACATCAACTCCAATACCTGCGTTTGGCATTCTTTTTTTGATGTATTCAATTCTGCTTTTATATAGATCAGTTCTATACCTCCTTCTCATTGAAGACAGTATATCATCAGATCCAGATTGCAGAGGTATGTGAAAGTGTGGTTGGAACTTTGAACTTTTAGAAACGAAGTCAATAATTTCTTCTGACAAAAGATTTGGTTCAATCGATGAAATTCTAAATCGTTCAACACCTTCAACTTTATCTAATTCTTTGATAAGTCCAAGAAAATTTTCATCATTGTTTTTGCCAAAATCACCAATATTCACTCCGGTCAGTACAATTTCTTTAGCACCATCTTTTACTGCAGCTTCCGCCTGTAATACTGTGTCTACAATAGTGGCTGACCTCGATCTTCCACGAGCTAGAGGTATAGTGCAGAACGCACAGAAATAGTCACAACCATCTTGAACCTTTAAAAATGTTCTAGTTCTATCTCCGCTTGAGAAACTAGGCACAAACTCTCTCACCTCTTTTATTTCTCCAACTCTTACTTCACCTTCCTGTCTTTTAGTCAAATCATTTAACAGATTATGAAGATTAAATTTTTCATTTGCTCCTAAAACCAAATCAACACCTTCAATTGCTATAATTTCTTTTGGTTTTAATTGTGCATAACAACCAATAACAACAATATATGATAATGGGTTTGAGTTAAGCGATCGTCGTACAATATTACGGCATTTTGCATCGGCATGATCAGTAACACTACATGTGTTAATCACAACAAGATCAGGACTTTCGTCGATTTTTACTTTTGCGAAACCAGCCTCTTCTAGCTGTTTTGCAATAGTTGAAGTTTCACTAAAATTTAGTTTACAACCTAAAGTATGAAATGCAACAGTACCTCCTGAAATCATTCTGCGAATTTAATTCAGTATTTTGAAAATAGTGATTAACAAAAAATTGTATAGTTTTTTTACAAAAAAATTATGCAAATGTAAGATCTATTGTAAATATTGTGTATTATATTGCACAACCTGCTTTATGATAACGAAAATTTTTAAAATGTATAAATCGGTAACTTTTTTGATGTCAATATTATTTGCTTTGACATCAGTACAAGCTCAAAGTTTTACAAACGGAAATGCTCTTCTGCCTAGTCAATACCATAGTGGAGGTTGTGTTGGTTTCACCGATATGGATGGTGATGGTTTTGACGACCTAGTTGTTTTAGACGATAGTGAAGACCTTCACGTATTATACCAAGGGGCAGATGGAACTTTTACTGATGTTGATTATGGTCAAGTCAGTGGATCTAATCAATGGGGTATGTGTGTAGCTGATTATGATAATGATGGTCATAAAGATGTGTTTTCAGGTGGTTCATACGATGGAGTACATGTACAACATATAACATCGCCCGGAGTAAACGAGTCTTTTTCATTAGAGCCAGGTTCTATGTTTATGCAAGCTTGTAGTTGGGCTGATATTAATAATGATGGTTACTTAGACGTTTTTGCTTGCCATGATGATGCACTTAGTAGAATTTGGATGGGTAATGCTGATGGTTCACTTACTCCGGCACCAGCATTGATGCCTCTCGAAGATTATGCACTTGCAGATAATCCAGGAAATGATCATAGTGGTAACTATGGAACTGTATTTTGTGACTTTGATACTGATGGTGACATCGATTTATTTATAGCAAAGTGTCGTCAATTTGTAAATGACCCTTACGATCCTCGTAGAATCAACCAACTATGGGTTAATGATGGTAATGGAAACTTTACTGAAGAAGCGCTAGAAAGAGGCCTTGTATTCTATGAGCAAAGTTGGACAGTAGATTTTGCTGACATTGATAACGACGGTGATTTCGACTGTTTAGTTACTAACCACAGTACCAATCTATACCTTTTAGAGAATGATGGTTCCGGATATTTCTCTAATATCACTGCAGATGCTGGATTAGAGGTTGATGGATTCTTCCTTCAAGCCAAAATGGAAGACTTTGATAATGATGGTTATGTTGATTTAGTTTATTCAGGAGGTGCTCACAGGTATTATCACAATAACGGTGATAAGACATTTTCTCATATTGCAAATACATTCCCCGGGGATGATACAATGCATAGCCTTTGTACAGGGGATGTAAACAGAGACGGGCAGGTTGATTTATACGCTAGCTATGGCGGAGGATATGTTAACCCTGACCCAAACAACCCAGATGTTTTATGGGTAAATGAAGGGAATGATAATCACTGGATTACATTCGAATTAGAGGGTATTCAATCAAATGTTGATGCCGTAGGTGCAAAAGTTATAATTACTGGAGCATTTGGGACACAAATAAGAGAGGTTAGAGCAGGAGAGAGCTATGGAATTACTTGTGCTGCAACATGTCATTTTGGACTTGGAACAAATGAAATAGTAGAAACCGCGACAATCCAATGGCCTTCTGGTCTTGAGATGGTTATTGATAACCCATCAATTGACCAATATCACACAGTAAGTGAGGCACCATGTCTAGTTGAATTAGAGATTGAAGCTTCAGCTATAGAATTCTGTCCCGGAGAGACAATTAATGTTGCTGCTCCAGAAGGATATGCTACTTACTTATGGTCTAATGGAGAGGAGGGAGTAAATGAAATTTCTGTTTCTGAATCTGGAAACTATAGCCTTCTAATATATGATGCTGATGGATGTGCTGGTTCATCTAATGTTGTATCATTAGTTGAGATTGAAGGACAAGATCCAACAATTGAACTAAGCGGTTCTCTTGCACTTTGTGATGGTGGTGTCATTTTGATGACTTCTTCAAATGCTGAGGAATGGCAGTGGAGTAATGGTGAAACAGAACAAACTATAGAAGTAACTAGTGGTGGAACATACAGCGTAAGTGTGGTTGATATATGCGGAAATACAGGTTCATCTGAAGAGGTAGTTGTAGAACTTTATGAAGCACCAAATGCACCACCGACAGTTTCGGATATTACAATTAATTCAGGAGATGACGCATCATTTACTGCTGAGGGGACTAACGTAAAGTGGTATGATTCTGAATTTGATGGAAATCAAATTGGATTGGGTTCTACTTACACTCAGGCTTCTGTCACTAGTGATTTAACAGTTTGGACTTCACAAACTGTAATAAATACAGGTGAACTTGTTTCAGGTGGGGAGATTCTTCCTCAAGATGGGGGTCAATTCCACAGTAATAGCCAAAGATGGTTAGAATTTGATGTATATGAGAATATTTTATTGAGATCAGTAATGGTATATGCTGATGGTGAATACGAAAGAACATTTCAGCTAATTGATGCAGATGAAAATGTGCTTGAAGAAACAACTGTTTTTGTAGAAGAGAACGGCTTTGAGCTTGTTCTTAACTATGAAATAGCACCAGGTGAAAATTACGGTTTAAGAAGCACTACAGATGATCCTCAACTCTGGAGAGAGGGGACAGATTCAGAATTAAATTATCCATATGATTTGGGCGGTCTAGCATCCATTACTAATAGTACGGCTGGACCAGAATTTAGCTATTACTATTTCTTTTATGAGTGGGATGTTGAGCCACTACCAATTCCATGTGAATCAACAAGAGTTAGTGCTACAGCTTCTATAGTAGGCTTAAATGAGCTTGAATTGGTTGTTCTAGATGTGTATCCTAATCCTGTGTCATTTGAAGGTGTTGCATATATTTCTAATATGCCAAACCAACCATGTGTTGTAGATCTCACGGATCTTCAAGGAAGAGTTGTGTTTACCACAAACTCAAATGAAATTTTATTAGACGGCATTAGCGCAGGAACATATGTCGTAACTGTGTCTAGCACTGATGAATTGAATGTACTAGGAACTACTAAACTTGTAGTCCAATAAAGGGAACAATTGGTAAAAACAATAATTGCCCTTCTTACTAGATTTATTCCAAGAAATGTGCTCCAACATGGGGCACATCTTGGTTTAAGAACGTTTTGTTGGGTATACGCTGGTAGAAATTTTGAGGATCCAATCGATGGAAAAAAGTATAGAAAACTTCTTCCATACGGACGAGTAAGGACAAGGCCTAATGCCCTTTCTCCAAGTACACTTTCTCTTGAGAGGCATAGAGCTCTTTGGATATACTTAAAAGAACATACAAACTTATTTACTGAACAGAATAGGATGCTTCATTTGGCACCAGAATACTGTTATATAAATAGGTTTAAGTCGATGAAAAACCTTGATTACGTTACTGGTGATTTAATTTCTCCTTGGGCAGATCATCACTTTGATGTTCATAGTATTCCATTTGATGAAAACTCATTTGATGTGCTCATGGCTAATCATTTGATGGAGCATGTAGAAGATGACTATAAAGTTCTAGATGAATTTTTCAGAGTTCTTAAATCGGGAGGGTGGGGTATACTTCAAGTTCCAATTGATTGGAAAAATCCAAATACTGAAGAGGATAAATCTGTCACAGATCCATTGGAGAAAGAAAGACTATACTGGCAGAGTGATCACGTTAGATTATATGGTTATGAAAATTATCCAGATCGTTTAAGGGGCGCAGGTTTCGATGTTGAAATAGTTGATATGAAAAAACAGCTTGGAGAGGAAAGATATAACAGGTATTGCCTAGGAGAAGAAAGGTGGGTTTTTGTTGTTCGTAAGCCTTAATATTCAACTATTACTTCAACCTTAGCCCCATCAATTTCATTTAGTTGATTGAATATTTCTTCAGCAATACTTAGCCTAACTTTTATCTCTAAGTTACATTCTTGCTGAAAATCTTTGTTTTCAGAGCTCAAATTTTCTTTTTTGAGAATGCTCATTATTTCACCCATGCGTGAATAGGGATATGTCACCTTTAGTGTTTTTTCTCTATGACGCTCAATGATCTGACCATTCGTTACAGCTGCTTGGGCTGCTTCCCTGTATGCTTCAATTAAGCCTCCTACACCAAGTTTGGTTCCTCCAAAATATCTGACAACAACTATCAAGCTATTTGTCAAGTTATGAGATTTTAATATACCAAGAATAGGAGCGCCTGCTGAATTACTTGGTTCACCATCGTCGTTTGCTCTGTATTTAGCCCCATCATGACCAAGTCTGTATGCATAACAAAAGTGCCTAGCAGAATGATGTTCTTCTTTCAAAGATTCTATAAAACCCTTTATTTCAGATTCTGATTTGACTGGGAAAGCATATCCAAAGTGTTTAGATCCTTTAGATTTAAATAGTCCCTCAGAGCGTCCTTTTAAAGACAGATAAGAGTCTGTATCACTCATTTAGGAAATTGGATTTAAGCTAACTGAAAATACTGTTATGCTATGTAAATCACGACCAAAGAAGAATTTATCTAATGCAGCTTGTATGTTAGGTGCACAAAAGTATGAGGTATGTAATTCGTCATCATTTATTGCACGCCATTGAATTGTGAATACACATTCCTTGGCTTTGTGCTCTCTGATGTAGTCCAAAAGAGATTCTAGGGCTTGTTGACGATAAGCTCCACGACATTTATGGAATAGAAACTTTTGGCCATGGTGTGCACTTGTGGTTGCAAGAGCAACTTCGATGATTCCTTCTAGTTTTTCTTCAATAAATTCAACTTGATGAGTTCCAAAATAACCTCTGATTTCGTTCTCAATCCTCTCAGTATTCTCATTACTAATAATCATTATTATCCTTCAAAACAAAGTGAAACTATATAAGATCTTGTTTTTAGTTTATCTATTGGATTAGTGTAATCGTTATTGTCGTCAATTAACACGTTCTTCAATCCTAATTCTGTTTTAACTTCTATAGCAAACTTGAAGAATGGCAAGAAGAAGTCAATTCCTGCACCAAGGTCTACGCTATAATTAGATGCTTCTATTCTAAGAATATCGTCGTTTTCAAGCTGTTGATTTACAGACTCTTGAGATTGCATATCCTTACTGAACTTACCGCCTACTAATGCGTATGCTGCAAAATTGGTAAGTCTGTCTGTTCTAATCTTCAGTAGAAGAGGTAGATCAAGATTTACCGCCTCAGTTCGCTTTAATATGTTGTCAACCCCAAAATCTTGAGCAAACACATAATTGAGGCCTCTGTCTTGGAAACTTAAACCTGGCACAAACCTCACACTGAGATGTCGCCCAAGTTTGGCAGATCCAAGAAGTGCAAGATTAAATCCACTTTGAGGTGCATTAGAAATGCTCATTAAACCTGAAGTGAAAGTTGAATCCTCAACTAAACTATATGAGAAGTCGCTTTTATTTCCACTAATAATAAACCCAAAATGAAAGGTTTTGTTGTCAAATCCAGCAAGATTTTTACGTCCAATTTTTTGAGCGTTAACTATACAGCTCAAACCGATAATTAGGAGTAGACTTAGGATAAATCCCTTTTTAAAACATTGCATGACGAATAAACGAATTAGTTTGGACTATGTTGTAAAAACCAAACCTTAGTCCAAAGAAAGCTAGCAATTGCTGAAATAAAAAGTCCTATCACTAGATATAACATCAAAGTCAGAGAAGTTTGAATCCCCATTGAAAAAATTAATTCGACCCCTTCAATTTCTTTTTCAATCCAAGACTCTAGGCTTATCCCTTTTAGAGTTGGGTTTTCTTCTATAAAAAGAAGATATTCCTCTTCGCTATTAAAAGTGTTTTTTTTCTCTGTTATCCTTTCCTCTAACCTTTGAAATGTTATGTCTTGGATTATGAAATGGTGCCATACAGTTATTGCTAGAGATGCCCCAAATGAATAAATCAAAACCTTTTTAGCAATGAGTTTAAAGGCATCTATAAATTCAGGCGTGTTGTCATGTTGTTTAACCCCTTGAATCACACTAAATACTGCAATTATAATTATAGCAGTGTAATTATATATAATTCCTGCAAGAAATGAATTCTCAAAGGTTGTATAGCCTAAAAGACTATACTTCAACCCTAAAAAACCTAGTAGAATTAAAAGTATTTCTTTAAATCCCATTAAGGATTAACCATTCATAGAGTTTAGAAACTCTTCGTTTGACTTAGTAGCCTCAAGTTTCCCTTTCACAAATTCCATTGCTTCAACGGCATTCATGTCAGCTAGGTGCTTTCTAAGAATCCAAACTCTTTGAAGTGTTTCCTTGTCCAAAAGAAGATCTTCACGGCGAGTGCCTGAAGAAAGTATGTCAATTGCTGGGTAGATACGTCTATTAGCGATACGTCTATCTAACATTAACTCCATGTTTCCAGTTCCTTTAAACTCTTCGAAAATTACTTCGTCCATCTTAGACCCAGTATCTACTAAAGCTGTCGCTATAATAGATAGTGAACCGCCATTTTCGATGTTTCTAGCAGCACCAAAGAATCTCTTTGGTTTTTGCAATGCGTTTGCTTCAACACCACCTGAAAGGATCTTACCAGATGAAGGGCTAACAGTGTTGTAAGCTCTAGCTAAACGCGTAATTGAATCTAAGAGAATACAAACGTCATGTCCAGACTCAACCATTCTCTTTGCTTTTTCAAGAACTAAGTTGGCGATTCTCACGTGTCTGTCAGCTGGCTCATCAAACGTAGAAGCTATTACTTCACCGTTTACGCTACGCTTCATGTCTGTAACTTCCTCAGGTCGCTCATCAATAAGTAGAATAATCAAGTAAACCTCTGGGTGATTGATTGAAATTGAGTTTGCTAAATCCTTTAAAAGAGTTGTTTTACCCGTCTTTGGTTGAGAAACTAGCATTCCTCTTTGACCTTTACCAATAGGAGAGAAGAGGTCCATTAATCTCATTGATGAATTTCCTCGCGTGTTACTCAAGTTGAATTTTTCTTGCGGAAAAAGGGGAGTTAGGTACTTAAATGGAACCCGGTCTCTAATCCAATCAAGAGAACGTCCGTTAACTGACTTTACGCTTATAAGCGCGTAAAATTTCTCACCTTTTCTTGGAGGTCTAATCCCTGCGACAACAGTATCTCCGTTTTGTATAGAGAACTCCTTCATTTGTTTAGGAGTTACATAAACGTCGTCAGGAGAGTTAAGGTAATTGTAATCTGCAGATCTGAGAATACCGTACCCCTCTTGTTGCACTTCAAGTACCCCCTCAACTTCAACAAGATTGTCAAAATTGTAGCCATGTTCCTCTGGCTCGCTTAAAAACTTATCGTGCTTGTCACGACGTTGCCTGTTGCGATTTCTGTCATTACGATCGTTTCTATTATTACGCTCGCCTTTTTCGTTTCTATTTCTATCGTTACGCTCGTTTTTATCATCGCGTCTTCTGTCTCTTCTATCCTTATTGTCGTGTTCAGACCCTTCTTTTGAATCTTTAAATTCGCTTTCCTTTCTGCGACGATCTCTGCGCTCTCTCATGGACTCTCCAAAGTTAGTTTCATCTTTATCAGCTTCATTCCTGTTTTTCTTTGGAATTCTTTCCTGCTTTTCATCACCCTCATCCTTTTTGCTAGATCTAGCCTTAGGCTTTTGCTTAGCTTGAGGTTTAGGTTTTGAAATATTTTTGTTAGAATCTTTCTTCTGCGGTCTTAAAGCTTGTTCATCTAAAATCGCATAAACTAAATCCTGTTTTTTAAGCTTATCAACACGTCTAATTTCAAGTGTTGTAGCTATTTCTCTAAGTTCGGCAACCTTCTTGCCATTTAATTCTATGATGTCATACATCAGAAGTAAATAAAATATTTTGGGAAATGGTGTTTTTAAGTATTTGATTAAAAATCAACGCCTCTTTCAAAACATCCGAAATCGTAAAATGAGGACAATGCAAATATACATCTTTCTTTTTAATTACAAGCAGTTCTCTTAATTTCAACTACTTCAAGGTTTTTAATACCTTGAATTGTCAGATTAAATCTCATTAGTGTTCTAACTTGGTGATTGCCATAAATGCCTGCTGCTCCGGGATTTAAGTGAAGGCCTTTAAATTCGGGACAATATTTTGCTAGTAGTATGTGGCTATGACCGCAAATGAATATTGATGGTTTTAATTGCTTTAGATTGGCTAAAATTCTAGGTGTAAATCTTGGTGGACGTCCACCAATGTGAGTCATCCAAATCGTTTGGTCCATGAGGTTAAAATGTTGATCTTTAGGGAACTCATACCTTATTTCAGAACCATCGATATTCCCATATACTGCTCTAACTGTAGTGATTTCCTTTAATTCATCGGTAATGTGCAAACTCCCAATGTCTCCTGCATGCCAAATTTCATCGCAATCCTTAAGATGCATGAGAACTCTTTCATCAATGTGGCTGTGTGTGTCGGAAAGAAGTCCTATCTTCATTGCAATAAAGATCGGTGATGAAAATGTAAATATGTGAGCATGGTGAAAAATATATTAATTATCGTTTTAAGTCTATGTATTTGTTTTAGTTCATTTGCTCAAGTGAGTAAGGGTGCTATGAAAGCATATGAAAGAGCTATAGATGCATATGTTGTTAAGGATTATGCTACTGCTTATGCTGAGTTGAATAAGGCTGAGAATAAGTCGCCAAATTTTGCTTTTGTGTATTTTTTAAGAGCTCAAATACTTCAGGATGAAAATCAAGATAGTTTTGCTATTGAATCTTTGAAAAAAGGATTAGAAATTGACGACTCTGAAAATCCATTGGGTTGGTTTCATCTTGCTGATTTATGCTGGGGCGAGGGTTTGTACGAAGATGGGCAGTGTGCAATTGAATCTTTCAAAAACTCGAAAGCTTACGATAGGTTTGTGGCAGATTCGACTTTGCAAAAGCATTATTTGCGCGTAAAAGATGGTCTTGACTTCTCAATTCAGCATGCAAATGATAGTGCGAAATTTGACGCACATAAATTTTCAGAGACTATTAATACTTCAAGTCCAGAGTATTATCCTTCACTTAGTTTGGACAACCAAGTAATAATTATGACTCGTAGGTATAAGCCAATTGGCGCTCAATATGAGCAAGAGGATTTCTACATTTCTAAATGGAGTAATCGTAGTAATAGTTGGGAAAAAGCTCAGCCTATTCCGGGGATTAATACAGCCCATAACGAAGGTGCAGCAACTATTTCAGGAGATGGATCAAAAATAATTTTTACTGCTTGTGAAGCTCCTGGTGTAGGCTATGGCCAAAGAGAAGGCTATGGCAGTTGCGACTTATTTGAAAGTAATTACGATGTGAAAATTGGAAAGTGGTCTATTGGTGAAAATTTGGGAACGATAAATACTTCAATGTGGGAGAGTCAACCGACATTATCTGCGGATGGTAATTTTTTAGTTTTTGCTAGAGCTCGTCATTTAAGTAGGAAGGATTGTGATTTGTTTGGGGCACATAGATTAGAAGACGGGGCATGGTCAGAGCCATATAGATTGCTTGGAGAAATAAATACACCTTTTGTGGAAGAGAGCCCTTTTCTGCATCCAGATGGAAAATCACTTTATTTTAGTAGTAATGGTCACCCAAGCATGGGTAATCTTGACATCTTTGTATCAACACTGCAAGAAGACGGAACATGGGGAACTCCCATCAATTTGGGATATCCTTTAAACACACATGATGATGAAAATAGTTTGATAGTCGAACCCGCTGGTGATTTTGCTATTTTCGCATCAGATAGAGAGAATATAAATGGAGATATGGATCTCTGGAGGGTAAGACTCAAGGAGGAGGTAAAGCCTGAGGCTATAGGTGTTCTAGGGGGAATGGTTTTAGATAATTCGTCAGGCCTAATGCTAGAAGCGATGGTAACACTAATAAATGCAGAGACAGGAGAATTAGTGGCTAGCGTTGAATCTGGAAAAAATAAAGGGTTTATACTGCCACTACCATCAGAAGGGAGGTACTCTTTTGAAGTAGTGAAGGAGGGATATCTCTTTAAGTTGGTGGATTTCCAGATGTCAGGACTCGAAGATCAATTTGTTGAAGTAAGGCTTGATAAAATAGTAGAAGGCGCTTCTGTTGATTTGAATACTATAAGATTTGAGACTGGCTCAGCTGATCTTGAGGATGGTTATCAGGCAGATCTAGTGAGATTAGTGAATTGGCTTGAATCCAACCCTACTGCAAATGTTCAAATCATTGGACATACTGACAACGTGGGGACAAATGCATCAAATAAAACTCTAAGTGCTGACAGAGCACAATCAGTGAAAGATTTCCTTGTAGCAAATAAGATTGAATCTTCAAGGTTATTTACTTCGGGACAAGGAAGTTCTTCTCCAGTATCTACAAATGATACCGATGAGGGAAGAGCTCTAAATAGAAGAGTGGAAATCGCAATTAAATAAAATTACTTAAAAAGTAAATCTTGCACCAATGTAAGCTGTCCTCGGAGGCGCTGGATTGTAGTACTTTGAATATTCATTATTTAAGTGCAACCAATCTGAGTATTGAGTATTTAATGCATTCCTAACTCCAGCTTGTACAAAATACTTGTTATTAATTTTTACCTCCACAGATGGATCTAGCAGGCTGTATGCTTCAGCATAAACACTATTGTCGCTCAATATGGGGTTTTCGCCAATATGTCTAAATTCGATATTCAGGTTAAATAAGTTATGGATATACCTCAATTGTAGTCCTCCAGATAGGCTTGGAGTGCCTGGTATTGCATTACCGTCTATATCTTGTTCATCCTCAATTTCCACATTATTAAACCTGTGTATTGTATATGTTCCATAACCTCTTATGAAAATCGATCTGTTAGGAGTGAATGTAATCTCAGATTCTAAACCTGACATCTCTAATTCACCATCAACATTTGTATATGTATCAAATCCGTTTTCAACAATACCCATGATAGCATTTTTAACTATCTGGTGATAAAGTGTATTTCTCAATTGAATTTTCTCTCCTAATTGGTGTCTAAAACCTAACTCCAAACCTAATGCGTCTTCCGACTCAAGTTCAGCAGGAACAAAGTCGTCTTCAGGATCGACTAGCTCAAATGAAGTTGGATCACTAAATCCGGTGCTTATTTGAGCGAATACAGTAAAGTTTTCAGCCGGCATAAAAGATGCTCCGAGTCTTGGAAGTAATGATAGATTTCTCGAATCTATATCATATTCATATTCGTTGAGACCTGAAGTATCACTTGCAAATGTCGATCCATATGTGTTTCTAATTCGATTGTTTAATCCTAGTTGAACTTCAATTCTAAATTTCGTGTTATCTGTCAGGATTAAACTCGAGCTAACAAAAGACTGATTAGCATCTAGAGTTAAATCATACCTTTTAGGTGGCATTTCAGAAACAACATAAGGCGTAAAATCCCACTCAACTAAATTAGTTTTATCGAATAGTAGTATAGCTGAGGATTCAGTGTTTAGTTCAAGATTATTTCTTTTAAAAATGTTTTTTGTTGCTCTTATGTACGCTGACATACCCATTCCATCTTCCTCCTTATATCCATTGTAACCATTTGGGTTTGTTGTAGTTCCGTATGGGTTGAATTTACTTGTGTATTTACCCAAAATAGATGCTGTGAAGGTTGATCCTGGCTTAAATTCTTTAGTAAAGCTATATCCTCCAATTGTTCTCCTTCTATCAACGTGCGCATTACATACTTGTCCTGGGGAGCTTAGAGGGTTTAGTGATGCGTCCTCTTCTTTAATTGCACCCGGTAATGCCCATCTTCCATCGTAATGACCTGCTATAATAGTATGCTTTACATTCTTTTCTCCGTAGAACTTGGCTTTGAAATAGAGTTGGGTTTTATTATTCCATTCCCAGTCTCTATAACCCGGATTCTCACTATTACAGATACTTAATGCATAGCTACCATGATCTATAGTTCCAAGCATATTATATGCTTGGTAGTTAAAGTAACTATCAGATACACCGGTTGTTGCAATTCTAGCAATACCTGTACTTTCATTGATATATCTCTTGTTCTCATTAGTTTCTACTACAAAAGCTCCTCCATAAGCTCCTCCATAGGAAGCTGCAGCTGGACCAGTTATAATATTGATGCTTGAAATAAGGTTAGGGTCTAGCCATTCAATTGGAGAATTGCCGTCAGCTTCAGTGAAAATAAAGCCATCCAAAATAAGCATGGAATTTCTAATGGAATATGGAGATCGAAGAGACGATCCTCTTACGTGTATTCTTCTAGAACCACCTTCGCCACGAGTTTCCATTTTAACACCAGGAATTACGTTTATAGATCTACTAATATCAGTAGCACCGTGAGATGTTATTGAAGTTGAATCTACTTGATGTAAAGCGCCAGTAACAAGTTTTTCAGGTGATTTCAATCTGAATGCTTCAACTTCTGCGGGTTGAAGGTTGGTTTGGGCTATAATACTTGAAAAAGAAAGTACTGTAGAAGCTAGCAATAAGTATTTGGTCATTACTGCAGAGTGAATGTTCGAGTAATAATAGCCCCATTGTTTTCAAGAAGAATGTAATAATTAGCTCTAGAAAGTGAACTAACATTTATAACTTCATTTGAAGAATTTAGGCTACCACTAAGAACGGTTTTTCCATGGTAATCAATCACCTTGTAATTTCCTCCAATTAATTTGTCACTTATCTCTACATTGATTATGCTAGTAGCTGGTACAGGGTAAATCAGTAAATCTATATGACCTTCGCTTATTCCATCAACAGAATCGTATTCGTTTGGTCTAAATTCTTTGATAATATTGGGGCCATAGCCTGGGTATGTGGGTCCGTTAAATGCAACATAAATAGCACCGGTGTTAGGATTAATAGCGATGTCTCTGATTCTTTGGTTGAATTCAGAAAAGTATTGATCTTCAGATTCCACCTCAGTACCATCATCGCTTAAATGAAGAACACTCAATCTTTCGTATTGACCACTTAGACCACCAAGTACAGAAAGTAATACACAGTTATTCCAAGCTGGAATAGCTGGATGATTATAGTATTCCATACCATTAACAGCAACACAAGGCGCCCAAGATCTAAGTGGCTCCATAACATTGTACTCTTCACAAAATGCCATTTCTGAAGCACCTCCACATGGTCCCTCTACATTGGGCCAACCATAATTTCTTCCTGCTTCAATAATGTTGAATTCATCCCAGTTGCTTTGACCGTGTTCTGAGCTATAGATAGTTCCGTCAGGAGCAAGACATAGACCTTGACTATTTCTGTGTCCCCATGTGTAAACATAACTGTTGGGACCAAATGGATTGTCAGATGGGATGCTACCGTCTAAATTTAATCGAAGTGTTTTGCCATTTAAATGATCTAGATCCTGAGATGAATCTCCACCATCACCGGTGTCTCCTGTAGTCATCAAAAGAGTGTTATCAGGAAGAACTAACAATCTAGAACCATTGTGTATTCCTCCTGCATCTACCGTGAGTAAAACCTCTTCATTTACAAGATTAGTTCCGTTCCAATCAAATACGCTAAGTTTTTCAGAAGCATTGTTCCAATTAAATCCAGTGCAATAAACTAAAAACACCTTTTGATTGTTTTCCCAATCAGGGTGGAATGCCATACCCAATAATCCAGGCTCTGCACCATCACCGCCAAATACATTTAAATCAAGAACAACAGTATATGATCCTGTTTCAGGATCTATATGAAGAACATCTCCTAGTCTCGTTGTAGACCAAAGCATGTCGTCCGGTCCCCACTGAATATCCCAAGGGATTTGAACGCCAGTTACAAGGTCGTATTCATTAAGCAAAGTTCCTTCTATGTCCCATTGTGTTTGAGCTACTGAAGAAGTACAAAGAAACAACGCAAAGGCTGTTAAAAAAGAGTGCAGGTTTTTCATAATTTGCAAGTTAAGAATTAATCTTTTGTGGCGTTTATTTGCAAAGCAAAATAAAACTACATTTTTTCATTAAATCATGTCTAAAAAACGCATTGCAATTAACGGTTTTGGTCGAATTGGTCGACTAGCTTTCCGTATCATGCAAAACCACAATAATGTTGAAGTTGTTGCTATTAACGATCTTACTGATGTTAATACCCTTGCTCATCTATTAAAGTTTGATAGTGTGCACGGGAAATTTGACGGTGAAGTTTCTGTAGTTGACGGAAACATTGTCGCCAACGGCAAAACAATCAATGTATCTGACAAAATAAGCCCAGCTGATCTTCCATGGGGAGATTTAGGTATAGATGTGGTTGTTGAATCTACTGGTGTATTTACTCACTCCGATAAAGCGTCTGCTCACATCGATGCTGGCGCAAAAAAGGTTGTGATAAGTGCACCTGCAAAAGGAGATCTTAAAACTGTTGTTTTAGGTGTAAATGATGATATCCTAACTGATGACGATAAGATTGTGTCTAATGCATCTTGCACAACAAATTGTCTTGCTCCAATGGCAAAGGTGTTTAATGATTCATTTGGAATCAAGCAAGGATTCATAACTACAGTTCACGCATACACAGCCGACCAAAGATTACAGGATGCTCCACACAAGGACCTTCGTCGTTCTAGAGGTGCAGCTGTAAACATGATTCCTACATCAACAGGTGCTGCAGTTGCTGTTGGTCTAGTGCTTCCAGAATTAGCAGGAAAGCTTGATGGACTTGCTGTTCGTGTTCCTACACCTACTGGCTCTGTTACTGATTTAACTTTAGTTCTTGATAGAGATGTCACAGTTGAAGAAGTAAACGCTGCTATTAAAGAAGCCTCTGATGGCCCAATGAAAGGAGTGCTTTCTTACTGCACAGACCCTATCGTAAGTTCTGATATTGTTGGAGATCCACATAGCTGTATTTTTGATGCGGGACTGACTAAAGCTTCAGGAAACGTAGTTAAAGTGTTTGGGTGGTACGACAACGAGGCTGGATATGCTAATCGTGTTGCTGATCTAGTTGAACGCATTTAATAATGGTTATTCTAATCGCAGATAGCGGGTCGACCAAATCTGATTGGCTAGTTATAGATGAGAACGGGAAGGTGTTATCTGAGTTTAACACTATGGGTTTTAATCCATATTTCCACAGTTCTGACAAGGTTGAGTCTGAGCTTAAAGCCAAACAAGAAATGATGGAAATCGCTCAAAAAATTGATAAAACATATTTCTATGGAGCTGGTGCAAGTTCCGTAGAAATGTGTGATATCATTAAAGAAGGTTTATCACGTGTATTAGAAAATTCTATTATACATGTTGGCCATGATTTAGATGGAGCTGCATACTCAACATGGAGCGGTGAGTCATGTATCACATGTATTCTGGGTACAGGCTCAAATTCTTGTTATTTCGATGGAGAAAGAACTCACGAAGAGGTGCCCTCACTAGCATATATTC
>CEUK01144815.1_pt1 | contig 18283 bp, 21 predicted proteins | sample 356451 | NCBI WGS metagenome assembly CEUK01 (sample SAMEA2622843, study PRJEB7988) | marine metagenome | isolation source: saline water (ENVO:00002010), including
TTTCCATTTATTTCGACAGTAATGTTAAAAACTCATTTTTTACACTTTGATCAAGAAACTTTCCAGAATACTCTGCAGTTGTTGTTAAACTTGATTCATCCTTTATTCCCCTCATGCTAACACATAAGTGTTGAGCTTCAATTACACAAGCTACATTTTCAGTTTCAAGAACTTTCTTTAAATAATTAACTATCTGAACAGTTAACTTTTCTTGAACTTGAGGTCTTTTTGAAAAATAAGAAACCACTCTATTAATTTTGGACAAACCAATAATTTTTTCATTGGCAAAATAAGCAACATGAGCTTTACCAATTATTGGAACAAAATGATGCTCACATATAGAATACAACTGAATATCTTTTTCCAAAATAATCCCCTTGTATTTATAATTATTTTCAAACTGTGAAATAGAGGGTTCATTTTTCTCATCAAGACCTGAAAATAATTCATCTACATACATTTTAGCTACTCTTTCTGGAGTTTTAGCCAAACTATCATCAGAAAGGTCTAAATCAAGTTCTTCCATTATTTTTTTAAAGTGATATGCTATTTTTTGCTTTTTACCTTCTTTAGGTGAGCCATTTTTTGATTTACTCAACAATTCAATCTCTTCCTTAATTTTATTCCATTCACTCATTACTTTGACTTATTTTTTTTCCAGATAAATTTTCCTTTTTTATTAATGTATCCTTCAGATCCAGTTTTATAATCTCCAATTCTAACAAAAGCTAAATTATTATTAAAACTATTGGCTCTTGTATAAATAAAATTTAGTTTAATTTTCCCTTCAGAATCAATAAAACCATATCTTGATGACTTGCCCAAACCTATTGAAACAGCCGCCATTCCACTTGAAAAACTCATTGCCCCATCATAAATAGGAGGAATTACTTCTTTACCTGTTGAATCAATATAACCATATCTACCGCCTTTAAAAGAGCCTTTTCTGAAAATTGCTCTACTTTCTGAAAAGGGATAACATTTATCAAAAGAAGCAGGAATTTCAATTTCACCTTTAACATTAAAGTAACCCCACTTCGAATATTTTTCATTTTCAATTTGAAAATGGCATCTCCCTTCAGAAAATTGACCTATTAATGCATATTTAAAAGGAACAATAACATTGTTTTTATTATCAATTACTCCCCATTTTCCATTTTTTTTAACACTAGCCAATCCTTCAGAGAAAGAATGAGCCTTTTCATATTCTATTGGAATTACTATATGGCCTAAAGTGTCAACAAAACCGTAGCTTAATCCTTTTTGAATCATAGCCAGTCCATCAGAAAACTCAAAAGCATAATTACATTCTATTTCAAATTTTATATTATTATTTTTATCAATGTAAAACCATTTTCCATTTTTTCTAACTGCCGAAAAGCGCTCATTAAAATTTGTTGCTCTTTCATAAATGGGGTTTATAATTACTTGCCCAAGACTATCCATGAATCCGTATAAATTATCTTTTTTAAACCTTGATAAAGATTCATGATAATCTGCTACAGATTGACATTTAGGAATTGTCATTTCTTTGCCTTTATTATTTATAAATCCAGGAGTGCCAAATTTATTTATCTTAAACAACAATTGTGAATTGCTATTATTCAAAAAAAATAAGAAATTAATTACTAAAGAAATTTTGAAAACGTAATTCATATTTATCAAAAAGACTTTCAAAATTAATAATTTTATATGTTCAATTCATAATTAAATTTGGGATTACTTAAAATTCATAAAAACAACAATTACGAATATCAGTTATGGGAAATAGATATTGACCTAACTAAGATAATTTCTTCATATAAAATTTTCACCAATTATCACCCAAATATTAATTCTTACAAAAACCATTTTAGAACTAACCAAATACTTCACACAAGAAGAATTATTAAAAAAATGGTAGGCGAAAATATTGACTTAATTCAAAATGAAAATGGCAAACCACATCTAATAGGATCTAATAAGCACATATCAATATCTAATCATAAAAACTATATTGCAGTTATCATAGCAAATTTTCCATGTGGAATAGACTTAGAAACCACTAAAAGAAATTATCAAATTATTCAACATAAATTTTTACATAGTCATGATTTATTAGTTAAAAACAATTATGACTTGTCTATGATTTGGTGCGCTAAAGAAGTACTTTATAAAATAATTGGAGATCCATTAATAAACTTTAGAAAACATTTATTTGTTGAAAAGAATAATGATGAAATAATTGGAACTTGTGTACACGATTCTTTATCTTTCAAAGCGAATTTATCTTTGATTAAAATCAAAGATTTAATATTAATTCACAATTTAAATTTTAGAGAAAAAAATTAAAATGATTGATGTTGAAATAAAAGAAAGAGCAAATGCTGGAGAAAAAATGTGGGCTATTTTAATTGATCCTGATAAATTACCTTTTGAGGATATTACTGACTTTATATTAATGGTTAATAAATCAAGTTGTGATTTCATTTTAATTGGTGGAAGCTTAATTAATCATGGTTTTTTTGATAAATATGTGAAAAAAATAAAATCACTCACATCAAAAAAAATTATAATTTTTCCCGGAAACAACTTACAACTTTCAAATCATGCTGATGGTTTATTATTTCTAAGCTTAATTAGCGGCAGAAATCCAGACTTACTTATTGGCCAGCATGTTAAAGTTGCTCAACAAGTTCAACAATCAAATGTATGTGTAATGCCATGTGGATATATGTTGATTGAAAGCAACAAACTAACTTCAGCAATATACATGAGTGAATCTCTACCTATTCCAAATGACAAACCAGACATTGCAGCCGCAACGGCTTTGGCTGGGACTTTGCTTGGGATGCAATTTTTATATATTGACACAGGATCTGGAGCGGATGGGACTATAAAATCAAATTTAATCCGTGCAGTTAAAAATACTGCTGATGTTCCTTTATTTGTTGGTGGGGGAATACATAAACAAGATCAACTAAAAAAAGCCTGGAGCAGTGGAGCTGATATTGTTGTTATTGGAACAAGCATTGAAAAAAGTTACAATCAAATGTTTGACTTTAAAAAGGAAAAAATATGGAGTTAATGATAATGACCACTCCTGATAAATTTCGTAGTGAAATTTACATTGTGATTAAATTATTTGAAAATGGTCTAAAAACATTACACCTCAAAAAACCAAAATTTTCAAAGAATCGTTATAAAAATTATATAAATCAAATTCCAAAAAAATATCATAATCGTATTATAATACATAGTTACTTTAGCTTGATGTATAAATTCAATTTGAAGGGAATAAATATATCGTCTAATACAAAACCTAGCAAATTGTTTTTTTTATTTTATGATTTTTTTAAAAAAAGAAAAATAAAAATATTTACTATTCACTCATTAAATCAGCTTAAAGAATTAAATAAAAAAAAATATGATTACATATTAGCAGGACCTCTTTTCAAATCAAATAATGATGAAATTATAATTAACGACAAGTTTAATAAAAATCATATAAAAGAAATTGTTTTTTCATATCCCAAACAAATTGTTTTTTATGGCGGTATAAATGCCGAAAATATAAATTCATTAAACAATAATCACCTTTTTGGTTTATTGTTTTTAGGGGTAATTTGGTACAATCCAAACAAACAGCCAATTGATGTTTTTTTGGATTTTAAAAGACGAATAAAACCAGCAGATGAGAATAATTAAGTCTTTAGTTTTTATTTTTCTTCCTGTTGTTTTTTTTTCACAAAAAGTAAAAAAAAGTAGAGAAGAATACATTAACGAATATTCAAAAGCTGCCGTTCAGCAAATGAACAAATATAAAATTCCTGCTAGCATAACTTTAGCTCAAGGAATTTTAGAGAGTGGAAATGGAAATTCATATTTATCTACTAAGGGAAATAATCATTTTGGAATAAAATGCCATAAAAGTTGGACTGGCAAGAAAATGTACCTTGATGATGATAAAAAAGACGAATGTTTTAGATGTTATAAAAACGTAAGTGAATCCTATGAAGACCACTCATTATTTTTAATAAATAATAGTAGATATAAATTTCTATTTGATTTGAAAATTACAGACTATAAAGGGTGGGCAAAAGGCTTGAGAAAAGCAGGCTATGCTACAAACCCTAAATATGCTGAACTATTAATTAAAATAATTGAAGCTAATGAACTTTACAAATATGACAAAAAATCTAAAAAAGTTATTAAACCTCAAATAACAAAAAACAATAATCTTATTCTAATTCATGAAAACAATATTAAATATATAATTTCGCTAAATAACGAGTCATTATTAGATATTGCTAAAAAACTAGATATGGGTTTATGGCAACTATATAAATACAATAATGTTCCAAAAAATTATGAAATTAGTGAGGGTCAAGTAATTTTTTTACAGCCCAAAAGAAATAAAGCAAAAACTAAAACTCATAAAGTGATTAAAGGAGAAACGTGGTGGAGCATTTCTCAATTACATGGAATCAAATTAAAAAAACTTAAATCAAAAAATAAATTAATAACAAATAATAATTTAACACCTGGTGAGACTCTAAAACTTAGATGATCTTAATTTTAAACTTATTTTTATAAAATCTATGATATCACAAGAACAACTTAAATCAATTGGTGATCGCTTGGAAGCGTTAAGGGGGTACCTTTGACATAGATGTTAAAAAACAAGAAATCAAAGAAGAAGAATTAGTAACTCAAGATCCAGAGTTTTGGAATGAACCCAAAGAAGCTGAAAAAGTTTTAAAAAACATTAAAAAGAAAAAGTTTTGGGTAAATCAATATGAGCTGATACTAAATCAATATGAAGACACCCAAGTGTTAATGGATTTTTTTAAAGAAGGTGAAGCTACAGAGTCTGAAATTGAATTAAATTCAAATAAACTTCTTAACCTGTTGGAAGAACTCGAACTTAAAAACATGTTATCCAGCGAAGAAGACCATTTAGATGCTGTTTTACAAATTACTGCAGGAGCTGGAGGAACAGAAAGTTGTGACTGGAGCGCTATGTTGATGAGAATGTATCTCATGTGGTGCGAAAAAAACAACTACAAAGTTAAAGAACTTCATTTGCAAGATGGAGATGTGGCCGGAATTAAAACGGTGACTCTTGAAATCACAGGCGATTTTGCTTTTGGATATTTAAAAGGCGAAAATGGAGTTCACAGATTAGTTAGAGTAAGCCCTTTTAATGCACAAGGAAAAAGAATGACTTCATTTGCCTCTGTATATGTATATCCATCAGTTGATGATACCATTGAAATAAATATTAATCCTGCTGACATAAGCTGGGATACCTTTAGAAGTGGTGGAGCTGGTGGCCAAAATGTAAATAAAGTTGAAACTGGAGTTAGGCTAAAACATGCTCCTACAGGAATTGTAATTGAAAATACGGAATCAAGATCACAACTAGGCAATAGAGAAAAAGCTATGCAATTGTTAAAATCTCAACTTTATGAATTAGAAATCAGAAAAAGACGTGAAAAACAAGATGCTATTGAAGCTGGAAAAATGAAAATAGAATGGGGTTCTCAAATTAGAAGCTATGTTCTTGATGACAAAAGAGTAAAAGACCATAGAACCAATTTTCAAAGCAATGATCCCTTTAAAGTTCTTGATGGAGATTTGCAACCTTTTTTAAATGCCTTTTTAATGACTTATGGAAAATCTTAAAAAAACTAAATGAAATATTACCACAACCCAAGATGTAGAAAAAGTAGAGAAGGTTTAGAATTGCTAAACAATAATAATCATGAATATGAAATTATAGAATACTTGAAAAACCCGTTAACAAAAAAAGAATTAGCTGAAATTCTATCTTTTCTAAAGATGAATCCAATGGAATTGATAAGAAAGAATGAAAAGTTTTATAAAGAAAATATAAAAGGGAAAACTCTAAGTGAAGATGAGGTTTTAGATTTTATGGTTTTGGAACCCAAATTAATCGAAAGACCAATTTTGGTAAATAAAAATAAGGCTATTATTGGAAGACCTGCAGAAAATCTATTAAAAATAACAGATTAAACAGGATCTATTAATCCTCTTTTTGCTAATTGGGCTTTTGTAATATCAATTAAACCCCATTGTACCCAAAGGCCTATAAAACCAGCTAAAAAAAGCAATATCCAAAAAGCCATCCCGAAGAAAATTAAAAAAAATGCTGAACCTATAGTCATAAGTATTAATTTTGGTTTTTTACAAATTTAGTAATAATAATTTACAATGAATTATAGAATTGAAAAAGATACTTTAGGAGAAATAAAAGTTGCTTCTGATAAGTACTGGGGGGCCCAAACTGAACGTTCAAGAAATAATTTTAAAATTGGAAATCCTGCTTCAATGCCTAATGAGATAATTAAAGCATTTGCTTATTTAAAAAAGGCTGCTGCCATTACAAACAATAATCTTGGTGCTCTTGAAGAAAATAAAAAAGAGTTAATTGCTAAAGTGTGTGAAGAAATTATTGAAGGAAAACTAGACGATCAATTCCCACTTGTTATTTGGCAAACAGGTTCAGGAACTCAAAGCAATATGAATGTTAATGAGGTTATAGCCAATAGAGCTCACGAAATTGCTGGAAATAAATTAGGGGAGGAAAACAACACACTAAAAGCAAACGATGATGTAAATAAATCACAATCGTCAAATGATACTTTCCCTACTGCTATGCATATTGCATGTTACAAAATTATTGTTGAAAACACACTTCCTAACATTGAAAAACTAAGAAACACATTAAAAGAAAAATCAGATAAATTTAGTGATGTTGTGAAAATTGGAAGAACTCATCTTATGGATGCAACGCCATTAACTTTAGGTCAAGAATTCTCAGGATATGTTTCCCAGTTAGACCATGGTATAGCAGCCATTAAAAACACTCTTTCTCATTTAAGCGAGTTAGCACTTGGAGGAACTGCAGTTGGAACAGGTTTAAATACACCTGAAGGATATGCTGTAATGGTAGCTGAAGAAATTGCTAAGTTAACTGGCCTACCTTTTGTAACAGCAAAAAATAAATTTGAAGCTTTAGCTGCTCACGATGCGATAGTTGAAACGCATGGTGCTGTAAAGCAAGTGGCTGTTTCTTTAAATAAAATTGCTAACGACATAAGGCTTATGGCTTCTGGACCTAGATCTGGAATAGGAGAATTAATCATTCCAGCTAACGAACCAGGATCATCCATTATGCCAGGAAAAGTAAATCCAACTCAAGCAGAAGCCATTACCATGGTTTGTGCACAAGTTTTAGGTAATGATGTTGCTGTTAGCGTTGGTGGAACTCAAGGTCATTATGAATTAAATGTTTTTAAACCCATGATGGCTCATAACTTAATTGAAAGTGCTAAATTAATTGGTGATGCTTGCGCCTCTTTTAATGAACATTGCGCTTCTGGCATAGAGCCAAACATGAAAAATATTGAAAAATTACTTAATAATTCTTTGATGCTGGTAACTGCATTAAATACAAAAATTGGATATTACAAAGCTGCAGAAATTGCTAATACTGCTCATAAAAATGGCACAACACTTAAAGAAGAAGCTGTTAATTTAGGCTATGTTACTGAGGAAGAGTACAATTTATGGGTAGACCCAAAAAAAATGATTTAACATGAACAATAATAAATACTATTTGAATGTAATTTTAAGCGTTGCTTTAGTAGCTTTGCTGCTAATTTTAACATTTAAATATGTTGTAAAAACAGGACCAATAATTAAACTTTTTGCATTGCTAATTGATGCACTAAGCGTTTTATACGCATACAAAACAATAAAAAACAAACCCATAAATAAAAACAAAAACGATGAGTCAGAATGAAATTGAAATTGAACCGCAAAAAATCTTGAAATTTGCTTTAATAGGAGGAGCTTTTCTTCTTTTAATAGCCCTATTTTTTATGTCTTGGACAGATGTAGAGCCTGGTGAAGAAGGTTTTGTATACAGACCATATACTGGCGGAATTGATCAAGATAATGTATATACGGAAGGTACTGTATTTATCGCACCTTGGAATGAAATGATTACTTATAACATTCTTCAACAAAGTAGAAACTACAGTTCAAAAGTAATGGAGAAAAACGGTATGGAAATTGGAATTGATGTAACCATCAACTACAATCCAATGATCAACAGTTGTTCAAAATTACACCTAAAACACGGTAAAGCTTTTGAAAGCTCTTTTATTGATGCAAAAGTAAGAGGGGTGATTAAAGATGTTATTGGTAGATATACATATGAAGAAATTTATTCAACTAAAAGAGAAGCTTTAGAAACTGAAATGGACCAAATTTTCCAAGCTGAGTTTCCTGAAAACTTCATTACCTACAACTTTTGTGAAATAGCAGATGTTAATCTTCCTGAAAATGTGAAATTAGCCATTACAGAAAAAGAAACTCAAAAGCAAAGAAACCAAAAAGCAAAAGAGCTTGAAGAAGAACAAGCCTATTTAGCAAATGCTGAAATAAAAAAAGCAGAAGGTGAAAAAACTGCAGCTATTTTAAGAGCTGAAGGTAGAGCTGAAGAAATAAGGTTAGTTCAACAACAACTTACTCAATCGCCTAACTATATTGAACTGGTTAAGTGGAAAGGATATGCTGATGGAAAAGGTTCACCATTTGGTGAAAACAATGTTTTTGGTGCTGGAACTTCAGTAATCAAAGGATTGAAATAGATTAATTAATCCTCATTATAAAAAATTAAGCCCTCAATTGAGGGCTTTTTTATTATTCAAAGATATTTGGGAATATTCCGATATATGGTAAAAACAATATTGGAATTAATTTTTTCATATAACTAATCTATTTAACATCATTAGCCATTGATAAATCAAGTTTTTTATTTTCTTCTATTAAGCTTTGACCATTTCTTACAACAGCGTTTAAATCATCTTCGTTAATGTCTTTAGATTCATACCCTTTTAGAGAATCAATAGGGAGCGTTATATTGTGCAGACCTGATAAAGACCATATTTCTTCGGCTGCAAAATAACCGTACATTTCGAGAACTTTTAAGGTCGGTGTTTTTAGGTCTTGACCCTTGCCAAAGCGTATAATAAATTCTCCATAGCTCTGTGAAATGTACCCTCCATCATCTAGTTTAATTGATAAAATAGATATTGTATGATTATTAAAAGTATCCATTAGAAAACTCAATGCTGTCGAATGGTTTGAACGAACCCATGATGGCTCTTCATTAGGCCAACCTAATTGATTTTCCTCAAATTTTCCATCAGCAAATGTTTTCATCTCCCAAATTTCTTCAACACAATAGTCTCTGCCTCTTAAAAAATGAATCATTGCTTCAGTATCCATTGAGCTGAAATAAACTCCATTGAATTCTGAACTGCGATTTATGAAATGTAAGTCTTCCATACTTACTAAGTTAATGATAAATATATTTTAATATAAAAGATACAAAAAAAGCCCATTTTGCAATGAGCTCTTCTCTTAACTAAAGATAAACCTTTCAACGATTACGATCCGCATGATATGCAATCGTCTGGATCATCTAACGAACAATTGATTTCAGCCATTCTTTCCTCTTCTGTTTTTGCAACTGGTTCTGTAAGGGCTTGTTTATCTAATGTAAACTTAATAGCATCAGTAGCAGACTTGGTTCTTAAGTAATACATTCCCGTTTTAAGACCGGCTTTCCAACCGTAAAAATGCATTGAAGTAAGTTTTGCAAAATTTGCATTCTCCATAAATATATTCATAGACTGAGACTGATCAATATAAGCTCCTCTATCAGCTGCCATATCCACTATTGTCTTTTGAGAAATCTCCCAAGCTGTTTTATATAAATCTTTGATGTTTTCAGGAATCTCTTTGATGTTTTGAATGGACCCATTAGAAGCCATCAATTTATTTTTTAATGAATCGTTCCAAATGCCCAATTTAACTAAATCTCGGAGCAAGTGCTTGTTTACAATAATAAACTCACCTGAAAGCACCCTTCTTGTATAAATGTTTGAGGTGTAAGGTTCAAAACACTCATTGTTTCCGAGTATTTGAGCTGTAGATGCTGTTGGCATTGGAGCTAAAAGCAATGAGTTTCTTACGCCATGCTTTTTAACTTCTTCCTTAAGTAAATCCCATTCCCATCTTTCTGTTGGCTTAACATTCCACATATCAAATTGAAATGTACCTTCAGAAATTGGTGAACCTTTCCATGTTTCATATGGACCATTTTCAATTGCTAAATCTTTTGAAGCTGTAACGGCTGCATAATAAATGGTTTCGAATATCTCTTTGTTAAGTACTTTTGCTTCTGCAGAGTCAAAAGGGAATCTCATTAAAATAAAAGCATCGGCTAGTCCTTGAACACCAATTCCGATAGGTCGGTGTCTCATATTTGAGTTTCTAGCTTCCGGAACAGGGTAATAATTGGCATCAATTACCTTATCCAAATTTTTAGTCACCCTATACGCAACTTTAAACAGTTTTTCATGATCGAACTTTCCTTCAACAACAAATTTTGGCAAAGCAATAGAAGCTAAATTACAAACAGCTACTTCGTCAGGAGCAGTATATTCAAGAATTTCAGTACATAAATTTGAGGACTTGATGGTACCTAAATTTTTCTGATTAGACTTTTCATTAGCCGCATCTTTGTACAACATATATGGTGTTCCTGTTTCTATTTGACTTTCAAGAATTTTAAACCAAAGCTCTTGAGCTTTTATTGTTTTTCTTCCTTTTCCTTCTTTCTCGTACTTTTTATATAATTTTTCAAATGATTTCCCATATGTATCAGAAAGTCCAGGGCACTCATTTGGACACATTAATGTCCAATCGCCATTTTCTTCTACTCTTTTCATAAATAAATCAGAAATCCACAAAGCATAAAACAAATCTCTTGCCCTTTGCTCCTCTTTTCCATGATTTTTCTTGAGGTCAAGGAAATCAAAAATATCAGCATGCCAAGGTTCAATGTAAATGGCAAAAGAACCTTTTCGCTTTCCTCCACCTTGGTCTACATATCTTGCTGTATCGTTAAATACCCTCAACATTGGAACAATTCCGTTTGATGTTCCGTTTGTTCCTTTGATGTAAGAACCCATGGCTCTTATGTCGTGAATAGATAACCCAATACCACCCGCTGATTGTGATATTTTAGCACACTGTGTAAGTGTGTCGTAAATTCCTGCAATGCTGTCTTCTTTAGTGGTAAGTAAAAAACAAGAAGACATTTGTGGTTTTGGTGTTCCTGAATTGAAAAGAGTTGGTGTTGCATGGGTAAACCATCCTTCACTCATGTAGTTATAAGTCTCAATTACAGCATCCATATCTTCTTTATGAATACCAACTGCTACTCTCATCAACATTTGTTGTGGACGTTCAGCCACTTGGCCCTTTAGTCTTAATAAGTAAGATCTTTCTAAAGTTTTGAATCCAAAATAATCGTATCTGAAATCTCTATCATAAATTATATTTGAATCTAAAACGTCAGAATTTTTTTTGATGATTTTATACACTTCATCTGATATTAACGGTGCTTTTTTACCTGTCTTTGGATCAACATAAGTATATAAATCTGTTATTGTATCAGTAAATGATTTTTTTGTGTTTTTATGTAGGTTAGATACTGCAATTCTTGAAGCTAAGAGAGCATAATCAGGATGAGTAATTGTATTGGTTGCCGCAACTTCTGCTGCCAAATTATCTAATTCACTTGTTGTAACACCATCGTATAAACCTTCAATAACCTTCATGGCTACTTTTTCAGGCGTAACTAGTGGATTAAGTCCATAGCACAACTTTTTGATTCTAGCAGTAATTTTATCAAATTTTACTGCTTCTCTTCTTGCGTCTCTCTTTATTACGTACATATTTTATTCTTTAATAATGTTATTTAAAAATCAGCATCAAGACTGAAATTATTATCTGCATTGCTATTTAAAACTCCTGCTTTTTGATATTCTCCTACTCTTTTTTCAAAGAAATTTGTTTTCCCTTGAAGGTTAATCATATCCATAAAATCAAAAGGATTTGCAGTGTTGTATATTTTTTCATTTCCGAGCTCAGTTAATAATCTGTCGGCAACAAATTCAATGTATTGAGACATAAGGTCTGCATTCATGCCAATTAGCCTAACAGGCAATGATTCTGTCACAAATTCTTTTTCTATTTCAACGGCATCTGCTATTATTTTTTTAACCTGTTCTTTTGGTAATTTATTTACTAAATGATTATTGTATAACATACAAGCAAAGTCACAGTGAAGGCCTTCATCTCTTGAAATCAATTCATTTGAAAAGGTAAGTCCTGGCATTAACCCTCTTTTCTTTAACCAAAAAATGGAACAAAACGATCCTGAAAAGAAGATACCTTCTACAGCAGCAAAAGAAATTAATCGCTCAGCATAAGATCCGTTATCAATCCACCTCATCGCCCATTCTGCTTTTTTCTTTACAGGCTCAAAAGTTTCTATTGCATTAAATAAGTAATTTTTTTCTTTTGAATCTTTTATATAAGTGTCTATTAATAATGAATAGGTTTCTGAATGAATATTTTCCATCATGACTTGAAAACCATAGAAAAACTTGGCTTCTGTGTATTGAACTTCGCTTAAAAAGTTTTCAGCTAAATTTTCATTAACGATTCCGTCTGATGCAGCAAAAAATGCTAAAACATGTTTAATGAAAAAACGCTCATCATCATTCAATTTATTTTCCCAGTCAACTAAGTCAGGCGAAAGATCTAATTCTTCTGCAGTCCAAATACTAGCTTCTTGCTTTTTGTACATTTCCCAAATGTCATTGTGCTGAATTGGGAAAAGAACAAACCTGTTTGGGTTTTCTTTTAATATAGGCTCTTCAACTATTATGTTTTCATCTAAATCTTTGTTAAGATTTACTTGGTCTAAATTTTCGGTTTGAACAGATGATTTTTTTTCCATAATTAAATAGTTTTTAAGTTTTTACTTTTTCTCTCACCTCATATTAACAGAGGAAAATTATGCTGGATATTTTAAATTAGGGACAAAAAAGGACCATCAAAAATTGGATAAATTTTTGAAAATTGACAACAAATTAAACCTGATTTGGATTCCTAACTAAATGTATTAGCTGACTACAAATTTTAGAATTTTAATAGCTTTTTACAAGCTTATTTCATTCACAATTTCAATAGTTTTCAACATAATGAACTAATAAGTTTACAAACCTCTGAAAACCAACATTTTTTATTTTTATTGAAAATAAATAAAGAACTTTTAAGTCCTTATAAAGTTAGTTTTAGTTCTTTTTTAATTTGAACACTGTGAGTTTCGTTTATCAAAACAAAACTGTTAAAAACAACAATATGCCGTCAATAAATAATAAGACAAAATAATAAGTTGAAAACTTATGTTTTTTTAAACTTTAATTTTTTAAGACTAAACTTACCTATCTAGGTTTGAGTCGACAATCTCTAATTGATGAAAAAACTCTTTTCCCCAGTTTTTGATTATTGCGTTTTTTAAAAACCTATACACCTTAACATTTAATTTATCTCCGCAAGAACAAGCTGGTTTACATATTTTCCAATGATCTATATTAATAGCTGTAAACTCATTTAATTTTTTAACTCTAATTGGATATAAATGACACGAAATGGGTTTATTAATTTTTATCTGTTTTTCTTTATAAGCTTTTTCAATTGAGCATTTTGCAATATTATTTTTATCAAAATAAACAAAAGCACATTCTTTTCCATTTACTAATGTGGTTACAGCTTCATTTTCTTCATCCAAATAAAAAACATCATTAGCCTCAATGGCATCGATGCCTTTTTTACGCATGTATTTTTTAATTACAGAAATGTTCTCTTTAACACCTTTAATCTCATCTTGCGTAATTGGAGCACCCGAATCCCCCTCTATACAACAAGCTCCTTTACAGGCGTTTAAATCACATACAAACTTATTGTCAATTACATCTTCAGATATGAGTTTGTCGTCAATTTGAATCATAATAATGTGATTAATTCTTGAATTTTTTGAATAAATAATCATCTAAAGATAACTCTTTCATGGGAAGTTATATTTTTGCCTAAAATTCATTACCTAAATTTAGAATGAACGAAGAACACTTTAAAAAGATAATTAGCCACTCAAAAGAGTTTGGGTTTATATTTCCTAGTAGTGAAATATATGATGGGTTAAGCGCAACTTACGATTACGGACAAAATGGAATAGAACTAAAAAACAACATCAAAAAATATTGGTGGACATCCATGGTTCAAATGAATGACAATATTGTAGGGCTAGATGCTGCCATATTTATGCATCCATCGACTTGGAAGGCTTCCGGACATGTTGACGCTTTTAATGACCCTTTAATTGATAATAAAGACTCTAAAAAAAGATATAGAGCCGATGTTCTTATTGAAGATCACATTGGTAAAATTGAAGAGAAAAATAATAAGGATGTTAAAAAAGCTAAGAAACGTTTTGGAGATGATTTTGATGAAAATACTTTTAGAACTACAAATGGCAACATCCTAAGAAGAATTGAGGAAATCAAACTTATAGAAAGCAAAATGGAAATGGCATTTAATGCAGAAAACCTTGATGCCATTTACAATTTAATAATTGAGTTAGGAATTAAATGCCCAATAAGCGGATCAAACAATTGGACTAAAGTAAGGCAGTTTAATTTGATGTTTAGTACTGAAATAGGTTCTCTATCTGACGATTCATCAAAAATCTATTTAAGGCCTGAAACCGCTCAAGGTATTTTTGTGAATTACTTAAATGTTCAAAAAACTGGTCGAAAAAAGCTTCCTTTTGGAATTGCCCAAATTGGAAAAGCTTTTAGAAACGAAATCATTGCAAGACAATTCATTTTTAGAATGCGTGAGTTTGAACAAATGGAAATGCAATTTTTTATTCAACCTGGCAGTCAGAAAGAATGGTACAAACATTGGAAAGAAACCCGATTAAAATGGCATAAGTCATTAGGGTTTTCAAATGATGACTTAAGGTTTCATGATCATATAAAATTGGCACATTACGCTGATGCTGCATGTGATATCGAATTCAAATTCCCATTTGGCTTTAAAGAACTAGAAGGAATACATTCAAGAACCGATTTTGATCTTAAACAACATGAAATTCATTCTAAGAAAAAACAAAGGTATTTTGATCCGGAAAAAAACGAAAGTTATATTCCATATGTTGTTGAAACTTCAATTGGCTTAGATAGAATGTTTTTAGCATTATTATCCAATTCTTTAAAAGAAGAAAACTTAGATAATGGGAATTCAAGAATTGTACTCTCAATCGCTCCACCTTTAGCCCCTATAAAAGCTGCTGTATTGCCTCTAGTTAAAAAAGATGGATTAGCAGAAAAAGCAAAAGAAATATATAATTTTCTAAAACTTGATTTTCAATGTCTTTATGAAGAGAAAGACTCAATAGGGAAAAGGTACAGAAGAAATGATGCAATAGGAACTCCTTTTTGCATAACTATAGACCATGACACGATTAATGATGAAAAAGTAACCTTAAGAGAACGAGACTCTATGGTTCAAAAAAGAGTCCCTATAAAAGAGTTATCTAAAATAATAGACGAAAAAACCAATATGAGAAATCTTTTTTAAAAGTGCTGAAATCTTTTTTTGATAAAAAATTAATTGAAGTTGGTTGCGATGAAGCTGGAAGAGGATGTCTAGCAGGACCTGTTGTTGCTGCAGCAGTAATTCTACCTAAAAACTTTAAAAACAAACTGCTAAATGATTCTAAAAAACTAACTGAATCACAAAGAAATAAATTGAGACCAATTATTGAAAAAGAAGCAATAAGTTGGGCAGTTGGAATTATTTATCCAAAAGAAATTGACAAAATAAATATACTAAATGCCTCTTTTAAAGCTATGCATAAAGCCATTGAGCAACTAGAAATTAAACCCGAATTAATCTTGGTTGATGGCAACAGGTTTAACAAATACAAAAACATAAATCACAAATGCATAATTAAAGGCGACTCTAAATACATGTGCATTGCTGCTGCATCAATTCTCGCTAAAACTTATAGAGATGACATTATGTTGAACCTTCATCAAAAAGAACCTATGTACTTATGGTTTAAAAACAAAGGCTATCCAACTAAAGAACATAGAATTGCTATAAAAAAATACGGAGCAACTAAGTACCACAGGAAGACATTCACACTGCTGCCAAAACAAAATTAACTATATATTATAAATAGTTAACCCATTTATTTTCTTTAAATCATTGACAATCAGTGTTTTAAAATATATTAAAATATTTTATATTAATTTTGGTTCACTAAAAATTTATTTATGGAAATTTTAAAAAATATCGCATACGCAGGTGTTGGTTTAGCATCTTTAACTTCTGAAAAAGTTAAAGAAACTATAAATGAACTTGTTGAAAAGGGAATGATATCTGACACTGAAGGAAAAAAAATAGTTGACGAATTCTTTAACTCAACTGAAAAGAAAAGAGAAGAGTTTGAAAACAAATTCAAAGTTGCAAGTGAAAAAATTACAGAAAAATTAGCTTTTCTTAATAAGGATAAAGAAATCCAAGAGCTAAACGAAAAAATTAACAAACTTGAAATTGAATTACAAAAAGCAAAACAATCAAAAGAAAAAAAAGACACTAAAACAAAAAAATAAAATGGAAACACTTAAGACGTTAACATATGCTGGTCTAGGACTTGCAATGCAAACAAATAAAAAAATAAAAGCAGAATTTAATGACCTTGTAGAGGTTGGAAAAAAAATTGATCTAGAAGGTAAAAATATAGTTGGTGATTTTTTTAAAACTGTAGAATCTAATAAAGAAAACCTTGAAAGCAGAATAGAAAAAAACAAAACTATTCTATTTGACAACCTGCCTTTCTTAAGAGAATTAGAAATGAAAATGAATGAAAAATCTGAAGAAGTTAAATCTACTTTTAAAGAAACTATAAACAAAGCTAAAGATTCTTTTTACTCTAATAATGAAACTGAAACAAAAGAAGAAGAAGTTGAAATACTAGAGGAAGAAAAATAAATCAAAATTTTAAACTAAACTAAAAAGGCATCTCTTGTGAGATGCCTTTTTTTGTATGGTAAACATTATTAGATTAAGAAGCTAAAACAATCACTTGATTCTTTAAAACCTCAACAACTCCACCTTCAATATCAAAAAATTGATCATCATTGCCTTGTCTAACTTTAACCTGACCTTTTTGCATTGAAGACACCAATGGAGCATGGTTGTCTAAAATTCCAATTTGACCATCAGACCCTGGCACTACCACTAAATCAGCTTTTCCTGAAAATATGGTTTTATCTGGTGTAACTATCTGAACCTCCATAAACTATTTTGCTTCTGCAATCATTTTTTCTCCCGCTTCAATAACCTCTTCAATTGTTCCTTTAAGGTTAAATGCAGCTTCTGGATATTGATCAACTTCTCCATCCATAATCATATTAAACCCTTTAATAGTATCTTCAATACTTACAAACACACCTTTCATTCCTGTAAATTGCTCAGCAACATGGAAAGGTTGAGATAAGAATCTTTGCACCCTCCTAGCTCTATGAACAGCTAATTTATCCTCTTCAGAAAGCTCATCCATACCAAGAATTGCAATAATATCTTGAAGCTCATTGTAACGTTGAAGCAATATCTTTACTCTTTGTGCACAATTATAATGCTCATCACCTAATATTTGTGGAGTTAAAATCCTTGAAGTTGAATCCAATGGATCAACAGCAGGATAAATACCCAATGCAGCTAATTTTCTTGAAAGTACCGTAGTTGCGTCTAAGTGAGCAAACGTTGTTGCTGGAGCAGGATCTGTAAGGTCATCTGCAGGTACATAAACGGCCTGAACAGATGTAATAGAACCCTTTTTAGTAGATGTAATTCTTTCTTGCATAGCCCCCATTTCTGTAGCCAAAGTTGGCTGGTAACCTACCGCTGACGGCATTCTTCCTAGCAATGCAGAGACTTCAGAACCTGCTTGAGTAAACCTAAATATATTATCGATAAAGAATAAGATATCTTTTCCTTTTCCTTCTCCATCTCCATCTCTAAAATTTTCAGCCAATGTTAATCCTGAAAGTGCAACTCTTGCTCTTGCACCTGGAGGCTCATTCATTTGACCAAAAACAAATGCTGCTTGAGATTCTTTTAACGCTTCTTTATTAATTTTATCTAAAGGCCAATTCCCTTTTTCCATCTCTTCCATAAACTCATCACCATAATTCACAATTCCAGATTCCAACATCTCTCTTAACAAATCGTTTCCTTCTCTAGATCTTTCACCAACACCAGCAAATACAGAAAGACC
>CEUK01060372.1_pt1 | contig 18257 bp, 13 predicted proteins | sample 356451 | NCBI WGS metagenome assembly CEUK01 (sample SAMEA2622843, study PRJEB7988) | marine metagenome | isolation source: saline water (ENVO:00002010), including
ACTAGCGAACGCATCAAACCACTAAGGAATACATTCCGACCCGTGACCGATACCCCACTTTCATTCGACTGAATGTAGGCCATCATTGGAGGAACGACGACTTTGATCGTGGAACTGATGATGCTGGTCATGAGAAGAATATAGGCAATATTCAGCAAGTAATTGACTTGAACCAAGCTTTCGGGGGACAACCATGAGAGAGACAAATTTACACACAAAACCATTGCGAAAAATTCAGTTCTTTTTGAAATAGGGACGAACAGGTCATTGTCCCACCCAACCTCAGTCTTGTTGACGAATTGCCCAATTCTCTTGAGAATCACAAATTTTAGCAGAACTAACAGTCCCAAAGTTAGACCAATACACAACCCGATTTGCGCACTGGTGCTCAATCCATTGGCCCAGTTAATCACAAAGTCGATTTCATCGAATAGCCGCGACATAGCCCCATCTCTGATGGGGCGGCCTCAATATTGATTGAAATGCGTTTTGATTCAAGTTGGGGCGAAAAATGCACCTAAAGTGACATCCAAAAGTGAAATTGTAATCCAACTTGTCAATGCTGCAATCCACATCATGGTGGAAATCTGCCCCATCGCTAAAGCAAACCCTCCTCCCCGCAAACGAGTCGCAATTGCGGACAAAATAATCACCATCAGGATGATCAGAAGGGACGTAATTAGTTTGAACAGCGCAATGTTTTCGTCGACTGCTCCAGTTTCTTCCAATACAGGGATTCCCAACCCTCCAGCATTCTCTGTAATTTGGTCGACCTGCATGTTCTGCATTCCTTGTGCAACACTGGCAATATCCGTTCCCAATCGAAGAACAACTGCAATTGCAATGTTGAATGACACAATGGTGGAAATAAGCAGGCCGTATGCTACACCTCGCATGGTTCCGGCTGACAAAGCCCTCCGCCTCCTGAGTGACAAGAGATTGGTGGTATTCTGGCTCACGAGATCGGCCACAGCAGCCGGCTCTCCACTTGCCTGGGCTCCTTCCAAATAAATCCGATTAAACCGAGACACCATCCCTGAATTGACTTCTGCTGAAAACCAATCCCAACTTCGTTCGGAGTCAATACGAATCATGAGTCGACTTTCCAGGCTCGCAATTGGTTTGTTGAGAGAACCAAAATCAATTCCGCGGAGAGCTTTGATTGTCGCTGAAGGTTCAGCGGCTCTAGCCTGTGCAGTACCCCCCAGAGCACGAATAAACCCAGGATAGGATTCATCACGCCGCAAGATACCTCGCTCTTCTCTTCCGGCAGTAAACCCAGGAAGTAAAAATGGTGTAACGATAAGGGCTACAAGTACAAGCCCATATTTATCCCAGGTACTCATCAGGCCTTCGAAATACATCAAAATTACAGCAGCTGATGCAATCAATATGGGTGCGCCCATGATACTTGCAGCAATCCATACTTGACGCATTTTCGTTCGATATTCTGTATCAAACTCATGCCTACTAAAGATCGGATCATCGGGCACGATTGACCTGAATGCTACCAGAGTACCGGCTTGCATTACAACAAACAGTGTGGCTGCAAGTAGTACCCATCGGATTCTAGCCATAACTTCTAGTGGCGCAGAACCGTAATCCTCAGTGACAAAAAGTACGAGATGAATCCCAGATACTACGATTCCAAAAATACCAGTCGTGGTCAGTGAAATGTAGATTTCTTTCAGCATATCAATCGATTCCAATCGAGTGTCATAAAGTGTATCAAATTCCTTTGAAAACGTCTTTTGTTCTGCTTGCATGAACTCGTTGATGGGTTGACCTGCCTCGACAGAGAACGCCATACGATCGAGGAAATCTCCCCATATCGGGGAGGGGCTTTGCCTCCCAATAATTCGGGCGGCTTCAGGTAAACTAGTATGCCACTTTTCAACCAAAACTTCGATTGATTTCACTTCATTTGCGAGCGCTCCATAATCGCTCATTTGGCGTAGAATATCGAACATAGACTGCGCATTCACTTCGCCAATACTCAAGATCCCCATTCGAGTGATGAACATGTGCATTTCTTTCTCAATCAGAACAGCATCACGCAGAGTTTGGACCACTGGCCATATGATGGCGGCTCCAGTGGTTAGTAGTGGAAACATCACCAGCAGAGCGATTCCCGAGGCCCCTACAAACAGGGAACTCAACATCGTATACAGGATCAATGATACTGCAAAACCACCGACTGTAGCCGGCAATACGAAATTTAGCAGGTACTTGGATACGGGCATCCCCAATCGCTTTAGAGCAATTTGGAATAGGGAAAGACGCTCCATTTTTTCACCTCAATCGTTGCTAATCGGCGTCCAAACATCGATGGCTTCCGAGAAAGCCTCCCACCCCAATTGGTAGTAAACATCTAGAATGTCAAATACATCATCATAATGCACCAAATCATTGTCAGCCATTCGTTGTAACGCCTCTGTTCTGCGTGCCATTTCATCGTAGATATCTCGCTTATTTTCAAAACCCATTAACGCCGCCATTTTGTTTTCCATGAGGTGTGATTGGAACATTCCACGGAAGTAGTGCTTGTCTCTAACAGGGTTCCAATCGAACATGCCACGGGTTAACACACCATCGGCTTCTTTGTTGTATCCAATTACTTCATCGATTCCAGTAATCCTTCTCGCAATTCCACCACCTGGTGCTTCAACAACTTCTTGGAAAATTGCAAAATTCAGGTTATCAAAGAAACGCATTGGGACGTTGATTGGATCACCCGTAAAGCGCTGAATCATTTTGACAATTGATGAAGCGTGGAAAGTGGCAATTACAGGGTGCCCTGTTTGCATTGCTTGGAAGGCAGTCGCTCCTTCAGCACCTCGAATTTCTCCAATGATGATGTATCTTGGCCGACTCCGAAGTGCAGCCTTCAATAAGTCGAACATTTCAACACGTGAGTCTTCATTCTTGGAATCACGTGTTACAAGTCGTTGCCATAATCGATGTCTGACTTTTACCTCAGGTGTATCTTCAGCCGAGTAGATTTTTACATTGTGATCTATGAACGGTAAAATTGCATTGAGCGTGGTCGTTTTACCCGATGCAGTTTCACCAGATACCAGCAGCGACATGCCATTTTCTAAGCCTAACCAGATGTAAGCTGCAACTTCTGCATTGAGTGTTCCCCACTTGATGAGCTGAATAATTGAAATCGTTTCCTCTGCAAATTTTCGAATCGTGAAAGAGGAACCAAGCATTGAAACATCGTCAGAATATACAATATTGATACGACTTCCATCCAATAAAGCACCATCAATAATTGGTTTACTATCGGAAACGGGCCTCCCTATTCTTTCAGACATCGCCCGTAGATAACGCTCCAACATATCGCGATCTCTGAATCGGATATTCGACGTCACCATTCCGAAGACCTTGTGATCCATGCTAATGTATCGAAGACCTACGGCGTGAATATCTTCCAACATCTCATCTGAAAGCAAGGCTTCCAAAGGACCAGATCGAACAAGGTCCCTAATCACAGTGTACGTCAACCTCTCCAGTTGTTTTTCGGTTACTTGTAGTGGGGCCTCGCCCAATCCAATGGATTGGCGGATTCGATTTACAGGAGTACCTGCATTCATCGATGAATTAGGTGAACGCGTTACAGTGGTGTGCCGTGCAATCATATTTTCTAGCATGGCTTCAAATTCAGCATCTGAACCAAAAGACGGTGCATTCGGTGCTTCTTTTAGCAACCTTTCAACAAGAATTTCCTTGATATTTTCTTCATCCTCATTGAGTTGTGGTTCTATCGCGAACCACAATGTTGTACCCGCTCCCTCTTCTTCATCAGCCGGCCGATAGATGTGTGCAAATAGCGGCCCCCTTAGGTGATAAATGAGATTCAACTCACCTTGATTCGCAGCTCTATCCAACTTGCCATAGTAGAACGGTCTAGTACCATATTTCTCTTCAAAGTCAGACACCCATTGGTTCACGTGATCGAACCTTTCCATGACCCCATCCAAGTCACCTTGTTGGAATTCAATATCTTCAGCCATCGAATCACCTAACTAACCGCTGTGATATCTACAATGAAGCCCATTCCAGGCTCCACGCGCCATCCAATTCTTGGTTGAACAGGACCAGCGGCTCTAAGAAAACGAGTAATGGCCATGGTTCTATTCAATCCACCTCCAACTTCTCGAATACGCATATCGATTGCAACTTCGGCAGATGAAATTAGTGCCCGAACGACATCATGGTTCAATTCTTCAGGGTCGATAATCAACATCAATGAACGTCCTGCAGAGGAATATTTTCGCAGATAACTTAGCAATTCTTCCGGAGTCCCCGCGTAGTGTTGGAGTATACTTGAAGCTCGATCAATAATCGCTATTTCAGCGTCTTGCACAGGTTTTGAATCCAACACATCTGCAATTTGTACAACCCCCTCAACCTCATCAGATACGACTCCAAACCGAGAGAGTAAAGTCAGAGATCCACTTTCTGTTGCATCCGTCATCGAATAGCCCAAACTGTCTACCTGTTCTAACCAACCACGAGTGGTCAACTCAGTACTGACTACAGTTAGCCGTGTACCATGACTGATTAGCCCGTAAGCCAATCGTTGGGCAATGAGACTTTTCCCAGCTCCCACTTCACCTGTCACAATGTAAAGCGAGCGTTTTGGCAATAACCTTCCTAGACTGTCGGCTAAACTATCCGTTTCCAATTCGAATGGAAAGCCACCTTCATCATCCAATTCGAATCACCTCAGAGAACGCGTAAGTACCCGAAACACCTCGATACTCCTCACTACGAACGATGATCGTCAGGACCGTTTCATCCCCTGGATTTAGAGTCAAACCCGTTGGACAAATGCGCAATTCTAACACATTGCCTTGGATCCAATCAGTGGTTGATGTCAACATTCTTCGATTCGAAATGGATGTATCGCTGCCATTTACAATCACTCCAATTTCACCATTTTTCAAGACCAACTTGCCCGTGTTTTGCAAGTGTATGGTTAGATTGCAAGCCGTTTGATTCCAAGACATATCCATTGGGTCACTTGTCAATGAGGCCTTGGTCATCGTATCCGCTTCAAGTTGAGTTTTGTTGGATTCAATAGAGCTTGCGATACCACCCCACGAGGCAATCAAGACACTTGCAGCAATGCCTGCTGTAATGAGCCCTGTGATGAGCATCAGTATCTCACTTGCACCACCATCTGCCATCTCATTCCCTCACATTATTGCAACCGCTGAAGATGCACCCATTGCTGAGACAAATATTCGACTTGGAGAAGTAAATCCAGTTCCACTAATTTGGATGTACTGAATTTCCCCTGGGAATAACACCGATGTCGAATTGTGATGCTGGCTCGCTTGGAATGGAACACTTCCATCGATACTGAGCCACATGTCATCATAGTGTATGTTTTGATCACCAACATTTGTGATGTTCACATGGATGGAAACACCATCTTCAGTGGCATTGATTGCTCTTAATTCTGGTTCTTGGATGGCCAATTCATCGATCTCCGCTGCCATTTGGGTACTTTCCGTGAGAGACATTGATGCCAATGCAAAGATGCCCAATAAAGCGGTGCCGACAATCATCGCGGCTATACTTGTTGAACCACTCAGATTCAGGCCCCCTCCGGGGGAGCATTGGCCTGTCTCCATGCCCCAATCATGGCGTTAAACATCAGCAATTCCCTGTGTGGAAGATGTTCTGCAGTATTTTCATTAACGGCTGGATCTGCTAAATCAATGAGACCTTTCAGAACCCCACATTCATCGGTAGTAATCATCCCACTGGCAGCAGCTTTGTCGACAAAAGATGTGGCGTTGCTTGCAGATAAATTATCCAAAAGGAGTGCTACAATCTCACTCGTTGTAATTGGCAAATTCTCTGTTAATGCACCCGGCCTTTGGTTAAGGAATGGATTTAATTCAGCAATTCGGCTTTCGTACAAATCCAGTAAATTGACATCAGATTGTTGAACATCAGCGACCTCAGATTCGCCCTCAATTTCATCATCCTCAGTTTCAGTACCATCTTCGTTTTCAACGGTATCCATTGTGATCAGTTTGTCAGTTGGAATGGCGTACGGCGTTCCAGCAACATCCTTCAATTGCGTGAGGCGTGCATCCAACATCGCCATGGTCGCTTCAATTCGATCGAATCTAGAGTCCATTTTGTCTTCGATTTCTTTGGTGTCGAAGTTAACTTGCTTACCACTGCTATCTTGGACAACCGAATCAGCGGACTCTAGACCAGTGGTTCCAATCCGCGCTCTTGTTGGAGAAGGTGCCAATGTCCACGCATCCTCTTCGATTGGAGCGGCATCTAGCGGAATCGTCGCCACATCAATTGAATGGGTGGCTAAACTTTCCAATCTCGATACCGCTTCCTCATCAGCGACATCGCCATCGGTTTTACCGAATATTTTGTCGATAATGCTCACTCAGATACTCTCCAAAATCGTGTCCTCCGAAGAGGGTAAATCCACCTCAGATAATTGATGATCCAGGGTTAACATCGTTGTAGTGGAGAGATGCATAGGTATCTCCACCCCCATCGATGAAGACTCGCATTTCTTGATTGTCTCCAACTTGTGGAGTACAATCTGCAGACGTATCAATTGGAACCAAGAACGTCTCACCAGCATCAACCGATGCAGTAGCACCTAGGGCGGTACCATCAAGGTCAGTGGCAACAGTGAAAACACCAGCGTTAACTCCAGCTACTGCTGTGCCATCATCACATGCCATGTGCCATTCCATGTCTGCCAACAATGTAGTGTCTGAACCAGAACTGAGTTGGACGATGAGAGTAATTTCATCAGCAGAACCACCACCGGCGGTTTCTTCACTAACGTAGGCACCCTGGATCAGTATTTTTCCACCCAAATTGTCTTGAGTATCATCGCCTGTTTTTTGCGCTCTTTGTTGCAATTCTTCAGCCGTCTTGATAATAATCGTAGAGGCCACGGCAGCCACTAAAATCAGTGCGATAAAAATAATCATTGCACCGATACCAATGGCACCTAAGTCATTCTTTTTGAGAGAGTATTCTTTACTGGTCATTTAGACATCTCCTTGTACCTCGATTTAGTCGCTGCCAAGTTTATAGTTGTAGCCACCAAAAAATCCCAATATCTCCTCTCAGTCCCTCATTTTTTCAATTCCAAATCGAGTGTAGATATTTCCACAGATTTCGGAGCTAGATATCGGAAGAATGGCCATGATTTACAAGACCAACCTGGGGGAATCCATGGGGACAACAAAACGTCATTCATCGCCTCATCACTTGTGTTCTCAACACGACAAGTCATTTGCAAACCATCGGGCCGCAAATCATAACCGGTTTGCACATTCAATTTTTCTTGCAAGCTTCCAGGTGCACCGAATTCACGAATTGCAGCCATGGCTGAAGGAGTAATGACGAAAACAAGATCCATTGTTTCCCCAGGTTGCAACCGATCGACAGGTTGAGCGTCAGGCAAAACTCTCCAATTGGGTGGAACAGGTGCTTTGATATTGAATCCTGGAAGCACCACATCACTTGTATTTTCAATTCTTACAAGCAATTGTCCCTGATCGGAATTCGCTTCCCAGCGCGCTTCAATCCCCATCCAGAATTGGAAGAAAATGAATGGATTTAGTGCTGCACTATTTGCCAAAAGATGTTCAATTAGACGTTCCAGTTGCAATGCCGACTCATCAAAAGCACTCCGCATAATCAAAGTCTCAGCCGTTTTCATCGTAAGCAAGATATCAAGCAATTCATCTTCACTGGTTGCCCGATCCCTCATGAGAGAGTGCAGCATACGAATGGCCCTCTGCATCTTCCCAATTTGGATGCTTAGAACTCCAATATCTTCTCTTGCTTGACGAATATTCTTCTTTGCAAAGCGAACATCTTTTTCCAAAATGGCTTCTTGAATTAATTGAATGTGTTCATCCAAAACAAGATTCAATCTTGTAACCTGTGCTCGTAAGTCAGATTGGGTTGGCATGACTCCATCATACATTGCCTTCCACCTCCACACTCACATCATGAGAATCTCCCCACCGCTGTCCAATTGTGATTTTACGCAATTCCGTAGATGGATTTCCAAGCTGTACTAGAAGCCCTCTAGCTTCTCCTTCAAAGAAAGTCAACTCTTCAAAGATCTGATTCCATGAACTGGTACTATTTCGAATGGTCAGTTCTACAGATAATGCACAAAGCATCAGATACAGGAAAATTGAAGCAATATTACCCTCACTCCATGAGATTTCATTTGGCAAAATCAGAACCATGAAGATGAATCCTAATGGCGCTAGAGATAATTTGACTCGCAACTGATTCGCAACACGGACCAGTTCACCCTCATGGTCTTCTACAAGGCTACTACCACCTCGCAGTAGATTTTGCCGGTCAGACAGGATGGCTGGGAATTCATGTGATGCCGCACTCCGGGTGATGAGGGCTAACCAAACAATCGATGCAAAACTCATGACGATATTTGGAATCGCCCCTAGGCCATAATGGGTCGAAACTCCGAGTAAAGCACAACCTGCATACGCACTCAACATCAACGACCGGTCATCGTCTCGAGACCTTCGCAATAATTGACTGCAAAGCAAGATCAAACCGAGTGTTATTGGGATCAATATCAACAATGGAGGTGACCATGAATTCAGTGTGAACGTCTCCCTCAGTGCATCATCATCCGGTTGGTTGCCATACATTTCGGTAGATTGAATGATAACATTACAGTGAACATCTTTTGATGCCTCCCACCAATTCAGAGCCCCAGTTTGAACATCCCAGTTGACGGATTTTATTCCACCCTTTCCCAATCCGGCAATTGATTGTTCTTCAGAACCAATAATTTCGATACCATCCTCACATTCAATGACGGCAACAGCGTCATCTGGCAACGTATTGTTTCCGTGATTCTTGATCATTGCACTGACGACCCCACTGGTGGATTCTGAAATTTCAGACCCCATCTCAATATTCACTGATATGATCCCAGGGTCGGCCCATGAATCGGAAATCACTCGGACATTGAATGACGTGATATTATTGTCACCAGCACTTGGATGAATCAGATTAAAGTCCAGGGAATATCCATCTCCTGGAGGCAAATTTTCGATTGCAGGCATTTTGATTCGCAATCGAAGGGTGCGATTCTCACTAGAGGGAGTTGGACCCAAGAGATAGGTTTCACCATTCAAATTCAGAACCTCAGGTTGGCCCCATGTCACCGGATCAACTGTAAATTCCCATTCAATATCACCGGCTCCAACATACAGGCTTTCGTTGATGAACCTTTCAGAACCGACCAATTCGAGGACATATGAATCAGTTTGAGCCCCGGCAATTCCTTGTTCCAGAACATTGGTCCAAGGAATGTCAATTGTGAATGTATTGTATATTTTATCTGGGACTGCGAGATATTCATCTTCTGTCCAAATCCTCGCGATTTGCAACGTCGATTCTAGATCCCGATCACCTAAATCATCATCTAGAGGGGAGAATTTCAGGTTGAGTTTTGTTTCCTCTAAATTCCATGCAGAGCCCGCAATACTTTGCACTGTGAAATGAATGTTTTTCATTTCCCCCATAGGCAATGTAAGATTTTGTAAATCGCAATTACTGACAAGCCAACGAGTCTCATCTCCAGCCGTGCAAATGACATCTAATTGGACATCAAGATTGCCGCGATTGACCACTTCCACCGTAAAGTCCCGACTTTCATAGGGCCTGAGTTTGATGATGTTTGGAGCATTCCAATCCACTTGGAAAACAGAGTCGGTAAAGAATTCAACATCGGCATCGCCCACAGTCAGATTATCAGTGACATTGGTTGCCACCATGGTGCCATAGTTAATATCGCCAGACTCTAGGTTATCATTGCCGCCTGCAGCTGGAACTTGAATTGACAAAGTGATACTTTTTGTTTCAATACCGGCCGGCTCCAAAGTCAAATTCTCAGGTTCAATTTCGTAAACCCATTCATCGCTTCCACCGATGATTCCAAAATCAAACTCGATAAATTCGACTAGGTTTCCATTGTTGGTTACATCAAACACCATGGAAAAATTCTGTCCAGGGACCACAGACACATTTTCATCATAACCGAAAGTGATGTTGTGGAATGGATTGACATGAATATGGACGAGAGTTTGAGCGACCAGATCACCGTCATTGCTGAGCGCCACTCGTGCAGAGTGGTTGGCATCAGCCCGGGCAAATGGATTTGCTAGAATGTTGATTTCAACCGTCCTGTTTTCTCCGGGTAGAAGTGTGATGGAAGAACTCGATGCGACATTTACATCAATATGTTCTGAAAAACCTTCAACACTTACATCGAACTGTTGTAAACTATTTCCAATATTTGTGACGAGTAGAGGCAACAATTCCAATTGGTCGACACTGACGTTTGCGGTAGCATTTGCAGGTAGAAGTGTGGCACCGACCAACTCTTGAATTTCAAACGGTAACAATTCCTGTGCAATTATATTTCCAGATTCATCAATCACCTGCAACATTACATCAGAATCAGCATCGGCTCGATAATTTGGCGGAGCGGTTGCTGAAACCATAATTTGTTCAATATTATCGCCATTAATGGTTGGAAATTGATCGGAATTGGAGGGCACAGAGGTTGAGGTTGTTGGCTGTGAGGAAACAGACCAACCCAATGGCCCAGATAGAATGTAACTGAGATTAGACTCATGGTTTCCGAGATTGATAACATTTACCGGAACAGAGGTTTCAATCTCTGGAGTAATGATTGTGGGGGATGGAATCTCAATAGAGGCCTTTGACACCTCAGGGATATTCACTGTTAGGATCACTCTTGAGACCGGAGATTCGATCCCACTAAGCCCAGATTCAATGGTCAGTGAAGCTGTCACTTCGACTTCCAATATACCTGCAACAGGGGGGAGCCTTATGCTATCACTACCAGGGTCTGGGGACCCTAGATTTGCAACAATCATTTGCGTTGCCCCTAGACTCAAAACAGAATTTTCAGGAGTAATTTCGGTACTCCACCTGTTTGCCTCATTAAGCCCATTCCCACTTCTTGTTGCTTCGAACGAAGAAGGTGCAATATCCAAATTAACATTTACAGTGGTGTCTGGGTTTGTGATTAGATTGTGACGTACTTGCATTTCCAATTCAACTGGATTTGTCCAAACTCGATTGTCGAACACATCAATTGCCGGCATGAAGAATTCAGTGTTTTCAGCCATTAATTCAACCATGATTGTTGCCTGAACATGCAAGAAAGTGTGCTGAATAACCGGCTCACCTCCGACTTCAGGTGCAACCGCAGTCCATAGACGCAAGGTGTTCCCTTCGACCAATTTACTAGATGGATCTAGAGGAAGGGTGAGTTGTGGTGGCGTGACAGTGATACTCACCGTGATTTCTTCCCCTACTGAGAGGTATGGGGTGGTACTTGGATGTGCAGCGACACTCCAACCCGGTGCCAATTGCGAGAAACCACAATCAATTGTGAAAACGGCTGGAGAAGTTCCGTTATTCTTCAAAATGTATTGAATGTTTTCAGGTTGGCCCGGGGTGACATTGACATTCCAAGAACTGTGATTCAATGTGGCCTGTAACAAGTCTCCTGCATAGACAAAAGCGGTCGCATCCACAGAGTAAAACTCTGCTTGACTTACAATCTGTAAATCGATTCGATCAATTTCCGACCGGTTGGTTTCGATTGGCAACTGTACGCCTACGGATACCAAGTTGGATCCAAGACTGGCGACATTAATCTGTTGAGCAGTTACATTTGTGGCCCAGCCTTTCATCGAAGTTACACTGTATTCGAACGTATCACCAGCGCCTAAATTTTGCACGATGAAAGTTAGTACCGCTGAATTCCCAGGTTCTACGGCTCGATCACTGGGTGCGAGAATCGCCGCCCTGTAGTCTGAGAATACTGCATTTATCTGCAAATTGCGTTCAATGCCCTCAAACGACCAGTATACGGTAATATCACATGACCCTGAGTCTACCGATGTAGAGTTGACTTCGATCTGGATGAATTCATATTGAGAGGGTTGACTGATGGAATTCGATGAGAGATTCAATGAAGAATAAGTGAACTCCGGTCCATTGCAATCAGAAAGATTCACCTCAAAATCGACAGAAGTTTCCATATTTCCAAGATTTATTGAACTAATTTCTAGATCCCATAACCCCAATGGCAATCGATCGTCAATATCGGGAGTATCAACGATTACATTCGCTTCAGAAACTACTTCGAACAGAATATTACTTTGGGCATTATTCGATGAATCGGAATCAGTGGAGAGAGATGAATCAGCCATGGCAATTTGAATATCAAACTGTCCATATTGACCTTCAACTGCGTCCCATTGGATGACACATTGTTGTTGTGAATTGCCCACAAGTTCGTAAGTGGCGGCATCACAACCAATTTGATTGGCGAAAATAGTTGGTTGAAACGCAAAACTTCCGGTATAATCCAATTCAATTATCGCAGTATGCGGCCCATCATTTCGAACAGTAACCAGTACTTGTTGCACACCAGCAGATAGTATGGCTGCGCCAGCTTCGACATTAAAATATGAGCCAGAAATCCACTGGAGAGGCTCCAACACGATGTCGGTGGTGGGCGGATTTTTTGCAACATCCATTTGGTTATTGTCCTGTTCAACCAATTCTTGTGAAGGCACAATTGGCGATAGGATATGGATAAGCATCAACAAAACCAAAGCGAGACTCGACTTGCCCCCATATTTTTCAGAAAAGATCCACCGATTCAGCATTCCAATCACTCCACCTTGAATTTTGTAACAAATTGCAACTGATTTGCAAGAGACATCTGAGCCTCATATTCCGAATGAGCACCCTTAGCCAGAATTCGAATTCGACAATCTGAGATGTCAACCTTTCTGAATTTCTGATGCTCTTTGTAAAAATGGACATAGACGTAATATGTCCCTTTTGGCGCTTTACCACCACCCCAGTAGACATTTTCTACAGGAGTTTTCGACTCACCTTTTTGATTCATCTCGACATCCTGCACACCTCCATCAGAGGATTTTGGGTTTCGCGGGTGAATGATTTCTTGAGTTGGAGTTACAACAAGGATGTTGAAATCATTTTTATTTTCCCAAAGCAATGAGATTTGCACATCTCCTCCCTTGGCACCACTTTCGCTTAATCTTTCATCGAACAGATCATTTTTCCACTCATCTTGTGGTAAAGGCTGCAAGCCTCCACGCTTGTAAGCCCCGTTTAGGGCCTTATGCAACCGCATTTGCTTGTCTTTCTCAACCTCTTCTGGATTGAGCTCTTTTTGCAATACCTTTCTTCGAGCAATCCGCATTCTTTGTAGTGTATCCGCATGTCGTTTGTCAATATCTTTGAACACAATTGATGATAACTCCGTCAATGATTTTGCATTGGAAATCTTTGTCTTGTAATTCTGAATTTTCTCTCTTTCCGCTTGCAATTCGGCCCTTTTCAAACCACTCTCAATTTGCTTTTTCCTCTTCGCTACAGCCTTGTCGATTACATTGACCACATCATCATTGAGATGAGCATATCGGACTGCAGATAGTTCATCCAAAGATCGAGAGTTTTCAATCACACGCATGATCTTTTCATATTCTGCCTTTTGTTTCGCTAAAGCGCGTTTTCTAGCTTTTTCCTTGAGTAATTCCACCGCTTTCTCGATATTTCTCTTCAACATAATTTGATGAAGAGAGGAAAGATTCACATCAATTTCCGGCATCTCACTGGGTTTCTTAGCGGCCTTCATTTGTTCACGAAGTTGTTTGTACAGGCGGGCTTCTTCCTCCATCCTTGTTCTAAGAGTAGATGCATCCGGCACATCAATAATCGCAATAACTTCTAATTTATCGCCATAACTTGCTTGACCATTGTACAGGTAATAGTCGGCCCCCATTTTCACCCGCAATGTGTAATCAGTAGGGTCTGATTTCCGTATCCCTCGATGCCTATTTCTGTGCCAGATGCATGCGTAATATTTGCCCGCAGGTGGTGCTTTTCCAGCAGGCCAGACAACATTTTCCATCGCCGCCTTCATTTGCGGCTTTGCATTCATTTCCAAGTCGAGTTTACCACCGCAAGAAGATCGACGCTTTCCTCTATGGACAACATCTCCAGCAGGGGTTTTGATGATCAAATCTAAGTCATTCATGTTGTCCCAAATTAAACTAAATCGTAGAGCCCCATCAGCAGCCTGTAATGTCTTTACACGCGTTCGGAATTTCGATTCAGCCTCTATATTGAAATCAACATCAACCGGCTCTTTCTTTACTTTCTTGATCGCCTTCTCAACATACTCGTTAACCTGTTCATCTTCCAACAATATCTCCAAAACCTGTGCTTGGATTCTTTCGAGCTCTTCTTGCTGGTCTTCGTTTACACCATCAATCACGACTGCCTCAACTTCCGCAGACGTCTTCGCTCCCTCGATTTCCTTTCGAAGTTCCTCAAATCTTGCGGCTTGCTCACGTTCAATCCGCTGTCGCTCCAATTCCTCTAGATAATCCAACCGTTCAAGACGGATATTTTCCAATTCTTGGCGTTGCTCTGCATTGACATTTTCCAATCCAATATCAAGCAACTCATCGATATCATCGATTCCAGATAGCAACCCCAAGTAACGATTGTATTGCTCTTCGAATTTCTTCTGCCTCGCAAGCTCAATCAACTCGTTTCTGCACTTCATGCGCAGTTCTAACAACTCTTCGCGCTGAACCTCATTGACACCTTCAATTTGCATTGCATCCAATTCAAGGACGTATTCACAATCCAGAATTTCAACCCGCAATTCTGCATAAACGAGATTTTCTCGCGCGATTGTAAACATTTCAACCAATTCTTTCTCCTGGATGGGATTGACCCCATCGATGGTAATGGAATCCAATTCCTTGGAACTCTTAGCAGAGTCAATAAGCAGACGCAACTCTTCGGTTCGCGCTTCTTCTTTCAGGTGTTTAATCCTCAATTCAAGAACCGACATTCGCTTTTCTCGTCGCTCTTCTAGTTCCGCTTTCATTTTGGTATTGACTCCAGTAAAGACCATCGCTTTGAGTTCATCTTGATCCTCACAATCTAGAATCAAGTTTGACCATTGTTCAAATTTCTCTACCTCGCCACGCTGCCTTTCGAATTCCTTTAGGCGAGAATAATAGAAATCATAGTGACTCTGCAACCTTTCTTCCGCTTCTTCACTGAGTCCACTCATGTCCAAGTTCTCAAGGTAAGCAGTTGTCTGCGCCGCTTGTATCTCTCGATAAAGTTGTTCTTCTCTTCGAAGTATTTCCAGTTCGGATGACAATTCACCAATCTGTTTGTCAGCTTCTTGCATTTCCTGTAATTCCTTTTCACTCATGGCTTCCATTTCTCGCCTTCGAACTCGTTGAATCTCGTCTTCAAAGGACAACTGATAGAGGCGGTTGTAGATTTTCAAGAGGATTGCGTGACGATCATCCAGTTCAACCAGTGTCAAGCCATCAACACTTAGAGACAACAACTCCTGTTCAGTTTCCGTGATGTGCTTCTCCCCCACGCCTCGAATCATTTCAATCAACGAATTGCATTCGAGAATTTTTTCCACAGATCTTTCCCTTATTGAGTGCCTTTCCATCGCAGCACCCTTCAATCTCTCTATTTGATCGATGACTTGCTCTTTTTGGGCCTCATCTTGATTCGTTTCTGATTGGACTTCAGTCTGGAATGGAACCATATCCTGCTCATAATCTACTCTTGGGACGATGAATGAAGAGCCCTCTCCCCCCCTCGGTCCGATGACTCCACCATCTACGTCAATATCGTCCATCGCCAGAGCTCTAATGATTGACGACCCCGTTCGTTTCTTCGTACCCAGGTGAGTAGAAGCCTGCCAAACAAGAACCGCAGCGACAAGAGAAACCACAATCCAACCAATTGTTTGCTCCATCATTCACCCTCCTGCGGGTCCACAGTTTCTTCTCGCTCAACCTTACGTTTGGTTGAACTTTGAACATGAACTGATCTACCCTGCTTGATATATCTGGCAACCAGAGCATCAAGCAGCCTTCTGTGTACATCCTCTGAAATGCCCAACTTTCGACGCTCATCCCACAACAATATCTGTTCAGTTCTTGAGAGAATTCCATCATCCAGATAGACCTCAATTAGTCGACGATATGCATCTCGGTCCGATATGGCATAGACCAACTGAGAACCATCAACCGAATCCGCACGATACTGAATTTGATTTCCTAAACTCACAGCTTCGGCATGAGTCATCTCCCGACTGTCATACCTAGACTGGATTTCATTTGCAATCGCCTGTAAACCGAGGATCGTCATTTCACGATTGATACGACGTTGATATTTTCGACCAACCCTCGTCATTCGCATGTTCATGCCACCTCAAAAACACACACCAATCGAGGGGGCTCATCATTCGTGATTTCTCCACGATATTCATTGGACTCACCCCCGTTCTTAACCAACACCCTGTATTCGGTGGAATCTACTTCGGCGTGTTGTTCAAAATGCTCAACAAAGACCTTGAATTCTCCCTTTGGCACGGATTTTTCTGGCCAAAATATGTTTTCAACAGGTTGCTCACTAGTGGGCGCCTCATTCATGTCAACATCCAATTGGCCACCACATCTTGACACTTTGTTGTCAAAAGAGATGCGCTCTCCGGATGGACAGACTACACTCAGATCCAAGTCGTTTTGATTATCCCAAATGAGGCTAACTTGAACTCCACCGGATTGTGCATTTTCTCGATTCAAACGAGCTTGGAAATCATCATCGTTTGTACTTCGTACTTCTTGCCCACTAACTTCATCTAGAGCCGTGGAAGTCCTAACCGCACCTGTTTTTTGTTGCCACTCTTTCCCTATTTGCGCCAATAAAACTTCGGCATTCTGATCTAATCTTTCAGGCGATACCGGTTCATCTTGTGCCGCATCAACGCTATCATCTTGCAATTCCACGATCAGTTCTTCGGTGGCAGGACTGGGTTCTGGACTGGGCTCAGGGGGTGGCTGGTTCATTCGGTTCAAGTCATCCTCCAATGCAAACCGATTCGGGCGAGGTTCGGCGACTTCTACAGCCGAAGAACGGACGTTCCCCAGCCGACTTGCTTGAGCAGGGTTTTGTTCTGCCGTGAGAATCCTGTAAACTCCAAATCCAAACAGTGCTGCAATTATGGCGAATAAAGCATATGATTGCACTGCCATAATCTCACCCCTATACAACATCCGCCTCAAGAATAACCAATGCCAGCGGAGTTACGCGATATTCGACACGATTCTCAATGAAGGTCCTCTTTACTAGGCCAAGAGCCTGCATTCTTCCAAGAACCCCACTCCGCATATGCGGCATAACTGAAGCACTCCAATCAGCTTTGGTCCCAGGCCCATACCTCCGGTTGATACGTGCAAGCAATGAGGTCGGCGTATTCGAACCAACATGTATGCCATCCAACACGTGGCGCATGAATTTCCATTCTCGCATCATTTCAGTCCGAATTTGAGACAAGATCAGCACTTGCTCATCAGCGGACAACGAAGGCCCCCTGTGATCCTCTTCATCAAGAACTGGATTGCTGAGGAGCGAGAAATTGCGCCCTACTTCAGTAAATTGGACGCGACCGGTGTCTGAAATACCGATTAATCCGAAATCAATCATTGCCCCTGACGACTGCTCAGCATTCAAACCACTCTTGCGAATGATGTATTGATTCAGGAAGCGTTTAATCGCAGCATCACTAGAGTTGGGGAAAGAGGCATGCAATCGATCGCCACGAGGACGAGCATAATCCTCGTCAATCATCCGCAAATAATCTCGCAACGACCCGACCCGACTCCACATCTCCTCTCGGAATTCTCGAATCGTTGGTCCAACCCCCTCATCGCTGAGCAAAGACCACAATACCCGACAACCAATTTTCAGAGGCAACAGTCTGTTGATGTGACCCGACAGGGCGCCACTTTCGAATGTCCTGCCGACTGCAGTTAGAGACAATCTTTCGACAGAGAGCTGCTCTAATTTCAAATCGTCCAGCGATGGCTCATTGACAACTGCAGCCTGGGCCGAAGACCTATCTCCTGCCCGGCTTTCACTCAGTATTGCTCTGCAATATTCGTCTACACTCATCCCGTGTCGTTCAGCATCTTCGATCAATTTAGCCACCAATGTCGCCGGTAACGACAAAGCAGCCTCCATAGGAGGCACCCTATTGAGTCGACTTATATTTATTCGTCTTTATT
>CEUK01090028.1_pt1 | contig 18250 bp, 14 predicted proteins | sample 356451 | NCBI WGS metagenome assembly CEUK01 (sample SAMEA2622843, study PRJEB7988) | marine metagenome | isolation source: saline water (ENVO:00002010), including
TATATGTGTAATTACCGCGATGGGATATAATTCATACTATTCTTTCTAATGTATGCTGAATAGATGAAAAATGGTTTAAAAAAGTATTCAAATAAGGAAGTACTATTAATTTTATTTCTATGAAAAAAAATCAAATTCTGTATATCTCCTATGATGGATTAACAGATCCGTTAGGACAATCGCAGGTTTTACCGTATTTAATTGATTTGACGAAGTTAAATTACGGGATTCATGTATTAAGTACTGAAAAAGATGAAAATTTTTTAAAAAACAGAAAAATTATTCAGGAATTATGCGAAAATTCAGGAATTAAGTGGACCTGGATTAACTACACAAAAACACCTCCAATACTATCCACTGTTAATGATGTACGTTCTTTAAAAAAGAAAGCAATTGCATTACATAAGAAAGAAAATTTCGATATTGTTCACTGCAGAAGCTATATTTCTGCTCTTGTTGGGCTCAAAATCAAAAAAAAATATGGAGTTAAGTTTTTATTTGATATGCGCGGATTCTGGGCAGACGAAAGGGTTGACGGAAACATCTGGGATTTGAAGCGGTTACCATTCAGAAAGGTGTATAATTACTTCAAAAAGAAAGAACAGCAATTTTTATTGAATGCTGATCAGATAATTTCACTAACCTACAATGGTAAGTCAGAAATGAGAGGTTGGAATTATTTACAGGGAAAAGAGGATAATATTTCGGTAATTCCATGTTGTGCTGATTTGAATCATTTTGATTTTAATGTCATTGAAGGAAATAACATTCTAAAGTCAAGTTTGAATATTCCATTGGAAAACAAAGTTATTTGTTATTTGGGATCCGTAGGAACATGGTATATGATGTATGAAATGCTCGACTACTTCGCCATACATTTAAAATATCATCCTGAAACATCATTTTTATGGATAACAAAAGATGAACCAGGTATGATTATGAGTGCAGCAAAGGAAAAAGGGGTTCAAGAACATGTTTTCATAAAACCAGCAGAAAGAGCTCAACTTCCTGGTTTATTATCAATCTGTGATGCATCCATTTTTTTCATAAAACCACTTTATTCCAAAAAAGCCAGTTCTCCAACAAAAATGGCTGAACTTCTAGGTATGGGAATTCCCATTATTTGCAATTCTGATGTGGGCGATACGGATGAAATTGTTAAGAAAGAAAATTTAGGGATTGTACTTGATGGATTTACAGAATCTGATTATTTAAATGCAGTTCAAAAATTTGATGAGTTATTACAAATTCCAAAGAATCATCTTCGAAATAAATCAATACAATATTTTTCTTTGGTTCAAGGAGTTAAAAAATATCATGAAGTTTATCAGAAGCTAACGGAATAAAAAAATTTAAAGGTTATTTTTATAAAAACATAATGAATATACTTTCCAAAGAAAAAATGATAGAGGAGGCAATAAAAAATGCTTTCAAAGAGGATTTAGGCGACGGGGATCATTCTTCTCTTGCGTGTGTTCCTGAAAATGATTTCAGCAAAGCAAAATTATTAATAAAGGAAGAAGGGATTTTAGCAGGGGTGAATATCGCAACGAAGGTATTTAGTCAATTTGGTCAATTTGAAATTGATGTGCGAATTGAAGACGGTGTAAGAGTATTTCCCAATGATGTAGCTTTTATAGTTAAAGGTAGGACTCAGGGGATTTTAGCATGTGAGAGAATAGTTCTAAATATTATGCAAAGAATGAGTGGGATTGCAACCCAGTCATTTTATATGAATAAATTAATTTCGGGAACTAAAACTAAGCTTCTGGATACCAGAAAGACTACACCCAACTTTAGAGTATTTGAGAAAGAGGCAGTTAAAATTGGAGGCGGAGAAAATCATAGGTTTGCCTTATATGATATGGTAATGCTAAAAGATAATCACGTAGATTACGCCGGTGGTGTAAAAAGTGCTTTAAATAAAACCAATGATTATTTGAAAGATAAAAACAAGGAATTAAAAATTGAAATAGAAGTCCGGAATTTTCAGGAGTTAAAAGAAGCTCTTGAGCATGGTGGTTTTCACAGAGTCATGTTTGACAATTTTACGCCTGAAGAAACCATTAAGGCCGTTGAAATTGTAGGCGGTAAATTTGAAACAGAATCTTCAGGAGGTATCACGGAAAAAACTATAAAATCATATGCTAATGCAGGTGTTGACTACATTTCTGTTGGAGCATTAACCCACCATGTTAAAAGTTTAGATATGAGTTTAAAGGCCCTGAAATGAATTTACTATACTTAGGTGATATTAATAGTGTGCATGATTTTAAATGGGTAACCTATTTTAGTCTTCAAAAAAAGTATACTGTTTTTTTCGTGACAGAGTCGGAAAATTATAATCTACTCAGCCCGGAAAAGAAATCTATTTTGCAGGATGCAAATATTATTACTTTACCGCCTATATTTAATTTTTCATTATCCAGTATTTTTCAAACGTATAAATCCATTAGACTTTTAAGAGGATATATTAAAAAGTATAATATTGATATTTTTCATGCACTTTTCGGATCCCCTCAGGCTATCTGGTTAAATTTCCTACCCAAAAAGGGTAAAAAGATTATCACAACCAGAGGATCTGATGTTCTGGTGCTGTTGAGATCAGTTTGTGAATCCAGTGGGATAAAAAATAAAATCTTGAAAAAGTTATTAATTCTTGGTTTTAAAAAGGCAGATTATATTACTTCCACCAGTGATTTACAAATTTCATTTCTTCAATCCTTAGGAATTAAACCGTCTAAAAATAAATTGATAAAAACAGGTGTCGATATTCAAAAAATTATAAAACAAAATCCGCTGGAAAAAGTAAATACTAAAAAAGAAAAATTTATTTTTTCTGCCAGGTATATCAGTGAAGTTTACAATATGCATTATCAAATTGACGCTATAAAGAGACTACCAAAAAACATACTTAATGATTTTTCATTTTTATTCGTCAAAAAACCAGGTGACGAGAGCAAATATTTTCAGCAAATAATTTCTGAATTGGAAGCTGTTCCAGGGTTAAAATTTGATGTATGCGAAAATTTAACTCAATCTCAAATGTGGGCTACGATAAAATCATCAGAACTGACTTATATGGTTCCAAAGAGTGACGGAACACCAAATACTGCTTTAGAATGTATGGCATCAAAAACTCCTTTTATCATGGGGGATTTAAATTATAATGAAGAGTTGTTTGGCGGGGTGAGTTTAATTGCTGATTTGTCTACATCAAAAAGTTTAACGGATAAAATTATTTTAGCGCTAAAAGATTATCCGAAAAAATGTTTGGACTTAGGCTTTAATAAAGTTTCTGAATTTGGGAGCAGAGAAATAGAAATGAGTAAGCTTGAGAGACTATATGAATCTTTATGAGGAGAAATTATTTTGAATATATAAGACAAAGTAAAACAATTAACGCGGTTGTTTCCAAATTAAAAAAAACAAGTTTTTTGGGGTTTGATGGAGTTTCGATATATGATGTTGGTAAATATTATAAAAAAGCTGTTTGGGAAGGTACATTGGCAACCAGGTCTGCCAGTTTAGCGTTTAATTTCTTTTTAGCAATATTTCCAACTATTTTATTTCTATTGTCATTAATTCCATATATTCCGTTGGAAGGATTATATGATAAATTAATTCAAAATATTGTTGAAGTCTTTCCAAAGGGTGTCAATGAACCAATAATTAACACGATCAAGGATTTAGTAGATCACGAACGAGAGGGGTTCCTTGTATTTAATATTTTGCTTGCACTTTATTTTTCCAGCAATGGTGTCGTTAATATGATGACACAGTTTAACAATACAAATCTTTTTCAGGAAAAGAGAGTTTGGTGGAAAAAACGATTAATTGCTATTTTTTTGGTTTTAGTTTTAACTATGCTTGTACTTACAGCGGTACTATTGGTAACCTTCACAAAAGATGTCATAATATATTTCTTCTCAGAGTATTTAACATTGGATTTATTGAACTGGACTTATATAAATATTGTAAGATGGATAATAATCGTTGTGTTGTTTTATCTTGCAATAAGCAGCTTATATTACTTTGGACCAGCCAAACGTAAAAACTGGAAGTTTTTTTCAGCAGGATCCACTACTGCAACAATTTTAGTAATACTAGCGAGCTTAGGGTTCTCCTATTACGTTAATCATTTTAGTAATTACAATGCTATTTATGGTTCCATAGGCACTATTATAATAATCATGTTGTATTTTCAACTTAATTCTTTTGTATTGTTATTAGGTTTCGAGTTGAACGCAAGTATACGAAGAGGTCGTTTTGATATGAAGGCATTGAAAGGTAACAATAATTGATTTTTCCTGTTCTATTTTTTTGTCAGGTCCTTTGCGAGAATAGAGCTGAATTTTATTGCTCCTGATTTATTAAGATGAGTGTTGTCCTTAAATAAATGTCTTTCTTGGTTCATTTCATGGTTGGAATAGTCGAGTACTTTTGCATTGTTAAGACTTAAATTTTGTATTAAACGAATAGTGTTTTGATAATTTGAGCACATTTTTAATCCCTCGATATAACACGGTGTTATGACAATATAAATTTCATGATCATAACTATGCGCTAAGTCAATTATTGATTTATATTGTTCAAGCACGGTTAAATCGTTTGACAATTTTATTTTGTCCCTTTGTTCGTTAACCTTGCTTGTTATGATTCCATTTCTTTCTACAAATCCATTCATGGGGTATTTATAGGAACCGAAATCTGTTTTGAAATATTTTAAATTATGTTTTCCATAAAGGAGTAAGTTGTAAAAAGGGATGTATTCTGCCTTTAAAATTTGCTCTTTGTCAATGGTGTAAAGCGCTTCATATATTTCCTTGCAATCAAGAGAATGAATCCAGTCATAATTTCTATATATAGCTTTTCTCCTCATTAATGCACCGTGTATGTCTGCAGCTAAAATTATTGTTTTTGGAGGCGTTTTTTTGATATAATATTTTAGTAAACCTATATATTGATTAAGGTTAGTTCCATCCAATCCTAAGTTAAAAACACTATTTTTTGTTGAATCTGAAATTATTTTCGGAACAATATTGCCCTCAGCTGTTGAAGCACCCCAAATTGTTATATCCTCTTTTGCATTACCATTAAGAACCTTATTGATTTTTCCAACATAATCGGATTTAACATTCTTCATTTTCAGAGTAATAATCTTTTCAATTGAGAAAAGAAAACAACCCGTAATCAAAACGAACAAAAAAGCTCTTATATAAAACTGTTTCTTTGTCATTAAAATTGGAAATAAATAAACTCATTCATTTCAAAAACTCCAATTATAAAAATTGCAGTTGTTGCAATAGAGCAAATTAAAACCTTCATAGCCCCGGGAATAATTTTCCATCGTTTTTTTATTATCAAATGATGCTCAACCAATAAGAGCATTGTGATTGTAAAATAGCCCAAAATAAAGTCCATTGAAAAAACGGTATTTTTTGCAAAAGGGACAATGTAAGGGCTTATTTGTTCCAGTGAATATGTATTGAGTATGAAGATCTTCGAGATATATTCCAGCGCGTCTTCTATACTATTCGCACGGAAGAAAATCCAACCCAGGCAAACAACTCCAAAAATCCAAAGTTTTCTAATTAGATTAAATCTCCTTTCTTTAGAAAGATTAAGCATGTTTTCCAGGATTAAACCAAATCCATGAATAGCCCCCCATAATACAAAAGTCCAGTTTGCACCATGCCACAGACCACTAATTAAAAATGTAATCCATAAGTTGAAATACCATCGCCATTTTAAGGTTCTGTTTCCTCCCAGCGGGATATATACATAATCTTTGAACCAGGTTGAAAGTGATATATGCCACCTTCTCCAGAAGTCGGTTAAAGAAATTGAGAAATAAGGAGAATTGAAGTTTTTTATTAAGTCATAGCCAAATACTCTCGCAGTTCCAATTGCAATATCTGAATATCCTGAAAAGTCACAGTAAATCTGAAATGCAAAGAAAATAACTCCAATAATTAAAGTGAAACCATGATAATCTTGATACGAGTTAAAGATTTCGTTCGCAACAATTCCAACTCTATCAGCAATAATTATTTTTTTAACTAATCCCCAAAGGATTAGTTGAGCGCCAGAAGCAAATCGATCGTAATTGATTTCTGTCTTTTTATGAAATTGAGGAAGCAAATTTGACGCCCTTTCAATTGGACCAGCGACAAGTTGTGGGAAAAATGCGACAAAAAGTGAAAATATACCAAAGTGTTTTTCAGGTTTTAGTTTCCCATTGTACACATCTATTGTATAGCTCATTGTCTGGAAGGTGTAAAAGGATATACCTACAGGAAGAATCAGGTTTAAGAGCTTCAGTTTATAATCACTTCCGGCAATACCTGATAAATCATTAAATGATTCGGCAATGAAATCGAAATACTTGAATAAAAACAGTAGAGATAAATTCAAAGAGATACTCAGAAATAAAAGATTTTTTTTTGTTTTTTGATTTTTGAGTTTATAAATGGCGTTTGAAATAAAATAATCTGAAATTGTTGAGCTTGCAATCAGTATAAGATAACCAGGTTTCCAATATCCGTAAAAAAAATAACTTGATGCCAGCAAAACAACCCATCTTCTTTTTTGTGGAAAAGAAAAAAAAAGCACAAAAACAATAAGAAAAAACAATAAAAATTCGAAGGTATTAAAGAGCATTGCTTAGCTTCTTGTTTTTTTGAAAAAAGTTATTAATTACGCCAACAATTCTATTGGTTGCATTTCCGTCCCATTTTTCTGGGATTTCACCATTTTTATATTTTCCTGATTCAATTTCTTTCACTTTCCCCAAAATGATGGAAGTATTCAATGGAAGTAGTGTGTTTGTTCCTATTTCATTAGTAATAGGTCTTTCAGTATTTGGTCGGATAGTTAAGCAAGGTACTTTCATGTAGGTAGTTTCCTCCTGGATACCTCCACTATCTGTAATAACTCCAACAGAATTATTGATTAATTTCATGAAATCGATATATCCTACGGGGTCAGTTAAGATGATGTTTTCATTTTGAACCTTTGACCATAGATTGAATTTTTGTAAGTTATTCTTCGTCCTTGGATGAACGGGGAAAACAACTTTTTTTGAGGATGAAATCCCTCTGATTGTTTCAACAAGTTCAGTTAGTTTTTCTTTAATATCAACATTTCCCGGCCGGTGGAAAGTAAATACAAAATAGCTTTTTTCCTTAATTTTTAATTCTGAAAGGATTTTTGATTGCTCAAAAACAGGTTTAAATTGAATTAAAGAGTCAATCATCGTATTTCCAACAAAATGAATATTTCCTTTGTCTTTTTGCTCATTTTTAAGGTTCTGAAGTCCAGAAGGTTCAGTAACAAAAAATAAATCAGCCAGCTCATCAATTAAAAGTCGATTAATTTCCTCAGGCATTGTCCTGTCAAAACTCCTGAGTCCGGCCTCTATATGCCCAACTGGATAACCCAGCCTTGAAGCAGCGACACCGCACGCCATTGATGAATTAACATCTCCAGGAACCAAAACCAGATCAGGCTTCAAATCGTTTACGTACTCTTCAAACTTAACCATCATTTCAGCAATTTTGCCTACTGCAGATTCGGATTTAAGTTTAAATAACCTGTCAGGTCTGGGGATTCCTAATTGATCAAAAAAGATATCACTCATTTTATAATCATAGTGTTGACCGGCGTGCAGTATTTTGAGTTCTAAATTTTGATATTCATCAAAACACTTTTTGAATTTTGTAATCTTGATAAGATTAGGCCTTGTTCCTACGACTAAAAGTACTTTTTTCATGAGTGAATATTTGCAGCAAAAGTAATAACAACTATACTATAATCAAGGTGATTATTCATTAATTTCAATTATTTTTGCCTCATGTGTGGTATTAACGGCCTTATTTCTGACACTGAAATGGATTTTTCTTTTTTAGTGAATAAAATGAACGATAGAATTTCCCATCGAGGTCCAAATGCTTCAGGCTTGAAAGCTATTGAAAATGGATGTTTAGGTCATATGCGATTATCCATAATAGATTTGTCTGAACAAGCGAATCAGCCTTTCTTCGATAGTGGGCATGTACTGGTGTATAATGGTGAGGTGTATAATTTCGAGGAACTCCGAGATAAATACAAGTTTGAATGTCGAACCAACTCTGATACAGAAGTTGTCTTTAAAGGATTAAAATTAAAAGGTCCAGAATTTCTATCAGAGTTAAATGGTATGTTTTCTTTAGCTTTTTGGGACATTAATTTGAAAACATTAATAATAGCTCGTGATCGTCTTGGAATAAAACCCTTGTATATTCATAAAGGAGAAAACGTTTTTTCATTTTCTTCAGAAATAAAAGGATTAAAATCTATTCAGTCTGAATTGGGAAACTTCACTATTAATCATACTGCTATTAATGCTTTTTTACATTTAGGGTATATACCAAAGCCAAAAACAATTTTTAATGAAATTGAAAAATTCCCTCAAGGTCATTTCGGAGTATACAAACAGGGTGATTTTCAAATAAAACCTTACTGGTCTGCCAATTCATCAATAGCGTCAGAGGTTATTAAAAATGAAAAAAAAGCCAAAAGAGAACTGGATGAACTGCTTAAGTCCTCCATTGATTATCGATTGAAATGCGATGTCCCATTTGGAACATTTTTGAGTGGTGGTATAGATAGTTCAACGGTTTCAGCAATCGCGCAAGAGGTTTCTCCCCAAAAAATCAAAACATTTAGTATAGGGTTTAACAATTCTGATTTTGATGAAGCTCAATTTGCAAAGCAAGTCGCAATTTATATTGGTAGTGACCACCATGAGTTTATGGTAACTGAAGAAGATGCTAAGGAATTGGTTGGGGATATTATTACAAGTTACGACGAACCATTTGGAGATAGTTCGGCAATTCCTACAATGTTAGTTTCCAGGTTAGCAAAACAAGAGGTGACAATGACATTATCAGGCGATGGAGGGGATGAGTTGTTTCATGGCTATGGTTTTTACAACTGGGCGAAAAGATTATCCAATCCTTTTGTGAAAACAAGTAGAAAAGTAATAGGTTCCGCACTAAAAAAAGGCGGTAACAGAATGAAAAGAGCATCTTTTTTGTTTGACTATCCTATTGATAAGGTTAAGTCACATATATTTTCTCAAGAACAATATTATTTTACGCAACAGGAAATTCAAGAGTTATTAATTCATAAAACAATATATCCGGCATACATGGATGAGGATTATACGCTATCCAGAGAATTGTCGGCGAAGGAGCAACAAAGTTTATTTGATATTAATTATTATTTGCGAGATGATTTATTGACAAAAGTTGATATTGCTTCTATGAAATATTCATTAGAGACTCGTGTTCCTTTATTAGATCACAGAATTGTGGAATTTGCGCTTAATTTAGACGAAAGACTAAAAATGAAAAATGGCGAACAAAAATATCTGCTGAAACAAATATTATATGATTATGCCCCTAAAGATATTTTTGATCGGCCTAAAAGAGGATTTAGTGTTCCATTAAAGAAGTGGTTGGAAACTGATTTAAAATATCTTGTTGATAATAATTTGAATGAAGAAACTATTGTTTCTGCCGGACTTGTCAGGTTTGATGAGGTAGAAAAACTATTAAAAAGGTTTAAATCAGGCGAAGAATATTTGTTTACAAGAATATGGGCACTTGTTGTTCTCCACGAATGGTTTAAACAAAATTAAAATGAAGATATTCAGTTTTATACTTTTAATTAGTATTTCTTTCACTATAAATGGTCAATTGAATTGGAAAACTAAAAAACCATATTCTGATTATTGGCAACAGGAAGTAACGTATTCGATAAAAGCGAAAATTGACGAACGTAAATTAACTGTTGGTGGAAATTTGGAATTAACGTATACTAATAATTCTCCAGATGATTTAAAAGAAGTCTACTTTCATTTGTACCAAAATGCTTTTCAAGAAGGATCCTATTATGATAATCTTCAAAAGGTAAATGGTAGAAAACCAAAATATGGTTTGTATGAAGAAAATGGATTAGGTACTGAGGTCAATGAATTAACCAGTAGTACTGAAATAGATACGGTGATTTATGATAACACAATCATGAAAGTAGTACTTAAAAAACCAATACGATCTCAGCAATCAATAGTTTTTAATATTAAATTTCAGACCTATTGGGGAAGCGGTAGTTCAAGAAGAAGAATGAAAGCTTATTACGTTGAAGGCAAAAACATTCATTTTAATGGAGTTCACTGGTATCCAAGAATCGCGGTTTATGATCAAAAGTTTGGGTGGAACACCAATCAGCATCTCGATAAGGAGTTTTATGGTGATTTTGGAACTTTTGATGTCGAGTTAAATTTTGCCAATGACTATATTGTTGAAGCTACAGGAACTCTTGTTAATCAGGAAGAGGTCTTACCTGCTGAACTAAAAAATAAACTTCAAATTTCAAATTTTTATCACAGAGGAAAAAAAGGAAAAGGAGATACACTTTCAATTCCAGCAAGACGCATAAAAGAAAAGAGAAAAACATGGATATATCACGCTGAAAATGTTCATGATTTTGCCTTCACAGCAGACCCTACTTATCGTATCGATGAACGAGAGTGGAATGGAATAAAAACGGTTGCAATTGTTGAAGAAAGACATTGCCCCAATTGGAAAACTGCAGCAGAATTTGCCATGGATGTTATTAAGGTGTATTCCAACGATTTTGGCATGTATGAATATCCTAAAATGGTTGTTGCAGACGCAAGGGATGGAATGGAATACCCTATGCTTACTTTGGACGCAGGAAAAGATCCATACTATAAAGGTCTGCTTGCTCATGAGATAGCACACAACTGGTTTTATGGAATGGTGGGATCCAATGAGACCTATCGCGCGTTCATGGATGAAGGATTCACACAATTTTTAACTGTATGGTCATTAGAGAAAATAGATGGGGAAATATATTCTCCGTATAATCAAAAAGGAAAAAGCTGGTATAAAAACAAATTCAAAAGTGGTCCCAAATCAAGAGATATGAGAGCCTACTATGGATACTTGAATGAGGCAATAAAACTCGAAGATCCAAGTTTAAATACGCATTCTTCAGATTTTGACGGAGGCAGTATAAGACATGGGGGCGGGTATCGCCAGGTCTATTCTAAAACCGCTGTTATGCTGTACAACTTACAGTATGTATTAGGAGATTCATTATTTCTTGCATCGATGAAAAATTATGTTAATGAATGGAAATTCAAACATCCATATCCAGAAGATTTTCGGAAAAGCATCATTCGATTTACTAAAGTAGATTTAAACTGGTTTTTTGATCAATGGCTGGAAACATCAAAGATTATCGATTATAAAATTAAAAGAGTCAAAAAAATTGCTAAAGATTCATTTCAAATTACTTTTAAAAGAATTGGAGAAATGCAAATGCCAATTGATTTTGAAGTTGTTAGTTATGCAGATTCAGTAATTAAATACCATATTCCAAATACTTGGTTTATTAAGAAAACAGAGGCAGTTACTTTACCAAAATGGTATGGATGGGGTAAGTTTAATTCAGAATATAAAGTCAAATTGCACGTTCCGGAGGGAATATTTAATATTCAAATTGATCCTTCAGGAAGGCTGGCGGATATAACCCCTCTGAATAACTCATTAAAGCTTCCATATTTAATTGAATTTGATTCTCAGTTAAGAAGTTTTCCCGATAGACAAAACTATGTTATCAAGCTTAAACCGGATGTATTATGGAATAGTTATGATGGCTTAAAGATTGGATTTAACTGGAAAAGCAGTTTTTTTAATATTCGAAAGAAAGTTGACGCTGAATTTTGGATGAACAGTACATTTTTTCAATCCGATTATGGCGAAAATATATGGATTAATAAAAATGACGATTTTTCATATGATCTAAAATATGAGGATATACTTCCAAATTATGCAGAGAAGTTTAAGGTTAAATTAAGAATTGCTTTAACTGGAGGGGTTCATAAATTTCAAACCGGATTACATAAAACCAGCCATAATTTAAAGCATAAATTCGGTATATATGCAAAATCGCTGTTCAGAAGTAACACCAATCAGCTAAACTATGCGCTATATCCTGATTATTGGAATATAGGTTCATTAAATAATTCAATAAACACCTATTACAAAAGACCTTATACATTGGTTAAGGGGAAGGGAACTATGCATATAAATTTTAGGGTTAGTGCAATTTTGAGTGATTACAATTATGAATACATCAAATTTGAAAATATCTATCAAAGAAGGCTGAAAAAGTTCTATCTCAAAACAAGAGTTTTTGGATTTTTAGGTTTTGGAAATAACTGGGCTCCCGAATCAATGTTGTTTATGGCGGGTGCTAATCCTGAAAAAATAAATGAAAATAAATTTACTCGAGCTGAAGGTGTTTTCACAAAAAATCAAACTCAATTTGGAGATAATACAAATACGTTTCATTCAGGTGGGGGGCTGAATTTAAGAGGATATTCCGGTTACCTCGCTCCTGAACTGATTAATGGAAATATTGTCTCTGCATTTAATGGGACACGAGGAGCTTCTGCGAATATAGAGCTTGAGTTTGACAGGTACCTTGGTTTAAATCAGCTTGGAAAATTAAGTAGATGGATTGCTTTAAAATCGTATGCTTTTTTCGATGTCGGATTAATCAATCTTATAGAAAGTGATATGAACAATTTTTCAGAACCCAGACTGGATGCTGGATTCGGAGGAACAATCAGTTTTAAAAAGTTTTATCAATTTGAAACCACAAAACCTGTTACTGTCAGAATCGATTTTCCACTCTTATTAAATAGAACACCCAATGTAAATCCTGAATATTATAGTTTTAAGTGGGTGATTGGAATGAACAGAGCTTTTTAAAATGAAAATACTAATTATTTCTCAACATATCTTTCCTATGCAAACTCCAAGAGCTCACAGAACTACTGAGCTTATGACGGAGCTGGCCAGGCGAGGTTATGATGTAACTGTATATGCAGTTTTGGGGAAATATGATTATACCACATTTCAGGAAGAAACAGGAATTAAGCTAAAGCACATACCCGTCAGATGGCAATTAATACCTTACTCAAGTGATCTGGAAGTCAGAAGAACCTTTTTGGATAAATTGTTAGGGAAGTTATTAAACAAACGATTTGAATTTCCTGAAATAGAGTTTAAATACAGAGTGTGTGATGTCTTGAAAAAAGAAACAGATATTGATGTATTAATTTCAGTAGCGGATCCTCATCACATTCATTGGGGAGTAGCAAGAGCAAAGGATAAATTAAAGGATTTATTTCCAAAAAAATGGATAGCAGATTGCGGAGACCCATTTATGATGAATAATCATACCAGTGATCATTTACTCAAATTTGAAAAAGAAGAACGTTTGTTTTGTGAAAAAGTTGATTTTATAACTGTTCCGGTAGAGAAAGCCCCCTATTCTTACTATCCCGAATACCGAAATAAATTTAGAGTTATACCACAGGGATTTAGATTTAAAATTCCGGAAAATCAGGTGTTTTTTCCGATAAACTCAACTCCCACTTTTGTGTTTGCGGGAACATTCTTGAAAGATATAAGAAATCCTAAAAAGATTTTTGAATTTTTAAGTTTATACAAGGGAGCTTTTAAGTTTGTTATTTATACAAAGTATTTGGAGTTAGTACATCCATATATCCCTGTACTTGGAAAAAAAGTAGAGATTAGAAATCAAGTTTCAAGAAAAGAATTATTGGATGAATTAAAAAAAATGGACTTTTTACTCAATTTGGAAAATGAAAATTCACCTGGTCAAACACCAAGTAAATTAATTGATTATTCTATTGCCAATCGTCCAATATTGTCTCTTAAACCAGGTAATCCAGACTTCAACCAGCTTCAATCCTTTTTAGAAGGAGATTATTCAAATGCTTATAAAGTGAAAAATCTTGAGCAATTTAAAATTGAAAATGTAGTAGATAAATTTTTAGATTTGTAGATATAACTTAGTATTGATGGTTGTTGGAGTAGTAAATTATGGAATGGGAAATCTCCATTCGGTATTGCGTAAGTTGAAATTAGTTGGAGCAAATTATAAACTAATTGAATCTGCTGATCATTTTGAATCCGTGGATAAAATTATTTTGCCGGGTGTTGGTCATTTTGCGCAAGCGATGGAAAATTTAAAAATAAAAGAATTCATAGAACCATTGCACAAATTTGTAATTACTGATAAAAAGCCAATTTTGGGCATTTGTTTAGGAATGCAATTAATGACTTCATATAGTGAAGAAGGAAATTCTGAGGGTTTAGGTTGGATTGAAGGAGAAGTAAAGCATTTTAATGTATCAAATAATTTAAGGTATAAAGTTCCTCATATGGGCTGGAACAAAGTTCGGATCAGTAAGTCCAGTAAATTATTTGAGAATATTAAAACGGAATCAGAGTTTTATTTTGTTCATTCTTACTATTTTAAAAGTGATCATCTTGACAACAACCTGAACATTACTAATTATGAGTCTGATTTTGTTTCCGCTTTTGAAAAGGATAACATTTATGGTGTTCAGTATCATCCGGAGAAGAGTTTCGAGGCGGGCACACAACTATTTAAAAATTTTATAGCCCTTTAATTATGTTCAGACCAAGAGTTATCCCTGTTCTTCTTTTGAATGGTTCAACATTAGTAAAATCCATAAAATTTAAGGATTACAATTATATAGGCGACCCTATAAATGCTGTGAAAATTTTTAATGACTTAAAAGCTGATGAACTTGTTTTTCTGGATATTAATGCCAGTAAAGAAAACAGAACAATTCCGATCTCTTTTGTCTCACAACTGAGTGAAGAAACCAATATGCCATTTGCTGTTGGAGGAGGTATAAAAACACTTGAGGATATTCAAAAAATTATATCAGCAGGCGCTGAGAAAGTAATTATAAATTCTGCAGCCATTGATAACCCAGATTTTATAAAGCAAGCCACGGAACATTTTGGAACATCTACAATTGTTGTGTGTATTGATGTCAAAAAGAAACTTTTCAAGGGGGAAAAGGTTTTTGGTAGAGCCGGGCAAAAATCGTCGGACTATTCTCCTGTGGAATTTGCCAAACTAATGGAGCAAAATGGGGCTGGTGAATTAATAATTCAAAGTATTGAAAGAGACGGAACTATGGAGGGGTATGATTTTGAACTCGTTGAGTCCATTTCTAAATCAGTTTCCATTCCAGTGGTTGCACTTGGTGGAGCAGGAAATAGAGAACATTTTCAAAAAGCTTATCAAGAAGGTTATGCCAGTGCTCTAGGAGCCGGAAGTATGTTTGTATATCAAGGCAAAAAAAGAGGTGTATTGGTGAATTATCCAAAGCGAGAAGAGTTGAGCCAAATTTTTTTTAATTAATTTCGCAACCCATTAAATCCTGGAAATGCGCAGAATCAATTATCGGATATGTAATCGATGTGTCCTTGACACTTCCGATCCGGAAATAACTTTTGACGAAAAAGGAAATTGCAATCATTGTAATTCTTATTTTGAAAAAATCAAATACCTTTCTTATCAAGGAGAAAAAAGTGATAAAGAATTGGCTGCGTTGGTTACAGAAATTAAAGACGCAGGAAAAAATAATGAATACGATTGTCTTGTTGGTGTTAGTGGTGGTATTGATAGTAGTTATGTTGCCTATTTAGTTAAAAAACTCGGTTTGCGTCCTCTGGCCTGGCATCTTGATAATGGATGGAATTCCGATCAGGCTGTTAAAAACATAAGAGGTATTTGCTCTAAATTGGGAATTGATTATGTTTCTCATGTTCTGGATTGGGAAGAGTTTAAGGATATTCAGCTTGCTGTTTTAAAATCTGGAATTACTGAAGTGGAAATCCCGACAGATATAGCTATTTTGGGAGCTGCCCATAAAATAGCGGCAGAGAATAAAATTAAATATATCATTAGCGGTGGTAATTTTGCAACCGAAGGATTATTGCCTGAAAAATGGTTTTACAATCCAAAAGATGAAAAATTGCTAAGAGCCATTCAGAAAAGATTTGGGACTAAGCCAATTAAATCCTTTCCTTTTTTTAACTATAAGAAAGAGATGTATTATAAATTCGTAAAGGGAATTAAAATGAAATACATCTTGAATTTAGTTCCGTTCAGTAAAGACAGCGCCATGAAAACATTAGAGTCTGAGCTCGATTGGCAATACTATGGCGGTAAACATTATGAATCTAAGTACACTGGATTTGTTCAGTCTTATATTCAACCCGTTAAGTTTAATGTTGATTACAGAAGAGCAACCTTTAGTACACAAATTTGTGCTGGAACTATGACTCGAGAGGAAGCCTTAAAAGAGCTGGAAAAACCATCTTACAATCCTGATAAGATTGAATATGAGATGGAATACATAGCCAAAAAATTTGGAATTACCCTGGAGCAGTTTAAAGAGATAATGGAAGCCCCTCCCGTATCTTACAAAGAATACCCGAATGATGAAAAGAAACTTAATTTCATTTACAATACGTATAAGAAACTAAAGGGGATTAGCTAATCTTTTACAACTAATTCGTATCTCGTAAAAAATTCCATTGATGAGGGAGATATCGAAATATCCTTTATTTTTCCGTCTTTTTTTATGGTAAGTCTGAGTTTATCTGAAAAATAAGAAGCCCACTCATTTCCATTTCCCATAACCTTGATGTTGTTTATAGCTAAAATTTCATCGTTACAATTTAAACCCACTGAATTTCCGGGTGAATCAGGCGCGATGAAAAGTATTTTTCCAGTTTCGTTTTGAAGATATATGCCCAACCGGTTTTGAAGATAATTATTGGAATTCACCTTTTTTAGTTGAAAGCAAGTGTCTTTAATTGCTTTTTTTAGCAATGACAAATAACAGGTTGCATTGTATGCATTTTTAACCCAGATATCCTTAATGTTTTTTCCGGCAATATTATCAAGTTCATTACAGAAAATTTCCTCTGTAATGCCCAATCCCTTTTTTGCATATTTTGTGTAAAATTTCTCCAGGAGGTTGTTTAATGATTTTTTACCTTTTGTTGCTTTTACAATTAGTAAATCGATACAAAAATTAAGTATGCAACCTTCTGTATAAATAGAACTTTTTCGGTTGGGAATTCCTCTTTCATACCCATCCAGCCAAGTGTCAAAGGAAGATTCTGTTACCGACAAATTTTGATGACCATAATTTAAAAAGTGACGATCTAAAATTTTATTCATTTGTTTTAAGTATTGAACCATTGTAAAAACACCACTTTTTTTCAACATTAAATCACCATAATAAGTAGTAGTTCCTTCGGTTAAATAGCCCATTTTTGTGTAATTTTCCTTACTGTAATTATATGGTAGCATATCAGCAGGGCAAATCGTTTTAACATTCCAGGCGTGAAATAACTCATGTGATGAAACACCCAGTAATTCTTCATAGTTTTCGCCGTCAAAAATGGAGTATCCAGGTCCAAAACAAATAACCGTATTGTTTTTGTGTTCCACTCCATGATAGGCCTGGTGAGGTAATACCTGGTAAAAAAAATGATATTCATCAAAGGGAAAGCTTTTAAAAATTTTTAGTTGCTCCTTAGTAAATTTTTTAAAATCCCTTATTATTTTTGACCACGGCGGTTTACATTCACCTTGAAACCATAGGTTGAATTTCGTCCCCTTCACTTCATATGAATTGAATTGTATAGAATTACTTAAAATTAAAGGGGAATCTACAAGTACGTCAAAATTTTCGGCAATATAAACCCCTTTCTTTTTTTTCAGGCTTGTAGCAACTTTAGAGTAGTTGGAGTTTTTAACATTTAACTTAATAGGCTCATGTTCACGTCCAAGCACAGCAAAGCAGCAATTAACAGGGTTGATATATATTTGATTTTCATCCACCCAGGTGGAACCCGCATTTAATTCATTGGCATAGTAATTATAATTGATTTTGATTTTTTTGGTTTTACCAATATGTATTTTCCAGCAGTCTTTGGTCACTTTTTCAAATTTGATGGGCCTGTTGTTTAGAGATTTTACTTCAAACTTTTGAATGTTTTTAGCAAAGTTTTCTATTTGATATCTTCCGGGCCGCCAGGCTGGCAATTGAATAAAGAGTTCTGCTTCATTAATGTTTTCAACTACAAATTCGATATCTAAAAATTTACTTCCTGTGTTATTTGCTGAAAATGAATAAACCATAATTAAAATTTATACTAATAAGTTTTAGAGTTAACCTGCTGCGTTCAATAATTTACTTTAAAGTTAGTATATTCGTTGTGCATTTTATCACACTAAAAGA
>CEUK01102867.1_pt1 | contig 18183 bp, 16 predicted proteins | sample 356451 | NCBI WGS metagenome assembly CEUK01 (sample SAMEA2622843, study PRJEB7988) | marine metagenome | isolation source: saline water (ENVO:00002010), including
CATTTTAAAAGCCTGTGGCGCGGCGCGAAGCATTGCGCCACAAGGTGGTACATTGAAAGTGGCGGCGTTAAACGACGTGGCAACCACGTCCCGCTACGCCAGCGATAACCCGATTCAGGCCATGGCTGAGGCGGAAAAAATTGCCCTGCTCAAAGCCGTCGATGCCTATATTCGTCAACAAGACACCAACATTAGCCAGGTAGTTGTCTCGCTGAGTGGTGTGTATGAAGAAGTACTGATCGCGGGCAGTGACGGTACCTTTGCAACCGATATTCGCCCACTCGTGCGTTTAAATTGCTCGGTATTGCTGGAAAAAGGCGACCGCAGAGAGCGCGGCAGTGCCGGGGCGGGGGGGCGTCATACTTATTCCTTCTTCACTCAGCAGGAAGACGGTAGACCTTATTATGAAAAGCTGGCCAACGAAGCACTGCACATGGCCAGAGTGAATATGGAAGCCATTGCCTCACCTGCTGGCTTAATGCCGGTGGTGTTAGGCAATGGTTGGCCAGGCGTACTGCTACACGAAGCGGTGGGACACGGTCTGGAAGGTGACTTTAACCGCAAAGGCGCGTCTACGTTCAGTGGTCGCATGGGTAAACAGGTTGCTGCGAAAGGCGTGACTGTTGTTGATGATGGCACGCTTGATAATCGCCGTGGTTCATTGACTGTCGATGATGAAGGCACCCCAACTGCACATAACGTGTTAATTGAAGACGGTATCCTGACTGGCTACATGCAAGACAAAATGAATGCGCGCCTGATGGGGGTCAAACCTACCGGTAATGGGCGTCGCGAATCCTATGCGCATTTACCTATGCCGCGTATGACCAATACCTACATGTTAGGGGGGCAATACAGCCAGGAAGAGATCATTGCTACCATCGATAAGGGCATTTATGCACCTAACTTTGCCGGCGGTCAGGTCGACATTACCTCGGGTAAATTTGTGTTCTCCAGTGCCGAAGCCTATTTGATTGAAAATGGTAAAATTACTGCACCAATCAAAGGCGCGACGCTAATAGGTAATGGCCCTGAAGTTATGCAGAAAATCTCAATGATTGGCAACGACGTCGCACTTGATCGCGGTGTTGGTGTGTGCGGTAAGGATGGGCAGAGTGTACCGGTTGGCGTTGGGCAACCCACACTGAAAATTGATGAATTAACAGTGGGCGGTACGTCTTAACGTATCCGCCCGGCTAAGCCTGAATCACAGGTTTATTCAACAATTGCGCCTTTGAGGTACTGGAACAATTCCCGGTACGCCTTTGGCGGTTTATTGTTGCTGCGCTCTTTAACGATAGCACGATGAAACTGACGCAGTTTCTGACGCTCAAGCTGAGGGTAGTCACTGAGCAATGGCTCAATGGCAGAGTCGCCCTGGTCGGCAATGGCATCACGGGCTTTTTCCAGTTTGTGGAACAGCGCGTTGTGTTCATTGTGCTGATGCTGCAGTTTGGCCAAAGCGCTTTCAATGGGGGCCAGATCGCGACTACGCATTAATTTGCCAATGAATTGTAGTTGGCGGCGAAAACCGTCTTTCTTACGATTGATTCGGCGGGCCAGTGCTACGGCATCACCCAGCTCTTCATCCAGCGGGATGGTTTTGAGGTGGGCGTCAGACAAATTAACCAGTTGCTCGCCAATTTCTTGCTGGTGAGCAGACTGACGTTTGAGTTCGGATTTACTGACGGGCTCGTCAAAATCAGGATAGTCGTCGTTGCTATCCCAGTTTTCGTCATCGTATTGACTCGGGTCGGTCATGGGACTCTCGTGTTAAACTGAATAATAGTAAATTGTAGCCCATGAACAATGGACATTTATAGCGAAACTTCTATGCAAATCGAACAACAACTCGCAGAAATTCAATCAAAAGTTGCTGATGTACTCAGTTTGGCACTAAAAAAAGGTGCCACACAGGCTGAAGCCAGTATGTCGAAGGTGGAAGGCATTGCGGTGTCGTCCCGTATGCGCGAAGTGGAAAATATTGAGTTCACCAACGATGGTGGACTGGGGATCAGCGTGTACGTGGGCAAACACAAAGGCAGCGCATCTACCGCTGACCTTAGTCCGTCTGCACTTGCACTGGCAGTGGAAAAAGCAGTAGATATTGCTCGCTATACCAGTGAAGACCCGTGTACCGGTTTGGCCGACGCAGAGCTGATGGCAACCGAGTTCCCTGACCTGGAGTTGTACCATCCGATTCCACTGGACCCTCAAAAAGCCATCGAAACCGCGGTAAGTGCTGAAACTGCAGCATTGGATTACGATCCTCGAATAACCAATACTGACGGCGCCAGTTACAACGCGAATATCGGCATGCGCGTGTACGGCAATACCCATGGTATTAACGCTGGCTACACCAGCAGCCGGTACAGCCTGAGTTGTATGGTGATTGGCAGCGAAGGCGAAGATATGCAGCGTGACTACGCCTACACGGTGAGTCGTAACGCGAGCCTGTTAGACAGCCCGGAGAGTGTGGGTCGCGAGGCGGCAAAAGCAACAGTTGAACGCCTCGGTGCACAGAAAATCAAGACGGCCACAGTGCCAGTACTTATTGATAAACAAATTGCAGCCGGGTTGTTCGGACATTATGTTGGTGCAATTAGCGGTGGGTCACTGTATCGCCGTTCCTCGTTTTTGTTAGACAAACTGGGTAGTCAGGTTTTCCCTGAGTGGTTGAATATTGTTGAACGACCTCATTTGAAAGGCGCACTGGCGAGTAGCAACTTTGACAATGAAGGTGTGGCGACTCGCGATCTGAATGTGGTTGAACAAGGTCGCCTGTCTACGTATCTGTATACCAGTTATTCGGCGCGTAAACTCAAAACCGTGTCGACCGGTCACGCAGGAGGTATCCACAACTGGGTGGTCGGTAATTCCGGTCAAAGTGATGCTGAATTATTGAAAACCATGGGTACCGGCCTGTGGGTCACTGAACTTATGGGGCAGGGCGTGAACATCGTCACTGGAGATTACTCACGAGGTGCAGCTGGTTTTTGGGTTGAAAACGGCATTGTGCAATACCCGGTTCACGAGATTACTATTGCTGGCTCGTTACAGGACATGTATGCCAACATCGTCGCAATTGGTGCTGAGCAGGATTGCCGCGGCAGCGTAAGCACGGGCTCGGTGTTGCTTGAAAAAATGATGATAGCTGGCGCGTAGTGAAATACCTGGTTTGACCTGTCAGGATTTTTATCACTTTTGAGTGAGCGACTTTACAGTCATTAAACTTTGTCAGCTAATTCATGTGGTTATGTTTTGGTGCGATCTTTGCTAAGATATACATAAGAATGGAATAGGGTTAAAAGCTTTGAAAAGGTTTAATCAATTAATAGCGTCGTTAGCCGTTGTAGTATCTATGAGCGCAGTTGCGTCTGTTGAGAATGTAGGTACCTATAACCTTATTTTGAAAAACGATTTGGATACCAGCAGTGATATCGAAGGGCGATTGCTTGTCGGTGGTAACGTTAATATGGCTGGCAAGTCCCTAAAAGTTGGTAGTCTATTGGGTGCAGACCCTACTGTTGATGCGGTAACGATAGTTGGTGACATTAAGGCCAACGACGTACAGGCCTTAAATGGAAACATTGTTTATGGCGGTAACAAATATTCTACTAATTTAATTGTTAATTCCGGTAATACGGCTACTGCAGTATCACAAGGTTTACTGCAAGCGGAATTTAATAGCGTGTATCAAAGCGTTATCGATGACAGTAACTACTACAAAACCTTAGCTGCAAACGGTACATTCAATACCTCAGACATGAACAATCTGAAGTTTGAATCTAATAGTAGCGACGATCTGTTGGTGTTTAATATCAATGGTACTGATTTGTTAAACGGCAGTTTTAGTTTTGGTTTTACGCCTACGGTACCCATTATCATTAACGTTGCGGGAACGGGTGCACTAAACATAAACTCTAAAGCGCTTGGTAACTTTAGCAAGGAGGTTGCGTCTTTGGTGCTGTGGAACTTCTTCGACTACACGTCGATTGGTTTTAACGGCGACGGTTGGAACGGTTCAGTGCTTGCGCCGAACGCAGACATTACCAGTGGCACAGGTAGCCTGGACGGTGGTTTTGCTGCCTTGTCGTATACAGGTACGGTAGAATTACACAATCAGCTCTTTACTTATGAACCACCGGGTGAAACGCCAGGAGTAGACGTGCCGGCACCTCCGGTATTCTTCCTGCTGTTTGGCGGACTGATAGCGACAATGGCGCTTAGACGCCGCTCATAATGTGGTTATACACTTTGTAACGAAAAAGGCTGGAATTCCAGCCTTTTTGCGTTGTGTTAAACGTAATATCATTGCAGCTACACTGCTTGCCTTACAGGATGTTAAATTGCCGACCTACTCTCTCAATGCGCTATTCACGTTGCAGAATATTTCGCCTGCGGTAAAGCTGTCTGTCGCCATGTTGGCTGCTGCTTTTCTGTGTGGGCCTGTTGAAGCCCAACAAAGCGATGAAACCTCGTCTATAGAATGTGAAAAAGCGGAATACGCCTATGAGCAAGGTGATCCGGATACTGCGCTTATTCACTTAAAACGCTGTCAGCGTGCAATGCCCGATTATCTGCCGGCCGTAGCCCTACTTGGAAAGATTCAAAGTAGGCATGGTGCCTATTCGCAAGCAGTGGTTACTTTCAATAGTGCGCGTCAACGCGGGGCAGATGCCTCTTTGTTTGCAAGGGAGTGGGCAGATGCATTGTTAGCCACACGCAATTACCAAACCATTCAGGAGTTTGATACATATACACAGTTCCCAGCAGAGCAGCAGGCATATTGGTTGTTGGCGAGAGCAGAAGCCTGTTCAGCTTTGGGAGAAGAGACCTGTGCCAAAGAGAGTTACCTGCAACGGGGGCAACTTACCGATGATATCGAACAGCCATTGGGACTGGCTGGCATAGCGATTAAAGCGAGAAACTGGAAAGCCGCTAACCGTTATTTACAACAAGCCCGTCAGCTTGATGACAAGGATATTAGGGTATGGCTTGCACTGGCACGGGTAAATCAAGGGCAAAACAACATAGGTCAGGCATTGGAATTCGCCAATCACGCGTTTTCGATAAGTCCTGAACATCCGCTGGTACTGAGGATACTGGCTGATTTGTACCTGGCGGGAAACGACACTCAACGTGCACTCGGCACGGTGGAATCTATACTGGCGCAATCCCCACAAGATCCATACGCGCTGTTAGTCAGCAATAGTCTGGTTAGCAATACAGAAAATGCATTGGCCTTGCAGGCAGTTAAAGCCCGAATTGAGAAGCTCAGTGCTTCCCTGCCTGAACCTTCGTCGGAGTTAATGTTTTTAAGGGGCCTTATTGGCTATCAGGAAGGTGCATTCGAGACGGCGTTATCTGAGTTCTCGCACCTATACAAACAAAAAGCCTATTTCCCGCAAACAGCTGTGTTACTGGCAAAAGTTCAATTGCAATTGGGTCAGCGGGCAGAAGCGATAAAAGTGCTGGAAGACAATCAGGAGTTGCTTCTCAACGAAGCGCCAACCGCTTATGCCATGATGATAGAGTTATTTATTGAGCAAGGCACGGTATTTAAAGCACTGGGTGGTTGGCAGACGTTTATAAACACTTACCCCGACCGGCTCGACGCCAAACTTCTGGAAGTGAAAATTCTGCTAGGCAGAGGCCTGTTGGCCAGAGGCGCCGAAAAGCTGACTGTTTTACGAGAACAATACCCTGAGTCAATGGAAGTGCAAACCGTTTTCGCGGTTGTGATGGCCAGAACCAATCAGCCTGAACAGGCCTTGCTGGCAGTAAATAACTTATTGAAGCGTGAGCCAGATAATGTTTATTTGCTCAATTTCAAAGGAGCATTACATCTAATGCTCAAGCAGTTAGAAGACGCTGCTCAGGCATTAAATAAAGCGCTTAAAATTTCAGACGAGCTTATCCCCGCAAAAGTGAATCGCATCTGGCTCGATTATCAACTCGGCAATACCGAGCAGGCGGTGAACGATGCCAGGGAGTTGTCCAGTAAGTTTCCCAGAGATCTGTCTGTAGGACAGCTGTACGCCGGATTACTGCTGTCGTCAGGGCAGTCAGGACAAGCGTTGAATCAGTATCTTCGCTTGATGAAACTCGATGATACTCAGCAAAATGTGTTAGAAGCCTTGGTGGCGCTGCGACTTCAGAATAATAATATAAGCGGTGCAATTCAGAACTTGTCACGGCTTATAGAGCTTGAATACAACACCACGCAAAACTTATTGCGACGAGCACAGTTAAGCAATGCGTTAGGGGAGGTGAAAAAAGCCGAGAACGATCTGAAAAAAGCCGCCTTGCTCGCTAACAATGAGCCCTTACTGTTGGTCGCAACTGCAAATGCCGCTTTGCAAATTGGCAATCAGCGACTTGCAATACAAAGTTTGCATCGAGCCAGAGAGCTCATGCCCGGCGATTTATTGGCTGGTGTGAAGCTTGCGGAGATTTTTCTTAATACCAATCAATCTGTTGAGGCAGAAGTGGTGTTGCGGCAGCTAGTCAGTGACTATCCTGACCAGGCCGATGTGTGGCTGCTTAAAGGTCGCTTAGCTGAGCAGTCTGGTGACCTACAGTTAGCCAGGAAGCACTATCATAAAGCGTTGTCTATAAACAGCGGGTATGACCTGGTTTATGCCAAGCTATATACGCTTACCCAGTACGATATCGGGGTGAAAGAGTTTGAGCAGTCGCTTTCCAGACGTGTATCGAGCCAACCTGACCTGGTGTTTCCAAGGAACTTGCTGGCGCAGTTTTATTATTATCAACAACGATTCGAGTTAGCTGCGAAACACTATGTGTATTTGTACGAGAACTTGCTGTCTGAAGACAAGAAACCGGCATATGCCCGTCGACTTGCACAAACCTATTTTCACTTTGATATAACCAAAGGCATTGAGTACACCAATATAGCGGCTCAGAGCATGCCTGATGACCCTTATGTGAAATCATTGGTTGGTTGGTCGTTAACCCTGCAAAATCTCCCTCAGGACGCTGTGAAGTTACTCAGAGAGGCACATACATTAAATGGTAACAACCTGGATACCGGGTATTTTCTGGCTTATACCCTGAGCCAGTTGGGACTCAACGACGAAGCATTGCAGGTCGTGTCGCAATTATTAGACAGACAAACTGGTTTTACCTATCAAAAAGAAGCAAGAGCCCTTGCAGCCCGTTTGAAGAACGCTTCCTGACAGAAACAAAAAACGCCGGGTAGCATTCATGCTGCCCGGCGTTAAACATGCTTCGCCTGATTTTAGTTGTCTACAGAACCGCAGAAACGGTAACCTTCACCGTGGATGGTTACAATCAACTCTTCTTCGCTTGGCTCAGATTCAAAGTGCTTACGAATACGACGAATCGTTACGTCAACAGTACGGTCATTCGGGCGTAACTCACGGCCTGTCATTTCCATAATCAGCTGTTCGCGAGTCAGGATTTTACCCGGGTTACTCAGGAACAAGTGTAACGCTCTGAATTCACTGCGCGGCAAGCGGAACTCGTTACCACTTGGAGAGATCAGTGAACGGCTGTCGCCATCCAGCGTCCAGCCATTAAAGCTAACGCGGCTTGGTAAATCGTCATCTTCAGCGCTGCTGGTAGTACGACTCAGCAGGTTTCTTGCACGAATCGTTAGTTCGCGAGGATTAAATGGCTTGGTGAGGTAATCGTCGGCACCAATCTCTAACCCTAAAATTCGGTCAACATCGTTATCACGGCCAGTCAGGAAGATCAGGCCAACATTTTTACGGTCGCGTACTTCGCGAGCCAGAATCAGACCATTTTTACCTGGCAGGTTAATATCCATAATAACCAGGTTAATGGCGTGATTTTCAAAGAAATCATGCATTTGTTCGCCGTTTTCGGCTTCGAACACATTATACCCTTCGGCTTCAAACAAACTCTTTAACGTGGTACGAGTGACCACTTCATCTTCTACTATCAATATATTGGGCGTCTGCATGTTCACACTCTATTTACTATTGTTTTGTTTCTGTTCAAAGTTTAACAGATTTATATCGTTATTGGCGTATTTTGTCTTGCAATTTAACTGCCACTTTAGAATAAATTACTCGCTAGAGCAGGCATTGTTCAAGAAAAATATCTAAATTGCGTCTATTTTGTTTATTTTTTTACTGAAACCGGAAAAGACAATGTAAATTCCACGCCTTTGTCGGGTTCACTCTCAAGTTTGATGTTGCCATCCAGAGCCTGAGTCACTAAGTTAAACACTAAGTGCATACCTAATCCAGAGCCGCCTTGGCCTCTTTTTGTTGTAACAAAAGGATCAAAAATGCGCTTTTTAATGGAAGTTGGTATGCCACTTCCATTATCCCTGTAAATTATTTTCAGTTTTTTGTCATCCGTCAATGCTGCAATGATGTCAATTTGCCCATTTTCAACCCCTTCGAAGGCATGAATGAGTGAATTCATGATTAAATTTATTAAAATTTGATTTATTGGGCCTGCTTTTGACACTACGTTGAGTGATTCGTTGCATTCAATGTGGATTGTATGGGTCACTTTTTTCAATCTTGGGCGCAGCGACATCAGCGTTTCTTCGATTAATTGCTTCACGTTTATGTCGCGAGCTTCTTCACTGGATTGATCAACCGCGACTTGTTTAAAGCTCGAAATAAGATCGGCTGCTCTGTTGAGATTACGGTAAATAATGTTCAGGTTTTCACGCCCTTCCTCTATAAACCGTTTCATGCTGCTTGCTTTGAGCGTTTTGTCGGAAAATTGCTGTTCTAATACCACCAGACGGTCGAGCATCATGGTTGATGCCGTGATACCCAGCCCTATTGGCGTATTTACTTCGTGGGCAACGCCGGCCACCATATCGCCCAACGACGCCATTTTTTCATTCTCTACAATCTGGCGCTGGAACTGGTGAAGTTTTTCTAAAGTCTGGATAAGCTCAGTATTGGCCTCCTTCAGGGCCACGGTGCGCTGACCCACTTCTTCTTCCAGTCGACTGTTTAGTTCCTGGTGCTGTTGTTCCGACTGTTGCTGTTTAACCACGTATTCCTGCATGCGGGCAAGCAATACATTAATGGCGTCTATAAGGATATTGTATTCCCTGACATCACAGTGCTTTGCGCGGCTGGCATAATCACGCGAGCGTGCCACACCCTGCAGAACCAAAACCATGTCCTGTACCGGACTGCTAAGCACATGGCCAAAGCGATAAGCCACTAAAAACGCGACGATGACGATCAATAGCAGCGTAGCAATCTGAACGGTCACGGAATAATTAACAAAGGCGTTGTAGGCTTCCGCTGTAGTTCGCACGTACACATAGCCGTATGTTTGATTCTCGGCGTTAATAGGACGAATGATCTCGAACACATTACCGTCAAACCTCGCAGTATAGTACCTGGCCATGTCGTTAATTTTACTCTCGACCGCAGTAGTACTCGACTTTGTGTAAAGCGCCACCATTTCAGGGGTGGGGGTTTCATTAATGCTGTAGATATGAGCATTCAGTACATCGTTGTAGTTCTTCAGGCTGTTAAGCAACTGATTGAGCGTATCGGTTTGTGCCGCTTTTTGTTCGAAATCCAGTGGGATAACTGACAGCGTAGGTAGTGAAGCGGCTGCAATCATGTCGGCGATGGCACGCACTTCACCTTCCAACTGGTCTTTCATTCTGGAATGTTGCGTGTAATTAGAAACGACTGACGAGATCAGCAATGCGCCGCCGGAAATAGACAAAACCAGCCATAACAAAATATTGCGAATAGAAAGCCTGGACGGCGACTGCAGCATGGGTTACGAAAATGTCCTGAGAAATAATTTAATATTGGATCATAAATGCTTAAAAAGAAAGAAATCGCCCGGATATTCTTTAATTAGCTCGAAGTAGTCGAAATGTCAGCTTATAGCGGGCGGTTTTATTGTTTTGCCCAGTCGGGAACCGGAATTTCCAACAGCACAAAAAGGTCAGTGACCGGCATTTGTAAATGTGTAGCCATGGCTTCGAAAGCCTTAGGCTGGTCGACGGCAGGAAGGTCGGTAAGGTCTGAAAGACACAGACATACCATGCCGTTTTTGGGAATGTTGAGCCCCGGCACGGGGGCTTTGGCAATACGGAAAAGCGTGTGCGGGCACATACTGGTGCGCTGAGGTGCCTGAACACACTGCTCCGGCACCTCAGCTAGGGCAATACCGTTCACAAAGAACGATAACCAGACAATGCTGACTATCTTGCGACTAAGGCATCGCAGTATCATGCATGCATACTCTCATAAAGCGACAGGTAAGCAGTGGCAGCGGTTTCCCAGGTAAAGCGGGTACCCATACCTCGTTGCTGCATTTCACGGAAACGGGTAGAGCATTCGTGATAGGCCAGCAAGGCGCGTCTGATGCAGTTCAGCAGTGCGTCAGGTGTCGGCTCAAAGAAGACAAAGCCCGTCGCGTCCTGTGGGTTTTGCTCAGCGTCAATAACCGTGTCTTTCAAGCCGCCTACACCACGCACAATCGGCACTGTGCCATAAGCGAGACTGTACATCTGATTCAGACCACAAGGCTCAAATTGAGAAGGCATCAGGAAAAAGTCTGAGCCAGCTTCAATAAGGTGAGCATGTTCGGTACTAAATCCATTGATAAATGCGAACTTGTCAGGGTGTTGTTCAGCAAACTCGCCTAGATCCTGACATACACTGGGATCACCTGTTCCTATAATAACCATTTGCAGTTTGTGCTGCATTAAGCGGTCCAGTATAGGCACCAGATACCCAAAACCTTTTTGTTCGGTAAGGCGACAGACCATGCCAAACACCGGTACACCCGGCTCTTTGGGCAGGTTTGAACGTTTTTGCAGATTCGCTTTGCATTCTGCTTTGCCAGACAAATCATCGGCATTAAAGTGAGCTGGAATATAGCCGTCTGTCATGGGGTTCCACTGACTGTAATCGCAACCGTTCAGAATGCCAGACAAGTCACCCGCGCGTTGCACCAGGCGGTCGTGGAGGCCGTGACTTCCCAGATTTGTAAGGAGCTCGGTAGCGTAGTTAGGGCTCACCGTAGTGATTTTATCTGCGCATTCGATGGCGGATTGTAAGTAGTTAATATAACCACCGTGAACCTGATTCAGAATGCTCGGGTGATGTCGCAGAAATGGAATGTCTTCTAATCGGTGCACGCCCTGAAAGGCTGCATTGTGAATAGTAAACACCGATTTGGTATTGGCGAAATAGCCTGACGGGTCCCGTTTTAACAGGAAGGGCAACATGGCGCTGTGCCAGTCGTGACAGTGAATAATGTCTGGCTGCTGATTCAGACTTTGCAATGCGTGCAGGACTGCCCCGCTGAAAAAGGCAAAGCGCTCGCCGTTATCGCCATAGGCTTCATAGGCACTGTTATAGAGCCCGTCGCGATCAAAATATTCAGGATAGTCAACAAAGTACACATTAACGCCGCGCCACTCCATATGGCGTAACGTAAAGTGGTAAACCTTGCTTTCGGTAAACAGAGTCTGGGCCGGGCAGGCTTCGGGCAAATTGTGCTGCTGTGCAATGGTTTTGTAGTAAGGTAAAAAGATACTCACTTCATGACCAGCGGCTTGTAGCGCCAAAGGTAACGCTTTGCCTACGTCAGCAAGCCCTCCCGTTTTTACTAAATCTTCAACTTCCGAGATAGCAAAGACAATCTTCAACCTGTTTCTCCTGCACAATCCATGATTTTCTTATGGAATGACAAATTACCACATTAAAAATCAATTTTGTGCAAAATAAACCGAGAATCTGGTGTTTTGCGCCAGCGTGGCAGGTTGCTTAAATTGCTCGTCGAGCAATTCCGCGTACGGTAAAAAGCGATTTGCTACCAAATACAACTTACCGTTACTGGTTAATCGCTGCTTTGCACCGGCGATAAACTCGCGGGTAATGCGGTAATCGGTTTTTACGCCAGTGTGAAAAGGCGGGTTCGTTACAATGGTCTGGAATCGGTGAGTAACACCATTCAGTGTGTCTGCGGCAATGATATTACCCTGACTGCCGTTTTGCTCCAGTGTATGTGCGCTGCACCATAGCGCCAATGCACTGACATCCAGCAGCTCTGCCTGAATGCGGGCACCACCGCTCAATAAATAGCTGGCAATCACACCTGCGCCACAAGCAAAATCCAGCACCGAACCTGACATCGTCTTGGACAATTTAGACAGCAGTAGCTCTGTACCGGCGTCAAGCTCCCGGTGGCTGAATACACCCGGCAACGAACATACCTGCCATTCGTGTTCATTCAGCGTGTAGGTATCGATGGCTGTCCAATCGTGAAGAGAAAAACTACCCGGGGCATGACTTACTTCACAGGTTACCCAGCTGCAGTGACGGGCTGAGTCGAGCTTTTGCACGGCGCCAAATTGCTGCATGGTTTTACCCGCGCTTTTAATTCCACCTTTGTTTTCGCCAACAACATGAACCCGGCCGTTGTTGCCGACCAGGTTGGCGGCCATTGCCATTAGCATACTTAGATGTGCTTTGGCTTTAGGCAGGAACAACAGCACATCGGTCGCTTCTGCGTTGTTCAGATAGGGCGCAAACACGTGTTTGTGCTGCCCGTTTTCGGCGGTGATATGAATAGCCTGTGGCTCTTCGCAAACATCCCGGCTATCGAATTGCGCGGCGCTATTGCGCCCGGTTGCCTGGCAAAACACATCAAAGAACTGATGTAATGCGGTCAGACTAAATGCCTGCAAAGCTGGAAACAGCCCGGCATCATCGGCATTAATAACCAACCAGTTCCCTTCTTCGAACTGATCTATGTTGCGAATAACAAGTTGCGATGCCGGTGATAAACTCATTCAGTGCGCTCGTAAATTAAGTCCCAGACGCCATGGCCCAGTTTCTGGCCACGAACTTCAAACTTGGTAATAGGGCGGTAAGCCGGACGCTCAACGTAGTCACCGCCTTGTGCAGTATTGGTGTAACCCGGGGCTGCATTCATGACTTCTGCCATATATTCTGCATAAGGCTCCCAGTCAGTTGCCATATGAAATGTACCGCCCACTGCCAGCTTGGTTCTCACCAGCTCAGCAAATTCTGCCTGTACAATACGGCGCTTGTGATGGCGTTTCTTGTGCCATGGGTCCGGGAAAAACAGCTGTAAGCGATGCAAGCTTCCATCTGGGATCATATGCTTTAACACTTCAACTGCATCGTGTTCCATTACACGTAAGTTTTCCACGCCTAATTCGCCAGCATCTGCTAAACATGCGCCAACGCCTGGGCGATGTACTTCAATGCCCAAAAAATTCAGTTCAGGGGCTTCATGGGCCATGGTAACCAGTGACTTGCCCATACCAAAGCCGATTTCTACCACTACCGGCGCGCTGCGCCCAAAGGTGTCAGCCAGATCTAATGGCTGTTCCTGATATTCGATGCCTTTGGTTGGCCAGTAGGTTTCTAACGCGCGTGCCTGACCGTTAGTTAACCGGCCTTCGCGCTTAACGTAGCTTTTGACTTTGCTGACATATACACCAGCGGCTTCGGCTTCTGCCTGACTTTTAAATTGACCCATGCTGTTCTTTACCTCTTTTACGCTGCGGCATTATCCACTTAGTGTTCGTAAATGCAACGATTATAGCGTGAAATGGCCGGTTTTCGCGGGTTATAGGCTAAAGTGATAAGCCTTTGACGATCAAAGACGCTACCTTTTCCGGCTGTTCCAATAGCATCATATGGCCGCTGTCCTGCACTAGGCTAACCGTTGCTCCGGGTAATTTACTGCTCGCCTCATGTATTGAGGCTAAAGGTACGACGGCGTCTTTGTCGGCAGCAATAATATGTACAGGGCATTTCAGAGTGGCGAGTTTGGCACACAAATCCTTTCGCGGTGTGGTGCTGGACACCTGCGCTTGCAATGTTGCACCGCCCAGGTCACTTGCCATATCAGTAATAAACGGGAGCAAACTGTCCTGCTTGGCAGGAATGATCATATTGGCCAGATACTGGCTTTGTCGCGACGCAAACTTGCCTTGTTTTAACACGGCAAGCAGTTGCTTACGCCTGGCGGTCTCTTCGTTTGTCAGCCCGAGTGGTGAGTAACCCAGTAAGGTCAATGATGCAACACGTTCAGGGTAAGTCAGTGCCCACAATGCGGCGATGTAGCCTCCCATTGAGTAACCAACCAGATGCACCTTTTCGCCCTGGGGAGCGCGGTCACTGGTTAACGCGAGCATATCCTGCAGCGTATTCGCCCATTGCAGAGGCACATAGGCACGCGCCATGGCCGGCAGTTTTTTCCATACAGGAAGCCAAACGCGTTCATCGCACAACGTGCCGGGAAGAAAAAGTACAGTCATAGAAGTAAACCTGATTCGGGTATGCAATCGTAACAGGCACTACGTTGGTCAGGCAATCACTGTTACACTTGCCGCCAATCAATCCGTCAACGCTTGCTATACCAATACGGGGAGTTCATGTCACAGCTGTTTTCTGATCGCATTCTAACCTGGTTCGACAAACACGGACGCAAACACCTGCCATGGCAACAAAACGTAAACCCTTACCGGGTGTGGGTGTCTGAGATCATGCTGCAGCAAACGCAGGTGACCACCGTGATCCCGTATTTCGAACGCTTTATGGCGCGTTTTCCAACGGTGGTTGAGTTGGCCAATGCGCCTCAGGACGACGTGCTGCAGTTGTGGACAGGATTGGGGTATTACGCCCGGGCCAGAAATCTGCACAAAGCGGCTATGCAAGTGCGTGATGAGCACAATGGCGAATTCCCTGATACGCTCGAGGGTGTAATGGCATTGCCTGGTATTGGCCGCTCCACGGCGGGCGCCATTTTGTCAATTGCAGGCGGGCAGTCACACCCTATTCTGGACGGCAACGTTAAGCGGGTACTGGCTCGGTATTTTGCTATTAGTGGCTGGCCGGGTACCAAGAGTGTAGAAAACGCCCTGTGGGAATACGCCACAGACTTAATGCCTCAGCAACGGGCCAATCATTACACCCAGGCCATGATGGATATGGGCGCAACGCTGTGCACGCGCAGTAAACCCAAGTGTGATGAATGCCCACTGCAAAGCGGCTGCGTGGCTTATGCACAAGGCAAGCAAACGGATTATCCGGGCAAAAAGCCTAAAAAGACCCTACCTGAAAAACAAACCGTGATGAGCGTGATATTGTGTCAGCGTTCTGTGTTGCTTCAGCAAAGGCCGCAAACCGGCATTTGGGGAGGATTGTGGAGTTTCTTTGAGCGAGAGCCGGGTACACCGCTGTCGTCACAACTCATTCAGCTTATTGGGACACACGAGACTCTGGATATTGTAGAGCCGTTTCGACATACCTTTTCTCACTATCACCTGGATATTGAACCTGAGGTAATTAACTGCGAACAATTTCCTCAGCAAGTGGCGGAATCCGGCTGGCGATGGGTGAGCCTGGACGAACCGTTAGAAGTGGGTGTGCCAACCCCGGTGAAAAGAATTCTGACGGCGCTGTCGAAACAGTTATAATCACCACATTGAATCAGGAGACAGACAGCTATGCCAAGAACTGTATTTTGTGCGCATTATAAAAAAGACGCAGATGGATTGGATTTTCAGCTTTACCCAGGCGAGTTAGGTAAACGTATTTTCGACAATATTTCGAAGGAAGCCTGGGCCGAATGGCAAAAAAAGCAAACCATGCTGATCAACGAGAAAAAACTGAATATGATGGAGCCTACTGACAGGCAATTCCTGGAAACGCAAATGGAAGCGTTTCTGTTTGAAGGCAAAGAGCCCACCATTGAAGGTTATGTTCCACCGAAAAAGCCGTGATTTTGTGCATATTGAGCAAAGAACGCGCAGTTAGAAAAAATTCTGACAAAAACGGTTGACTTAAAAGCTCGAAACTCGTTAAATACGCACCCACAGCAAGACAGGTGAAAACACCTGACAATGCTAAACAGTTTTCGCCTCGATAGCTCAGTTGGTAGAGCAGCGGATTGAAAAGTGCAAGCTTTATCGGTCGAATTTACCAAGCTAAGCTGTTAGGATAAGAGATATAAAGTTAGTAAGCACTTCGATTTGGCTTGCAAAGTTTTGCAAAGAAAAATTAAAGCTTACATTGCACAGTTTTATGTGCCTCGATAGCTCAGTTGGTAGAGCAGCGGATTGAAAATCCGCGTGTCCCTGGTTCGATCCCGGGTCGAGGCACCATTCATACAGAAGCCCTGATCAGAAATGGTCGGGGCTTTTTTGCATTTAAAGTTCTTATTTATTTCTAAAGTATATTCCAAATATCCTCTCATAAATGAATTTCCCAATTTGGGAGCTTGATCTTTATCCTTAAGGTGGTATTATCCTCCCAAATTGGGAGTTTTTATTGGCTATGCGACTTGTAGGAAAAAATACATTACATAAAGCTATCCTAGCAGATGATTCTGTCGGGAACTGGCTTCGTTCATGGCTTTCTGAGCTGTCTGACGCGAATTGGAAGCATCCTACTGATGTTTGTGAACAATTTCCTAATGCCACAGAATTTGATCAGGGGCATTTTATTTTTCCAATTAAAGACTCCAGTAAAAAAGTCAGTTTGCAGATTGCATTCCCTCAAGGAATCGCTGTTATTACTGGTTTAATGTGAATTAGAAATATTATGGAAGCTAAAGTAATACGTACAGAAGAACAATACGAAGCTTATCTAAATGAGGTACAGGTTTTGATATCAGAATGTCCAAAGCTCAATTCTATACAAAGTGAGCGATTGGAATTATTAACTGTACTTTTAGAAGCTTATGAAAATTCAAAATATCCGATAGAAAGCCCAGATCCTATTGAGGCTATAAAATTCCGAATGGAAGAAAAAGGTTTAAAACGTGCTGATCTCATACCTTATTTTGGTACCAGCAGTAGGGTTTCAGAGGTACTAAATAGAAAAAGACCATTGACAGTGCAAATGATCAGAGCACTCACTATCGGGCTTGGAATATCGGCAGAAACTTTAGTCGGTGCATCGTCACCCGTTGATAATGCTAAGAGTAACGAATTGGATTGGTCTAAATTTCCAATCAAGGAAATGTCAAAAAGAGGTTGGGTTCAAGGCATAAATAAAAATATAAAAGAAAGTGTAGAGGAAATTGTCAAAGGCTTTATTTCTGATTCAGGTATTGAATTTGGCTCAGCATCTTTCAGAAAGACATTCTATGGTGAGGCTGAGACTCCAACATCTAAATATGCACTTTACGCATGGGTGGCAAGAGTTATACAACGGGCTAGGAAGAAAAAGAGCAACGTTGGGAAATTTATGCCAGAGGCTTTATCCACCAGTGCTCTGAAAGAATTAGCGCGATTGAGCAGATTTGAATCAGGTCCTCTGTTAGCAATCGAGCAACTTGAACTAATGGGAATTGTGGTAATCATTGAACCTGCCCTAAAAGGCACGTTATTGGACGGTGCAGCATTAAAGGATTTGGACGGTACGCCAATTATTGGACTAACACTTAGATACGATAGAATTGACCATTTTTGGTTTACATTGCTCCATGAGTTGGTTCATATATGGAAGCATGTGGATAGTAATGAAGCTTTTTTAGATGACCTTGATTCTTCTTCAGAAGATCGTAAGGAAGCTGAGGCGAATCGTTTGGCAACAGAAGCTTTGATACCACGAGTTCTTTGGCGTAGAAGCGATGCTTTTAATAACCCTAGTAAAGATACAATTGAAAGATTTGCCAAAGATTTGAAAATACATCCTGCAATTGTGTCAGGGAGGATTCGAAAGGAAACTGGCAACTACAGCCAGTTCGCCGATATGGTCGGGCAGAATCTTGTTAGAAAACTCTTTGTTTTATCCGAAAAAATTGAGGCCTGATATGACACCAGCATACTTCCCAATCTTAAAAGCTAAGGACGCTGAATTTAAAGCATTAAGTGAAGCAAAAGACATTGTTAAAAAAACAATGATTCCTTTGTTTGATATCCCTAAGTTTAATCCAGAATTAAAACGATATCAGGGTAGCCCACACCCCAAAGCAACTTTTCTTGATGAGTTAAGCGTAGCTATAAAAGATGTATGGAGCAGTATGCCATTAATGTTCGATTCTTATCATTGGCAAACTCCTGGAGACCGAACGGAAACTGGAGAACACCATCTTTCATATCTATATGAATCTTTGAAAAGCAACGGATTAAACCCTGAGGGATCCCCACGAATTTAGCATGTAATCTTGCTCATGCAA
>CEUK01026713.1_pt1 | contig 18176 bp, 11 predicted proteins | sample 356451 | NCBI WGS metagenome assembly CEUK01 (sample SAMEA2622843, study PRJEB7988) | marine metagenome | isolation source: saline water (ENVO:00002010), including
CTTTCGGAACTTAATTGAGCGAAAACACTCAATGTATTTTTCTCAATATCTTCTATTTGAGTTCGTTCTGTGGGGCTCCATGTCATTTAGAGGTGTCATTCTCTGAATTGTTTTTCTCTAGAATGTTTTCGTTTATGTCTTCTATAATCTTATCAACTTCTATTTTTGCCTCGTTGATAATTTCAATCTTACTTCTCAACATATCATAGAGAGCCATTAGAATCATAAGTAGCACTAGTAGAATGGCGAAAATCCAATAGATGATAAAAAGTATTAAATTTTCTTTTAATAGATTATCTATTACAAAACCTCCGCAGACTGAAAATAATAATGTTATTAATGTAAAAGCAAATAATAACTTTCTTCTAATATTCCTATCTCTGAGGAATGCGGTTGATAGTGCAATGAGTTGATTTTTAATCATTTCACGATAGATGGCTTTAGAAAATTTATACCATTCTCTTCCTTAAATCTCTTTCAGCTTGCTCTAATAATTCTTCGAGTGTTTTGGGAGATATTGCATCTGCTCCAAAAGAGGAGCACGTATCTAAAACGGCCCTGTCTCTGGATGCTACTGTAATTTTTCTGTTCTTCGAATATTTACCTGCAAGACGTTCAATAATTTGATCGGCTGTTGTTCCGCTTTTTGAATAGAACACCTGAATTCCATATTCATCATTAATGCTCTCGCTTGTTTGGCCTTTGCCATCAAATACAATCACTACCCTCTCACCTGTAATATCTTGGTAGTTAGTCATTCTCCGTATGAGATTTTCCCTTGCCGATGATTTACTCGACTTATGGAGTTTATGAAGATGGTCCCAGCTATAGATTACGCTGTGGCCATCAATGATCAGGTATCTTATAGATTCCTGATCAATTGGGTTCATTGAGTGATGAAAATTCGATCAATTAAGAATTTTCTTCAGAAGATTTTTTTGCTGCGGTTTTTTTAGTCGCTGCTTTTTTTGCTGCGGTTTTTTTGGTCGCTGCTTTTTTTGCTGCGGTTTTTTTAGTCGCCGCTTTTTTAGCTGTGGTTTTCTTAGTAGCCGCTTTCTTTGCGGTTACTTTTGTATCACCAGTTGATTTACTTAACTTCTTTGCAGCTAGTGTTTTTTCGCGCTTACGCTTCAGATAGTTTTTACGTCTGACGCGTTTTTCAATCTTGTTGTATTGTTTACCCATTTTATTTTGTCCACACAGATTATAATCAAGCTGTTGTGTATTGCTCTCTTTCATTAGCGAATGAGGCTAAAGGATCAAGTACAAACACAATTTAATTAATAATTAATATATAAATTTAGTTATTTATTAACAAAAAAACGCCCAATGTGATGAGAATTATCAATTATTATTTGATCATTTAATACCATAAAAAACAATTATTTATTGTAAGGATGGATTGACATTAGTTTTTTTTTACTTAGGATGTCATTATTCCTCAATCGAGGAAAGGTGAATTTCACCAAAGCCTTCTGACTTCTCAGGGACCTCAATTTGGATTCAGGACACTGTACAAGTTTAAATGCGATTGCTTTAAATTGAAACATCACAACCTCTTTATCATTCGGAAAAATCTGTTTGAAATAAGAAAAAAAACTCAAATACCCTTATAATTTATTATCCAGCTAGTCTGGAATTTAGAAAAATGGCAGGACACAACAAGTGGTCCAAAGTTAAGCACATTAAAGGTGCCGCCGATGCTAAGCGAAGTAAACTCTTCAGCAAGTTAGCTAAAGAGATAACTGTAGCTGCTCGTGACGGTGGAGGTGACGTTGAGCTTAATGCTAGGCTTAGGCAAGCTGTAGGTAATGCCAAAAAACAGAGTTTGCCAGGAGATACTATTGAGCGTGCCATTAAAAAAGGAACTGGCGAGATTGAGGGGGTTGCATACGAGGAGGCATGTTATGAGGGCTTTGGAGCCGGAGGAGTTGCTTTTATTGTTGAGGTTATTACTGATAATAAAAACCGTTCGTTTTCAGACTTGCGAACTCTGTTTAACAAAAATAACGGAAATCTTGGTGGCCCGGGAAGTGTGGCTCATATGTTTGAGCGTAAGGGTGAAATTGTTTTATCATCTGAAAGCGATAATGAAGAAAAAGTGATGGATTTAGCAATTACTGCTGGAGCTCATGATGTTATTAATGATGAGAATATTTTTTCGGTCATTACTGCTCACGATGAATTAAACACGGTTGCTAATAATTTGTGTAATGCTGGAGCAAATATTGATTCTCAAAAATTGATTTATACTCCTAAGACGACTGCATCTATAGAGGATTCTTCGATAGCGAAGCAGGTTCTAAAATTATTCACTGTTCTTGATGATTATGATGATTCTCAAAGTGTTTATGGGAACTTTGATATTTCTAATCAATTGATGGCGGAGATTGAACTATAAATTCAGATTGGAATTATATGAAAAATTTAAATTGTGAAACAGCATGAGTGATAAGAAGACTCAAGATGAAATAGAGATTTCAGATTCGAAGAAATCCTCTGATAAAGAATCGGTTAATGAAGGTGATAATTCATCTGCCAGTAATCACAAGTTCAAAAAAGGTAATGGTAAAGGTTCTTCCAAAGGAAATAGAACCAGAAAAAATAAAGAAAATAATTTCAAGGATGAACTTTCAGGTCCTGCCATTGAACAGGAAGGAATTCTTGAAATTTCTGGTAAGGGTTTTGGCTTTTTAAGAGAAAAAAGTAAGGAGTTCAGGCAGACTCCAGATGATATTTTTGTTACTCCTGAGATTGTGAGAAACTTTGGTTTGAGAGATGGATTGTGGGTTAAAGCAGAGACTCAAATGGGAAGAAGAGGGCCTCAGTTAACCAAATTATTGGACATTAACGGTAGGAATCCTGATGAATTTAAAACTATGCCGTGGTTTGAGGAGCTAAAAGCCATTAATCCTGATAGAAGATTGCAGATGGAGACGACTCAAGATCGAATGACGACTAGGCTCATTGATATGATCGCGCCTATTGGGCGAGGGCAGAGAGGACTTATCGTTGCTCCCCCTAGATCAGGCAAGACTACAATCCTCCAACATCTAGCTGAAGCGGTCATTCAAAACCATAGAAATGTTAAAGTTATGGTTTTACTTGTTGATGAAAGACCTGAAGAAGTTACCGAACTTCGTCGTGCATTACCTAATGCTGAAATTTATGCTAGTTCCAATGATATGGAGGTCAAGATGCATTGCCGAATTGCTCAAATTGCTATCGAGAGAGCAAAGCGATTGGTCGAATCAGGAGAAGATGTTTTTATGCTCATGGACTCTATTACCCGACTAGCAAGAGCATTTAATAACGCAAACAGCAAAGGGGGGCCAACTGGGACTGGTGGACTTACTGTGAGGGCCTTGGAGATGCCACGTAAACTTTTTGCGGCTGCAAGAAATACTAGAGATGCGGGTTCACTGACAATTATTGCTACAGCGCTTGTTGAAACAAATAGTGCTATGGATGATCGCATTTTCGAGGAACTAAAGGGCACTGGTAATATGGAGCTCGTGCTAGACAGATCTATTGCAGAGCAATATATCTACCCTGCAGTAGATATTTTTCGTTCGGGTACTCGACGCGAAGAACTCTTGTTACCGCCTCATCAATGGGAGAAAATTTCAATTATAAGAAGAGGTCTTGCAGGACATAGGCCGATAGAGGCTATTGAAAGAATGTTATCTATCATGGAAAAGTTTCCAAGTAATGCTCAGATGCTCTTGGATATAAAGCCTATGTACTAGTTCTGTCTTTTGGTAATTTTTAATCTATAAAATTTTAAATTATCGTCCTCTAATAAAGAGGTTTTCTTTCTTATATTCACTTTGGTTAGTCCTTCACCAATATATTCCTCTGAAAAAATGACCGGTTCATCTTCCAAGTTAGACCAATCAATTAAGTTGTTTGAATATTGAACAGCTACAGCAACTTCGTCGGCTCCTAGTGAAAGCGTATAGCTCACGGTTGGATAGGTTAGGCCATCTATATTTGTAGTCTCAATTTCAAGGCTCCCTCTAATGGCATATTCCATCAGATCATGAATTCCATTGGAATTCCCGTCACCATTTTCATCACCCTTGAATGGAATTGAATCATTATCTCCTGGGCTTCCGCCAAGATATTTGCTCATTCTCCAATTCTTCGAAGAGTTATGATTACTAATGCTTTTATGAGAAATCAAAACTAAGGAATGCCCGTTGCCGTCTGCATTCTCTGGCCACGGAAATTGATCTTCATAATTGAAATCAATGATAGGTGTTCCTGCACCGTAGCTTAATTTTATGCGTTCTCCTGAATTCGATAGGTTTTTGGTAAAAATACCAACAACGTAATCTGGAGTTTGAGAGTAGTTATAACGAATATTGAAAGCATCTTCGTTTGAAACAATCACCACACTTTCACCAGGACTTATTGATTTTTTTCTCGAATTTAAAAAATCATACTCAATTCCTTTCGTGAATCTAAGATCTTCTAGAGGAATCTCCCTACTGCCTGAATTGGTAATTTCTAGCCACTCAAAATCTGAGCTTTCAAGACCAGGCATTAATTCAAGTTCTGATTCACTTGGACCGATTGGATTATACATTATTTCACTAATTTTGATTTCATTGAAATCAGATAAATCTGGAGCGCTAACGCTGAATTCAACTGGATTAGACCAATGGCTCCAACGGTTAGTACTGTCTTTATGTCTGACTCTGGCTCTGTATGTTTTACCAACTCTTACTGCTGTTGAAGGCGGCTCAATGGATTCATTAAACGTAATTAATTCACCTGACTCCCAGCTTGCTATCCACTCGAATTTTGGTTTAAGAATAGATGCATCAGCACTTACTGACATGTCAAAAACTAAGTCACTACTTCCTGCTGATTGGTTATGCAATTCAACGGCTATCAAATTTTCACCAGAGTAAAATGCGTCTGAACTAACCTCAAAAGTGTCAAAGACGCCTTCCTTTCCACTTGATGGCGCATAGGTTTGATAGGTCACTAACGCGTTTTCTGGAAAACCATCCCTTATAACTTCATTTCCATTGATATAAACTATGGCTGCATCATCAACATGAAGGTTAAATTTGAAATTACTAAATTCTTTTGGATCATCAATATTGATAGATGTCCTAAAATAATAAGTTGGGTGTTTATTTGATGGCTGAGGGCCATAATCCAAGGTTGTTTCTATAGGAGTATTTAAGATGCTTCCGAATCCGGCAGGTGTACTCCCAATTAACCAATTTGAGTCGTCAAAATCATTATCTTTCCAAAGAGTCCCTAGATCTTTGCCATCATCAAGATACTTCCATGATGAACCTTGAGGTAGAAAAGTTATTTCACCTTTACTTGTTTCAGCAATTCTCCATTCCATAGAGCCGAAGGTGTTGGAGCCATTTGGATCAGAGAATGATGAGCTTTTAAAGACGAGGCCACCTTGAGGGAATTGATCTTTTCCAATATAATTTATGACAGGTGTTCTTGGTATAGAGTTGTCCGCAGAGAGAGCATCAAGGTAAGCATCTCTTCCCGATCGGCCAGATACACCACTGTCACGAGAAATTGAATCCATATTGCCGTCATTACCACCGACCCATGATCCGCCAATAAAAGCGAATTTTTTCATATCGTTTACAACACTTTCTAAAGTAGGTGGACTTTCACTGCCGCCTACAGCACCTACCCAGCGGTCCCTGTCTGCATGAACAAGACCAGATATTTTTGCCGCCAATGGATCTAGCAAGACATTTATTTGTTCTTCATTCCAAATAAGATCCCTGATCTCACGAACTGTATTTTTGTATTCTTTATCAAATTCAGACCTAGGTGGATTAGTGCCATAGATAGCTTGTTTGCAAAAACCTTCTCCACCGTTCCAATTTGGTCCCCAACTAGTATCCGAATCCCAAGGAAGCACCCAAAGTTTACCGTAATTGGAATCAGTCGAAGGCTGAAAATAAAATGCTCGATTTTTGAGGTGTTCACTAGTGTTTGGTTGCACGTCATAATGACGGACCGCATCCACAATTGCATGGTATTTGTTCCATGAGTCGTAATTTACATATTGGTTTAACCAATCATCAGATTTGTTCGGCTTGAGTTGAAATATAATATTTTTAAAATCCGAACCATCATCGACGCCATTACGTGCCAAGTATCGTCTGACGGAAACTCCATCAGTTCTACCACTTATCAATTTGTAGAGATTTCCTTTTTCCATTCCGTGAGCTTCTAAAAATCGAACGTCAAATTCTTCCATAGCTAAGAGCATCCCATAATAATCACCTTGATATTGGCCGTTAGCTCCAGAAGGAGCCTCATCTTTACCCCTTATAACTCTCATGTGAAACCAGTGAGTATAAGGTGCGGGAGTGCCTGTCATATTCCATAATATATGGTTAGCAGCTTGTTCCATTCCCCAAGTATGATTACCTCTTGAGCCCCTCATTTTATGAGTTGCTAGGTATTTCCATTCAGATTTGTATTCGTCGCCATCGTTGTTATGGAATCTTGGGTATTGGCCAATATTAAATCTAAATTTAAAACTTCTTCTACCGTTTCCAGAATAACGAGCATTACGTTGTCTTAGACGATAACGGATATTGTCATAAACCTTTCCTTCATAAACAAAAGTACAATTCCAATTATACGCACTTCTAGCATCATAATTATCTCTACTAATATGATCCCGACTATTGTAAGCAACAGCTTGATCGAAGTCATTCGAATCAGTCAAAACATGATAAACAGGAACTGAATTAATTAAGGCAGATGAGTAAGTATGAGGAGTTGGAAAGGTTCTGCTTTTTTGAACGACATAATCAGGAACGCCATTATAAACGAAGTAGGCAAAATTAAGAGTAGGATCATCAAGATGGGGAACTTGAATTTTGCTATCATCATTAGCTACAGCGATTATTCTATATCTAACAAGTGTTCTGTGATCTTGACTTGGTAATTTTGCTGTATAAATACCATCATCTGATAAGGAATCTATTCCTAGACCATCATCCTTCATTATAACAGATTGCCAATTATCAGGATCATTATACGCAGGGTTGATTACTCTTTCGGAGTTTGGTCGCGAAATTAACTGACTGGTTGTTTTTGCCAAATAAGCCGGGATGTATTCTCCAGGCGAAACGATTTGATATTCAAGCTTTACTGATTTTACTCCCGATGAACTTGTAACTTTGGCGCTTATCGTTGTTTCATCGCCGGATTTTGGTGATTCTGGAGAGTGTTTTACTTGTCTGATTAGAGGAATAGCATTGCTTGTGAGTGTTGTATTTTGTGATCCAGGAGAGGGGCTGGGAGGTTCATTTTCGCCTCTGCTTGGTCGGATTATTTCTAAATCAATTCCAAGGTCACTGCTGCTTGTGCTAACATTAAATAGTTGAACGGCGACTAAGTTTTCACCTTCATTGAGATACGATGAGACTCCCTCAACTAAGGTTTCTCTCCAGACTCCCTCTTGGCCATTTCTACTTGCAGTGTTTGCTACGGTTTGTTCTCCCTCGTTGACATTATATCTTAGGCATTCTTTTCCATTAATCCATAAGATCATTCCGTCATCGACTGAGTAACGTATTTGAAGTTGTTGTGGTATTTCCCCTGGGGAAACATTGAATTTGTTGCGTAAAAAAACTGAAGTGAAGGAATTGCGCATCCCCTCGATTTGGGTCGCCAGTGTTAATCCTCTAACGCTGCCATAGCCAATTGGTAATGCGGCATTATTCCATGTGTCGTCTAATTGGAAAGATTTTGTTCTCCATTGATCGATTGGGTTTGAAGCCTCTGTTAATCCGGGTCTCCATTTCCAGCCATCACTACTGGCTTTCATTAAAGTTAGTTCAGGAAGCTTTCCAGGGACCAATGAACTTCGCCAAGAACCACCCAAATCATTGTCCAACGATGGGTTGATTAGTTCCATTGAGGCTCCAGTGCCATTTGCTCCAACGGGCCAAGGAAATTTTGATTTGTAGTCAACGGAATCAGCGATTGTGCCGTCGTTTTTTCTTAACTCTATCCGTTCACCACTACCAAGATTTCCAGTATATGGTCCTAGGGAGGAAGCGCCAAGAGTATTCTGAAGACTTTCAGGATCCTCACTTATAACAATGAAGCTATTAGCCTCAATTAACGCGCCTTCATTAAATTGAAAATTGATTCCATCCGAGAAAAACCATCCTGATAAATCAAGGGTATCAGTGCCAGAATTGTATAATTCAATGAACTCATTGCGATTGTTATTTGGTTCACTGTTGTAATGAATTTCATTAATAATGATTTCCGCTCTAATTAAAGATAAGTTTGTGAGGAAAAAAAGAGTGAATGGTATAAAATGTTTCACAATAATGATTGTTAAAATGAGATTTTAACATCAAAGATACACGAATTTTTATACAAGATCCATGATTGATCCAAAGTTTGGATCAATCAACCTTCTATAAGTTCTGACAGCTAGTCTATCTGTCATTTCAGATATAATATCGCTAATTATTCGGGACTTTTGATCATCCTTTTCAGCTTTATTTAATAAGGCTTCAGCATCTGCGCCCAAAAGAAATAGAGGTTTAATTTCTTTTGATACATAATTTTCAAAAAATATTTTGAAGAGTTCTCCAAGAATTCGTGAGGCTTTGTAATCAAGCTGTTGAAGTTGAGGTGACTTAAAAATTAAGTCGAGGGCAATTTTTTTATAAAGTTTTGACTCCCTAGTGATTTCTTTCTCAACATGAAGTTTGTATTGATACCGACATGTTTTTTTTGCCATAAAATTTTCGCTCGCTCCCTCTAAATTCGCTGACGCTATAAAGTCCCCAACCTTTCGCCCCATCAGCGGCTCAAGTCGTTTTCTTTTTATAGCACGACAAATTGTTTCGACGTTAAGAGAATCTATTTCATCGAGTTCATTTTTCTCGGCCCATTTTTCAAGGTTTTCTGAATTAATAAATCCTGCATTGGTGCCGTCAATTATATCATTGAGTGAATATGCAGTATCGTCAGCCCAATCCATTATTTGGCACTCAACAGATTTAAAACCATTTCTATCAGAACCAGGGGCGTAATCCATGATTTCATTGAGTCCATCGAAAACAAAATCTAGGTGATTTTCTTGGTAGTCATAGATAAAGTGATTTGGAGAATCAGGTTTTTCCTTCAATAAAGTTTTGTACTTAAGAGTTGAATCTAGAAATGCTCGTGTTGGATTCATTCCAGAATTGCCCCATATAGTTTCTGTTAAGAGTCTTAGCGTTTGTGCGTTTCCCTCATAACCACCCATTTTGAACATCATATTGTGAAGTACTCTTTCACCGGCATGCCCAAATGGGGGGTGGCCTAGATCATGAGAGAGACATGAAGCTTCCACAAGATCCGGGTCTATAAAATACTCGTCGTTTAAATAATCACTTTTTCTTTTTAATCTGTTACAAATCGACCTTCCAATCTGGGCTACTTCTAAAGAGTGAGTAAGGCGAGTTCGATAAAAATCGTATTCGCCAGATAGAAAAACTTGAGTTTTACTTTGCAGTTTTCTAAAAGCAGGTGTGTAAATAATTCTATCGCGGTCAATCTGGAATGGTGTTCTGTAATCGTCTGGTCGATCACTTTCAGTCCCATATCTAGGGGTTATATCAAATTGATTATAGAACTGATTCATAAACAGTTTTTGATGATCTAAAACTGAAGAAAATTGTTTAATAATTTTTTACCCTCGCCGGTCAAAATCGATTCCGGATGAAATTGAACTCCATACACTGGATATTCTTTGTGCTGTACGCCCATTATTTCTTGTTCATCGGTGACAGCTTCGGATGTGATTTCAAGGCACCCGGGAACAGTCGTTTTATCTATCAATAAAGAGTGATATCGGGTCGCCTCAAAAGGATTTGGCATCCCTTTGAAGACGCCTTTACCCTTATGTTTTACCATTGACGTTTTTCCGTGCATTAGATTGTTAGCACGAATAATTTTTCCACCATATACTTGGCCAATACATTGGTGACCTAAACAAACACCCAAGATAGGTATGTTTTTACCGAATTCCTTGATAACATCACAACTAATACCGGCCTCTTTTGGAGTGCACGGTCCTGGAGAGATGCATATTTTGGATGGATTTAGCTCTTTTATCTGATTGATGGATATTTCATCATTGCGATGAATTTCCATTACCGCGCCAAGTTCACCAAAATACTGAACCAGATTATAAGTAAAAGAGTCGTAGTTATCGATAACAAGTAACATAATTGTGGCGTTATTTTAGCTTTGCAACACTTATGGATGTCCACATATTGGCATGGCCTCCGATTTTATCAATTGTTGAATGTGTCTGACGATCTGGCTTTATTAAAGTATAAATTGTGGGATAATCAGATCAATTTAAATACCATCATTACTAATATGGCTAGACCAGTAGGAGAAGAAGATAACAACAAAATACCCAAAGCAATAAGTCGACCTGAGGGAGGATGGTTTGCAAAGATTTGGGATGAGCGTAAAACTGGAGATATAAGGATGATAAAACTCGATCGATCTGAGCCTTTTACGGTTTGGGTTGATTCAATCAAAAGAGGGGAAAGTCTCTCTATGATTATTGAGCCAAAGATTGAATCTGATGAAAAAACAGAGTTAATCAGATTGCCTCAATCAAAAGCCTTTTCAATTTGGTGTATCGAGCAAAAGTTAATTGCTGATTCTGATGAGTCTATAGAATCAATTCCTGAAGAGGCATTTAGCAGTGTGCTCAATGAAGAAAATGGGGAAAATGAATTAATTTATAATCCATTCACAATTTGGACTACTGGCCAATTTCTCTTAGCTCCGAAAATTTTGAAAATACAGCTTACGTCTGAAGACAAACAAGATGATGAACCTACTAATGAAATGGGGGGTAGTAAAAGTGAAATTACATCGGAAAAAACAGATAATATTAATGATTTAAAAAATAGTTCATTTCCAGTCTATAGTGTTCTTTCTTCTGTGGTTCTAATAGCCTTTATCATTTGGATGTTTGTAAAGGCTTCTCAATTAAGTGAGGTGAAAGTACAGAAGGCTAACCTTGAGGAAACTCTAGCTCTTAAAGAACAAGACATTAAAGAACAAGAGATTAAAATTGCGAAAGCTGATCAAGATAATCTAAAGCTTACAAGTACACTAAGTGATGAACGGCGAAAAGCCAAAGCTGCAGCACTCAATGCCCAGGAAGTGAAAAGATTAGAATTAAAAAAAGTTAACGATCGGCTCCAAGAGAAAGTTACTGAAATAAAAAAAATGGCTGGGCAGATGCAGCTTAACCAAGAAAGTTTTGATAATCAAAAAAATGCTCTGTTGAAACGATCTGATGATTTAATGGGTTTGATATCAAAACTAAAATTGGATAACGCCAAATCTAATGAATTATTAAAAAAATCAGAGGAAGAAATTGAGGGTTCTAACAAAAAAATCACATCCCTTACTAAGGATATTTCAGCATTGAATGTTGCACTAAATGATTCGCAGGAACTCATGAAATCTCTGCAGAAGATGCACGAAGAAAAAGTCAAAAAAATGGAAAGTGAAAAATCCCAGATTCAAGAGTTATTAGAAAAAGAATTGGCTGATAAACAAAAGATAACTAATAATTTGGAAACTTCGAAATCTCAGATCAAAGAATTAACAATTGAAGTAGAAGGCTTGAGAAAGAGAATTATTGAACTTCAAGAAGATCAATCTCCAAATCAATAAATAATGATTTACTTTTTGGTAAGGATGATTTCTTGAATATCCATCACCGCAACGCTCTTTTTGTCTAACGGTCTAACTTCTAATATGTTTAAACCGGGTTCTTTTAATTTTATTGAGCCTATGTCGATGTTTTTCCAGTTTTGAAATCCTCCGGTGTCTTCAGCATTGAATATCAATTTTTGAGTCCCTGAAATGATAGACACCTTGCTCCCGCCATGCCCTCTTCCACAGCCTTGGCGAACAGTAACCGTATAATCACCTGGTTCTTTAACAATAAAATCCCATGACGCCCAGTCAGATGGATTTGACCAATATCCAAGACATTGTTTTTTTTGAGCAGGCTCATACCGCAAAGTGACACCATTTACTTTAGAGTCTCTTGAGTGAAGTGATATATTACGACCTGACTGAATGATTTCTTTTCCTTCTGAAGTCGGAACAAGAACTAGGGATTTGAAATTCATAACAGCAGCACTTTCTTTTTCGACACCTTTCACGGCAATAAGATATTGCCCGCTTTTTGGAAGATATATTTTACCTAACCTTACAGTGTTATATTTGTACCAGCTGTTGGTTGCTTGGATTTCTGAATTAATCGATTTATCTCCAATCTGGATATGTATTTTTGACTTTTTAGATTCCAGTGAGTAAGTCAATTCTACATCATACATTCCCCATCTTGTAGCTTTGTAGTTCCAAAATATAGAGTCGCTTAGATTGCTCCAAAAACCGATTCGATAATTACTAGGATTTTTTTCGAGCTTTGCTGTATTGCCTTTGATCTTCGCATCAATTGAAGAAAAAATAATTCGTCCATCACCAAGCTGCTTAGAGTTATCAGCAGTTTCAACTTCAATTAAACGTTTTTTATTTCTATCTAATTCAATTGCTATGCGATTTAATTTTTGATCATGCTCAAATGGTGAAACCTTTTTATCAACAAGGACTTTGATAATATTGGGTGCATTTGAAGGAAGAAGTAGTGTTTTGACTGATGCACTTTCAGGAACTTCCGTGAGGTATCTCTTAGGTTTGCCGGCAACTTCTGAAAATTGAGACCAAGCCCCTATGTGGAGAGCTTTTTCACCTGAGGATTGTAATATTTGTATTGAAAACAAAAAGATTGTGAGAATTTTGTTCATAATGGCATATTAAACATAGTTTCCTATTAGGCAAACGACCTTTACGTAGGAGGCTCATCGTTATATGATTTACTCTAAATTATTTATTTTATGGCAAAGAAAATTCTCACTTTATTCACTCTTTTAAATCTCAGTGTACTTTGTGGTGCTGAGTCGAAAAATCTCTTCAATGGCAAAGACCTTACTGGTTGGACAGGTAATCCAGAATTTTGGAAAGTAGAAAATGGTATTATTGTTGGAGAGACTACAAATCAAAAAAAGACCCCTGGTAATACATTTCTGATTTGGGAAGGTGGGAATCTCGGAGATTTTGAATTAACTCTAAAAGCAAGAGTTAAGGGTAATAATAATTCAGGAATTCAATACCGATCCAAGGTTCTCAATGAAAAGACATGGTCTGTTGGTGGCTATCAAATGGATATGCATCCTGCACCTAATTATCTCGGTATGATGTATGAAGAACGAGGACGCGGAATTATTGCTCAAAGAGGGCAAAATGTAGTTATTGATTCTAAGGGAAAGAGAACTTCAACTGGTAATCCCGATAAAGAAAAAACTGACAACCTTGCGGATTGGAATGAATTCAAAATTTCAGCGATTGGCAACAAACTGACCCATATGGTTAATGGAAAAGTTACTGTTGATATTGAAGATAATGAAGAGGGTAAAAAATCTAGATCAGGTGTGATTGCTCTTCAGTTGCATGCTGGAGGCCCCATGAGACTCGAGGTTAAAGATATTTCTTTAGTCAGAAAGGACAATAAAACATCAAAGAATCTAAACCTGCGGATCGCAGAAAATGTGTTTTTGGTTAATGCGGTTAAAAATCCAAGAGTGAAATGGATTTGGAAAAATAAGAGTGCAGGCACAGAGACTATTTATGCAAGGCGTCAGTGGACGTTAAACTCGCCACTCAAGTCCTCTAAGCTTAGCATTACATGTGATAATGGCTTTACGGCATATGTTAATGGTCAGAAAGTTGGTTCAGGGAATCAGTGGGAGGCTCATTATGAGTTTGATATAAAAAAATATTTGCACAACGGTGACAATGTCCTTGCGGTAGAAGCTCGCAACGAGGGACAAGTAGCTGGACTGGCGGCAAAGATCAAATTGGTCTCAGCTAATGGATCTATCAGAAACATAGTTAGCGATGACGAATGGATAGTGAACAGTAAAAAGACTGAGGGTTGGTTAGCTCCTAGTGTTGATACAACTGGTTGGAAAAATGCTGTAGTTGCAGGTAAAATGGGTGATTCCCCTTGGGGAGATGTTTTCTCAAAGAAACCCGGCATTCCTGTTGCGGTTGCCGCGAAAGGTGTTGCAAAAGTTCATCCTAAAGGATTCGAAGTAGAAAAAATTTATAACGTTCCAAAGGGTCAACAAGGCTCATGGGTATCAATGGCAGTTGATTCAAAAGGCAGACTTTATTGTGGAGATCAGGGAGGTCAGGGTATCTTTAGAATTACTCTTACTTCTGAGGAGCCTTTAATTGAAAAAGTCCCAGTTCCTGTTTCTGGTGCACATGGTTTGTTATGGGCATTTGATTCATTATACGCTTGCACTAATGGACAAAAACCCGGTTCAGGTCTGTATCGGATTACTGATTCTGATGGTGATGATGTTCTAGATAAAGTTCAAGAGCTTAGAAGGTTCAACGGAGGAGGTGAGCATGGTCCTCATGCTGTTTCCTTATCTCCTGACGGCAAACATCTTTTTGTTATTGGAGGAAATATGACCACAGTGCCAAAGCCTGAGACTTCGGCTCTAAAAATGAATTACGCGGAAGATCAGTTGTTACCAAGAATGACGGATGCTAGAGGCCATGCAAGAAACGTCAAAGCACCGGGTGGTTGGATTGCTCGTACAGACCCCGAAGGGAAGTCATTTCACTTGTATTCTGCAGGATATCGAAACCATTACGATATTGCCTTTAATAAAGATGGAGAAATGTTTACCTATGATTCAGATATGGAGTGGGATAGTGGAACACCCTGGTATCGTCCAACAAGAATTTATCATGTCACGAGTGGTTCAGAGTTTGGTTGGAGAACTGGTACTGGAAAATTCCCCGAGTGGTATCCAGATGTTCTTCCTCCTACTTTAGACATAGGTCCTGGTTGTCCGACTGGTGTGATTTCTGGTCTAGGGTCCAAATTTCCTGCAAAATATCAAGATGCTATTTATGCGTTCTGCTGGACTTATGGAACTATTTATGCAATCCATCTCAAACAAGATGGTTCTTCCTACAGCGCTGAAAAAGAAGAGTTTGTAACAGGTGTTCCATTGAATGTCACTGATGGAGTAATTGGAAAAGACGGTAATATGTATTTTGCTGTTGGTGGACGGGGAACTCAATCAGCTCTTTACCGGGTAAAATATTCCGGCAGTGATTCGATTGCTCCCATCAAAGCCAAAGGTTCTTCTGAAACAAAGCTAAGAGAAATTAGAAGATCAATGGCCATTTACCACGGTCAAGCTGTTGAAGGCGCTGTCGACAAGATTTGGCCAAACCTTGGTCATGCGGATCGCTACATCAGATATGCCGCTCGTGTTGCCCTAGAGCATCAACCAGTTGTTGAGTGGCAAGAAAAGGCACTCGAAGAAGAAGATACGCAAACTTCACTTTCAGCTCTTTTAGCACTTTCTAGACAAGGTGATGCCGCTTTGAAAGACGATATTCTTGGTTCTCTTTCAACTTTAACAGTATCTGAAATGTCTGAGAGCCAGAAGCTCGAAGCTTTGAGGGTTATGGGATTAACTTTCATTCGAATGGGCGGTCCAGATGATGAGACTGCACAAGAAATTGCTGAAGCTATCAGTCCTTTGTATCCCGCATCAACTGATGCAATGAATAGAGAGCTAGTGGCTATGTTGGTATATTTGAAAGCGGATGATGTTCTTGCAAAAACAATTCCTTTGATGAATCAAGATGCTGCGGGATTGGAAGAGATCGAATTTGACGATAAGTTATTGGCTCGTTCAGGTCAGTACGGTAGAACCTTCCAAAATCAGAAAGCAAATAACCCACAAAGACAGCAGATATGGTATGCATATGCTCTAAAGAATGTTTCAGAGGGCTGGAATGAAAATCTAAGAAAGCAATTCTTTAGTTGGTATGCTAAATCCAGAAACTTTAAGGGTGGTGCCAGCTTTGAGGGATTTTTAAATAATTTTAGAAATGAATCACTTAGTAAAATTCAAGATGCAAATTTGCGCGCTGAAATGGACTCTCTAAGTAAGAAACAGATAGCGCTTGTCCCGGAGGGTTTTGAGGATGCTAGGATTCTTAAAGTTGGAGCTAAGCCAGAAATGAAATTTGATATCGAAAAACTAGAAGCAAAAGCTGGTGAAATGATTGGTATTGAATTTATCAATAATGATCCTACCGGGCTCATGCATAATTTAGCAGTTTGTGCACCCGGTAGTAGGCAGAAAGTTGTTGCTTCCGCTCTTACAATTGGACCTAAAGCAATAGAGCAAAATTTTGTGCCTGATATTCCAGAAGTCATTGCTTCAACTCCTCAGGTTGCTCCAGGAAGAAAGTACACTCTTTATATGAAAGTTCCCTCAAAAGCAGGTGATTATACTTACGTATGCACTTATCCTGGTCATGGCCAAGTGATGTTTGGAACTTTAAAAGTTAAATAATAATGGTTTAATTAAAGAATGCGGCATTTGTGGCTAATCCTTCTAGCTGTCAGTTTTGTGACGGCAGAGGAAAATCATTGGTCGTATAAAACTCCAAAGATTCCAGAAATACCTAAAATACAGAGTCATGATTGGGTAACGAATGAAATTGATTTCTTCATTCTTTCTAAGATGGAAAGAAATGGATTGAAGCAAAGTGATACTCAGTCTCCTGAAAGATTGATCAGGAGACTTTACCTTGATCTTGTGGGTCTTCCTCCATCCTTGAATGAAGTTGATTCATTTTTACTTGATCCATCCGTTAATCATTATAGTGAAATTGTTGATAAGTTATTAAGTTCAAAACATTTTGGTGAAAAATGGGCTATTAGCTGGCTTGATCTTGCCAGATATGCTGATTCAGATGGCTATCAAAGAGATGGCTTCAGGAACGTTTGGCCATATAGAGATTGGGTAATTCGTTCGCTCAATGCAGACATGCCATATGATCAATTTACAATTGAACAACTTGCGGGTGATTTGATTGTTAACGCAACTGAAAGTCAAAAAATAGCTACTGGTTTTAATCGTGGACCTACACTTAACCTTGAAGCAGGAACTGACCCTGAAGAGGATAGGGTTAAGCAGGTTGTAGATAGAGTTAATACAACAGCTACGGTATGGCTTGGAACTTCATTGGAGTGTGCTCAGTGTCATGATCACAAGCATGATCCGTTTTCAATTGAGGATTATTACTCTATGTTCGCCTTTTTTAATAATACGCCAATTGAAGGAAAACGACGACCTAACGGAAACGATGCATCTATGGATTATTCCGGAGTGGATATAAAAGTGTCACTGTCAGATGCAGAATTAATTGAGAGGAAAAGAGCTAAAGAGTCGGCATCCATTAATCAATCAGAATACGTGACGAAGGTTAAAGAACTTTGTGATACTTTATCTGATGAAAAACTTATTCAATTAAAAGAGAAACACCCCAAAGAAGTTAAGTTAGCAAAAAGTGATGATATTTCATATAAAGATGCGCTGGCTATTGATAAGGTATTTTTTAAGAAAAGCGAATCGGCTGGGGTTCTTACGTCACTCAAGGCTAAGATAACAAAAAACCAAAGCCGTGCCAAAGGAGGTAAGTTCCAAATTGGCTTCACATCTAGAGTTATGAAGGAAATGACTCAAGAGCGTAAGACTCGTGTATTACTCCGAGGAGATTTCACAAATCCTGGAGTCGAGGTGGTCGCTAATACACCATCATTATTACCGTCTTTTCCTGAAGACTTTCCAAAAAACAGATTAGGTTTAGCCCGTTGGATAGTTTCTAAGGATAATCCATTAACCTCGCGTGTTGCAGTAAATAGAGTTTGGAATGAGCTTTTTGGCAGAGGAATAGTCACATCTATTGAGGACTTTGGATACAAGGGTGTTGCCCCAACTCATCCTGATCTTCTTGACTGGCTCGCAGTTACATTTCAGTCAACTGATCACTGGTCAATGAAGAAACTTATTAAAAGAATTGTTTTATCATCTACTTATCGCCAGTCTTCCAAATTACATGCTGATGCTAAAAGACTGGATCCATTAAATGAATTTTATTCTAGAGGACCAAGGAACCGTTTACCTGCTGAGCTTATAAGGGATAACGCGCTAACTATATCTGGGCTT
>CEUK01184302.1_pt1 | contig 18115 bp, 16 predicted proteins | sample 356451 | NCBI WGS metagenome assembly CEUK01 (sample SAMEA2622843, study PRJEB7988) | marine metagenome | isolation source: saline water (ENVO:00002010), including
TTTTTATAAGGATAATTTCTATATTTTTATCTTACTTGACTCCTGATAAACGAATCATACTTTCTTTTGCGTTTTTATTGTTTATTGAATTTTAAGAAATATCTTCAAGATATATTTATTCGCATATTCCATAATAAAAATCTTTTTTTAAGTCTTAATTAATCTCTTTTTATTTAAATATTTTATTAATTACTTATAAAAGAGATTATTAAACTACTCGAATAATAATCAAAACTCATTATTTGTTTAACTAATAACAATTATCTTATACATGTTTAACTTCCAACGAAACATGTTAATCAATTTACTCATATCTCAAAGATGTTTACTTTTTTAAAACTTCATTTTAAAATATTATAATAATGAAAAATAAAACTAAGATTGCTCTAATATCAGGAATAACTGGTCAAGATGGAAGCTATCTAGCTGAATTTTTACTAGAGAAAGATTATGAAGTCCATGGTATTAAAAGACGTTCTAGCAGCTTTAATGCTTCCAGAATAGAACACATTTATCAAGATCCTCATGTAAATAATCCAAAATTTTTTCTCCATTATGGGGATCTTACAGATAGTACAAATTTAATCAGAATCATACAACAGGTACAACCTGACGAGATTTATAATCTAGGTGCTCAAAGCCATGTAGCTGTGAGTTTTGAAAGCCCAGAATACACTGCTAACAGTGATGCACTTGGCACATTAAGGATTCTTGAAGCGATAAGGATATTAAATCTAACCAAAAAAACCAAGTTTTATCAAGCAAGTACTAGTGAACTTTATGGATTAATTCAGGAATCACCTCAAAAAGAAACGACGCCTTTTTATCCTAGAAGCCCATATGCCGTATCAAAACTTTATGCCTACTGGATTACAGTTAACTATAGGGAGGCATATGGAATATACGCATGTAATGGTATTTTATTTAATCATGAAAGTCCAAGAAGAGGAGAAACATTTGTAACAAGAAAAATTACTAGAGGATTGGCAAGAATAAGTTTGAGACTAGAAAAATGTCTATATGTGGGGAATCTTGATGCCAAAAGAGATTGGGGACATGCAAAAGACTATGTTGAAATGCAGTGGATTATGCTTCAACAAGAAAAGCCTGAGGATTATGTCATAGCAACAGGTCGTTCGGAAACTGTTAGGAATTTCATTGAGATCAGTAGTAAATTATTAGGATGGCAAAAAGACAAAGATAGTGATGGAATAATTTGGGAAGGCCAGGGTCTTAATGAAGTAGGAAGGAGAGCAGATACAAATGAAATAGTTATTCGAGTTGACAAGAGATATTTTCGTCCTACTGAGGTTGATTTTCTTCTAGGAGATCCCTCTAAAGCCAAAGAAAAACTTGGATGGATTCCAAAAATAACATTGGAGGAGCTAATTCATGAAATGATAGTAAATGATAAAGAGCAAGCATTAGAAGAATTTAAAAAGAAGAGATAAAATTAACTATTACATTTAGAAATAAAATGCTTAAAATTTCATGATTAGATTAATAAATTTAAATGAAAAAATCTTTATAGCAGGAGCTAATGGAATGGCTGGCTCTGCTATCAAGAATAATTTAATTAAATATGGTTATGGTTTAAAAGAAAATAGTGGTATTATTCTGAGCCCAAATAGAAGTGAGTTAGATTTATTAGATCCTGAATCTGTAAATAAATGGTTTCGAAATCATAAGCCAACTGTAGTGATTCTAGCAGCGGCAAAAGTAGGAGGAATTTTAGCCAATGCTTCAAAACCGGGTGATTTTATTTTTGAAAATATAAAAATTCAAACCAATATTATTGAGGCATCATGGAAAAACGATGTTAAAAGATTTCTTTTTTTAGGAAGCAGTTGTATATATCCAAGATTATCTAAACAACCTATTAAAGAAGAATATTTAATGAGCAATTATCTTGAAGTAACTAACAAATATTATGCAATTGCTAAAATTGCAGGCTTGAGTCTTTGTGAAGGTTTAAGAATACAATATAATTTTGATTGCATTTCTCTAATGCCTACTAATCTATATGGACCGGGAGATAATTATCATCCTAGTAATAGTCATGTAATGGCATCATTAATAAAGAAATTTTGTGATGCTACAAAAAATAATAAATCTTATGTTATTTGCTGGGGAACTGGATCACCTCTTAGAGAATTTTTACATGTTGATGATTTAGGCAGAGCAGTGGTTTTCTTATTGGAGAGATGGGACCCAGATTCTGCCGATTCTCCAAAAGATGAGAAAGGGATTCCTCTTACTCATTTAAATATAGGGACAGGATTAGTAATATCAATCAAGGACCTCTCTGAAAAGATCGCAAAATATACAGGTTTTGAAGGGGAAATTATATGGGATACAAGTAAGCCAGATGGGACTCCAAATAAGCAATTAAATATTGACAAAGTAAAGAAATTAGGTTGGAGAGCGGAGATTAATTTAGAAAATGGAATAAAAAATACTATTGATGAATATAGAAAACATTACTTTTAAAGTATAAAATTTCAAAATGATAACTTAATTATATTTTTTCATAACTGATTGTGACCAACTATTGTTTTCTACATACCAATCTATTGTTTTATTTAATCCTAAATTAAAGTCAACTTTAGGAGTCCATCCTAAATCTTTTTTAATTAGTCCTGAATCAATAGCATATCTAAAATCGTGACCAGGTCTATCATCTATATATGTTATTAATTCTTTATAAGAGATATTTTTAGGTAATTTAAAATCAAGATAAGAACAAATCATATTAACTAAATTATTATTAGTTATTTCATTAGAACCTCCAACACAATAATTTGAACCAATAGCACCATCTTGCACTATTGATAATATTGCATCTATATGATCATTTACATGTAACCAATCTCGTATATTTGATCCATCACCATATATTGGTATTTTTTTTAAATTTATAGCTTTATTAATGACAAGTGGTATTAACTTCTCTGGGAATTGCCACGGTCCATAATTATTACTGCAATTTGATAAAGATATAGGAAATTTATAAGTATGATGCCAGGCATTCACTAAATGATCGCTAGCAGCTTTTGAAGCTGAGTAAGGACTCCTAGGATCGTATTTACTTAACTCATTAAATCCTTCAGATATTCTTGATAATGAACCAAATACTTCATCAGTACTAACGTGGTGAAATCTAAAAATTTCTTTTTTAGAAGAACTGAGTTTTTTATAATGTTCTAATGCACAATCTAATATATTTAAAGTTCCTACTACATTACTCATTATAAATTTCATTGGATATTCTATCGATCTATCTACATGACTTTCAGCTGCAAGATGTATAACTAGATCTGGATTTGCAATTTCGAAAATATCCTTAATTTGATCTTTTTTGATTAAGTCAGTATTAAAAAATTTATATTTATGCGAGAATTTATTTACATCTGAATTTACTAAATTATTTATAGAGGTTAAATCACTTGGGAATCCTAATTTATCTATATTGAATACATTTACATTATATTCATTAAGTAATCTACAAATTAAATTACTACCAATAAATCCTGCTCCACCAGTTACCAGAATATTTTGAAATTTCATTTTCATTATTAAAAATATTTATTTAAATGAGTTTTTCTAAAGTTTTCTTCTAAGGCTTTTGACCAGTGTAATTGTTTATAGTTAAAAGTCTTTTGAGTTAACTCACAATCCAAGATAGAATATCTTGGCCTTAATGCGGGAGTAGGATAATATTTTGTTTTTATTGGAAATATATCTAAGGGATGATCAATAAGATTTAATTCTAGAAATATATCTCTTAATTTAATTGCAACATCGTACCAACTAGCTGCTCCACTATTTGAAAAGTGAAGAATTGGAATATGTCTAATATGTTGATCGAAAACTTTCTTCTCGTTTTGGATAATAAGCCATATCATATCAGAAAGTGAACAAATTGATGTTGGACATCCTATCTGATCAGAGACGACCCTTAATTCTTTTTTATTTTGCATTAGTTTCAACATTTTTGTTGCAAAATTATCTCCAATAGCTCCCATAAGCCAACTTGTTCTAAGTATTATCGATTTACTTTCTATTGAAAAGTTTTTAATTAAGTAATCTTCCCCTTTTGATTTAGTTAAACCATAAAAATTTAAGGGATTTTTTAATTGATAGGGTTTATAAGGATAATTTTGATTACCGTCAAAAACAAAATCAGTACTTATATGGAGTATCTTTGTCCTGGTTTGGATTGCAGAATTAACAAAAGTTTCAATTATATTTCCATTTATCTGCATAGCTAAATCTTTTTGATTTTCTGCTTTGTCGACATTTGTATAAGCAGCACAATTTATAATCCATTCAGGTTTTATTTTAAGAATAAAATCATTACATTTTTCTCTATTACAAAGGTCTAAAGAAGTTTTATTTGTAGAAATCAAATCAATCCCATTAGGAAGTTTTGATAGTAGACTTCTTCCTAATTGTCCATCTGCTCCAGTAAGAAGAATTTTCATATAAAAATTTTGTTAGAATCCTGAAGTTCTTTTAAAGTAAATGAATTTAAATCTTTTGAAGATAATTTAATTTTTTCAGGAAATATTTTTTCGATTGGCCATTGAATATTGATATCCTTATCATCAAATTTAAGAGAATATTCAGATTCTTTGTCCCAAAAATCAGTTGTTTTATATTGTACTTCGGTGTTATCACTTAATGAAAGAAAACCATGAGCAAAACCTGCAGGTATCCAAAACTGTTTTTTATTTTCATCACTTAACTCAACTCCAGCCCACTTTGCAAAAGAGGGTGAATCCTTTCTTAAATCGACTGCAATATCGAAGATTTTACCTCTAGTACATCTTACTAATTTACCTTGTTCAAAAGGAGGTAATTGATAATGCAACCCTCTTAAGACACCTTTTGATGATTTTGAATGATTATCTTGTTTGAAGATAACAGGAAAATCTAAAATCTTATCAAATTCATGCTGATTCCAACTTTCATAAAAGAGACCTCTTTTATCTTTAAAAATTTCAACATTAATTAATTTTAGGCCTTTTAATTCTTGGCCAAATAAATCGCAAATACTTTTAGCTTTCATAGAAAAATCATAATTAACTAATAAGATCTTTTAAATATTTACCATAACTTGTCTTGATAAGTTTGTTAGCAATTTCTTCAAGCTCTCTATTATTAATATAACCAAGTCTCCATGCTAATTCTTCAGGACATCCAACTTTTAATCCTTGGCGTTTTTCTAAAGTTTTTATATAACTTCCTGCATCAAGCAAAGAATCAGGGTTTCCAGTGTCTAGCCAGGCTGTTCCAGGACGCATTAATTCCACTTTTAGAGATCCTTCTTTTATATAAAGATTATTTAAATCAGTAATTTCTAATTCACCTCTATTTGATGGCTTAATTTTTTTTGCTTTTTGGATAATTGTTTTATCGTAAAAGTATAGCCCTGTTATCGCCCATTTACTTAAAGGTCGCGAAGGTTTTTCAGTAATATTTATTACTCTGTTTTTACTATCTAACTCAGCGACTCCATAATCTTCAGGATTACTAACCGAATAACCAAAAATTATGCCTCCCTCATCATCATCTGAAATATTCTTAAGTACGTTATCTAACTGCTCGCCATTAAATAAATTATCCCCAAGAATTAATGCCACAGGATTACCTTTTATAAAATCCTCACCTATTAAAAATGCCTCAGCTATACCATTAGGATTATCTTGTATCGCATATTCAATTGATATCCCAAACTGATTCCCATCTCCCAAAAGACTCTCAAAAGAATTCATATATTCTTTATTTGTAATCAATAAAAAATCCTTGATACCCGCATTCATTAATGTCGTTAAAGGATAATATATCATTGGTTTATCATAAACAGGCACTAATTGTTTGCTTACACCTTTAGTAATTGGGAATAATCTAGAACCAGTACCTCCAGCAAGAATTATACCTTTTCGCTTTTTCTCGAAATCCATAACTAAATTTCTAATAGTCTCATCAAAAATTATTTATAAAATATTATATTATGCATTAATTAAAGAAAATAATAATATTATTATTCTTAATTAAAGGATTCTATTTATCAATCTGCTTCAAACGTCGCTGCATATTTATAATTTAATAATAATCCTAAAAATACTTCGATAAAAATTGGGATTAATAAAAAAATATCACTCAATAATATATAAAAAGCTGAAATAACAAAAGTCATTAAACAATAAATTAAAGATATTTGTGAATGCTTAAATCCATTTTGAGTTAATCTTTGATAAAGGTGTGATCTATGCGGTTTAAATATATTTTTACCTTTAATAAATCTTCCAATTAGACATGTAAAACTATCCAATAAAATTGGAGAAGCCAATACTAAGGGATAAATAGATTCTCGCAGACTTTCTGATTTCATAATAATTAAAACTAGTAATGCCCCCAAATAAGTACTTCCAACATCTCCCATAAAAATTTTTGATGGATGCCAATTCAATATTAAAAATCCAATTAAAGATCCAATAATAGGTAATAAGTTTATCTGCCCAGTTAAATAAAGTGTAGAAAACACTAAAATCATATTCCCTGCTATTAATCCATCAATACCATCCATGAAATTCACAAAATTTATAATCCCACATGCAAGAAAAATATAAATTATTAAAATAATGAAAATCATAAAGAAGTTATTATTTAAAAAAGAGGAGATATATTGAAATAAATCCGAATAAAAAGCTATGAGTAAAACTGTAAATATTTGGAAACTAAATCTTATTTTAGAACTCAAGTTTTTGATATCATCTAAAAAACCAATCAAAGCAAGGGGTAAAATTAATAAAGGAATATAAATTCCATTAAAAACAAAACCAATAATACTTATAATAAGAAAAATTAATCCTCCTGAAGTTGGTTTACTTGAGATATGAGAACTTCTGTAATTTGGTATATCAACAATAAATCTCTTAAAAAAAGGTAATGATATTTTAAGTAATAAAAAAGTAGAACTTATTAAAATTACTAATTGTAGAAAATTAGAGCTAATCAAAATTAATATTTTCTAAATGGAAAAGATTCTGGAGATTTCTTCTCTAATTGGCTTAAAGATGAAAATCCAGAAAAGTCTGCTCCTATTCTAAAAAGTGTTTCAAAAATCTTTGGTTTAAAAATTAGGAATGGAGAAATTATTAAATAAAAAAGAAAATCAGGTATAGTTATTATTCTGGCATTAAAAATATTAAAACTACCGCAATTATATTCCTTTAATCTTTTTATCATTTCTTTGTAAGTTAAGATTTCGTCGCCACCAATTTCTAAAAAGTGAAGCAGAATTCTATTAGAATTTCTTTTATTTAAAATCTTATCAATAAAATAAGTACAAACTTTAGCCAATTGTAAGGAATGAATAGGTTGCCTATAACCTATATTCTTAGGTAGGAATACAAAAGGTAATTTTGATAATATTTTTGTCAATTTGAATAGGTTATTGTCATAAAAGCCATCACAACTTCCATAAATAATAGTTGGTCTTAAAATGATGCTGTTGATATTATTTTTTTTACATAAATAATTAATATTATTTTCTGCTGATATTAATGTTTTTACTAATTGCTTGTCTTGAATATTAATAGAAAATTTTTTTGTTTTAGCTGATGAAGAGGAACATGCAATAATACCTTTTATATTTAGGAATTTACCCTCAAAGATTTTAAATAGATTTTGAAAGAAAATAGAAGTAACCCATATAGGAGCAAAACTGACAATTATTGAATTTTCTAAAGAATCCATATTAATATTTTTAAAAGTATCTAAATTATTGACATCTAATAAAATGTTGGATGATTTACCTCTTGAATAACTTATAATTCTAAATTTACTACTATTTAATTTTAAAAATGATTTACCAACAAGAGTTGATGATCCCAATAAATGTACAGTTTGCATATTTGCAAGTAAGTTTAATAGATATAATTATAAATTACAAATAAACATTATTTAAAATGAAAATCTTTTAGGAATTTTAAATAATTAAAATTATTTAATAAAAATATTTTTTAGATAAGCTAATAATATAATATTTGTACAAAATATTATGAAAAAATATTAATGAATTTAATATTTACTCTTGTAGTTTATAAAAATAAATTAAAGGAAATACTTCCACTTTTAAATTCAATAAATAGCTTAAATAAGTCTAATAAAGACTTTAATAAAATAATCCTTAGTATATTATGTAATTCTCAAGAAAAGGATTTAGAAGAATACATCAAAAAAGAAATCGACCAAAATATTATCTTTATTTTTCATCAAAGTAAAAAAAATAATGGATTTGGGAAGGGGCATAATCAAGCTTTTTGGAATGTCCATAATTGTTTCAACGTTAACAAAAATGATCTTTTAATAGTTGTTAATCCCGATATTTCCTTCAATAATTTAGAGATTATAAAAATGGTTAATTATTTTAAAAAACCTGAAAATAAAAATATTGTATGTATGTCACCTTTAATAATGAATAATGATCAGTTACAGTTTTCAGCGAAAAAGGACCCAACTATTCTATCTTTAATAATTGGCAGACTACCTTTTCTAGAAAAATTATCTTTTTTACAAAAATATATTTATTTAAATCAAAATAGAGGACTTATAAGCCATACAATATTCAAATCAACTTATTTATCTGGATGTTTCTTACTGGTTAGGATAGATAAATTTAAATTAATAAATGGTTTTGATGAGAGATATTTCTTACATTTTGAGGATGCAGATCTATCAAGAGAACTTGCAAAGGTAGGGGATTGCATTCATTACCCTTATGCAAAAATATATCACGAATGGAATCGAGGATCACATAAATCAATTAAACAAACTTTTTTATTGATTCAATCTATGTTTAAATATTTTTATAAATGGGGATTAAAAATAATTTAAAAATTAAATATCAATCTTTTATCCTTTTTGGGTATATCTTTTTTAACAAGAGTGTTAGCCATTAAGGTTAAAGAAATTGAAGAAATTATAGGTGCTGAAGTAAGTGCTTGGATTACAAAAAGATTGAAGATTATAGTTAAAATTAATGCGAGGAATTCTGGATCAAATAAACTAAAAGCTTTATTAAATGAAGTTTTTATTATCTTAAAAAGCCAATAAATAAATATTGATAAACCGATTAATCCCCATTCAACCAATATTTTTACTATTTGACTTTCATATTGGTTCCCACCAATTGACCTTGCTGTAATACCAGTACCAGAACCTATAATGGGACTGAATATAGTTTCATAAATTTGAGTAATAGCCATATCCATTCTATTAATTCTTACTTGATTTGATACATCATTTGCCAATGTAAATAAATAAAATACTCTTTCTATTTGAAAGCTAAGAATATCTTTGTAGCTAAAAATAAAATATATTAAAGGGATTAAAGTAAATATAAAAAATAATAAATTATTTACTTTGAATTTATGAAATTTAATATTAAATATTATTTTAATCTTTTCAATTTCAGAAATAACAAAATAGATAAATAAAATAGCAAAACCTATTCTCGAAAAAGATAAAAGTTGAACTATCAAACCAGATACTAATATTAATAATTTCTGATTTCTTATTAAGATTGAAAATGCTATGAAAAGATATGCCATTGAATTTGAATATGGGCCAGAAGTACCTACAAACGAAGCAACTCTAGATCTTATAAAGCCCAAATCAATATCTTGTCCTGATTCAGATCCCCAAGTAGAAATTGGAACAGATCTTATTGAGGGAATATCGAATCCTATCAATGTCAAGAGATGTCCTAAAAGTAATAAGAAAATAATTACTGATAAAAATCTCTGAAAATTTCTTTTTGTTATACCTAATTTATTTAGAAAAACAATATTAGTAGAGGCACTAAAAATAATTATGGGTGTAATCGTCTCAAGAAAACTAATAAAAATTTCAAATAAAGTTAATTCATAAAAGAAAGAGGGAATAATCATTAGAATCGCGTAACTAAAGAGAAGAAGTCCATCAAAATTTAGTTTGCTATAAAAAATTATTTGGAAAGCCGTAAGTATATTTAACAAGCCCGCAATAAGTGAAGCATTGGCAGTTCCTCCCAGAGGGATTAAAAAAACTCGGAAGATAGAAAAAAATAACAATAGAAAAATTATTGTTCTTGGGATATTTATCATCTATTCCATTTCTAATAGCCATTCGGGTGAGAGGATTGCCATTGCCAACCATCTCTGCACATATCTTCAATATTTCTTTTTGGATGCCAATTAAGTGTTTCTCTACAAAGCTTGTTAGCCGATACACAAATAGCCACATCGCCAATTCTTCTGGCTTTAAAATTGATAGGGATATTGCAATTATTGACTTCTTCAAAAATTCTTACTAGCTCTAAAACACTAGTTCCCTTATTAGTTCCAATGTTTAAACAAATATTTCTAGGTGGATTTTCTAAAAGATAAGTTAAAGCAAGAAGATGACTTTCTGCTAAATCCATAATGTGAATATAATCTCTGACACCAGTCCCATCTGGAGTAGGCCAATCATTTCCAAATATATTTAAAGACTCCCTTTGACCAGATGCAACCTGTAATATATATGGGAAAATATTTTCAGGAACGTTACGTGGTATTTCACCTATTTCCCCAGAAGGGTGAGCACCGATTGGATTGAAATATCTCAAATTTGCTATTTTCCAAGTACTTTTATCTATTGAAAATAGATCTTCCAAAATATTCTCTATTGTTGCTTTTGTTTGGCCGTAAGGATTTAATGGATTAATTATTGATTCTTCAGTTAAAAATCTATCTTTTGATAATCCGTAAATAGTCGCACTGCTACTAAAGACTATTATTTTGCAATTAAATTCTTGCATAATTTTAAAAAGTGAAATCGATCCAGATATATTATTAGACCAATATTTCAAGGGATACTCAACTGATTCTTTAACAGACTTTAAACCCGCCAAATGAACTACCGAAGATATTGGTTTATTATTTTCTAATTGTTCTATAAATAAATCTCTCAATAAATTTTCATTCCTAGTATCTCCTTTTATAAATTTGAAGTATTTATTTCTATCTAAACCTTCTGATTTTAATAAATTTAAAATACTAAAATTTACTTTTGGCGAGCTATTAAAATTTGAGTCAAGTGATATTACATTAAATCCTTTTTTCAAAAATAAATAGCATACATGAGAACCAATGTATCCTGTGCCTCCAGTAATTAAAACAGTTTTTCTCATGCAATTCATTAAAACTATCCCTGACCTAATCTCCATAAATTTATATTTAAGCCTTCAATTGCAGCGCTACTGACAACATTTCTAGTATCAAATATCCATGAGGGTTTTCTCATCCCTTTGATGATATCAGACCATTTAAGTTCATAATAAATCTCCCAATCACATAAAATCAAGACCGCATCTGAAGAATGTAAAGCCTTATAAATATCAGGCTCGAAACTCCATGATCCTAACAATTGATCATAATTAGTACAATTCTTTTCAATCGGATCTATACCTAAATCATTAATAATTTTATTCTTAGTGACCTTTGGATCATTAATAGATAAATGAGCTCCTTCCTCAATAAGCTTCTTACATATATTTATGGAAGGAGATTCTCTGGTATCATTTGTGTTCGCCTTAAAAGCAAAACCTAAAATAGTAATTTTTTTATTAGCGACAGTGCCAAATAACTTATTCACAACAATACGAAACACTCTTTCTTGCTGATAATTATTAATCTCTACAACTTGCTTCCAATAATTTGCAATCTCATAAAGGCCATAATGTTCACATAAATAAACAAGATTTAGAATATCTTTTTTAAAACAACTTCCACCAAATCCAGGCCCAGGGCGTAAAAACTTCGTACCAATCCTATTATCTTTTCCTATAGAATTTGCAACCTCATTTATATCTGCCCCTGTAACTTCACAAATCCCTGAAATAGCATTAATAGAACTTACCCTTTGTGCCAAAAAAGCATTAGCTGATAATTTTGATAACTCACTACTCCATAAATTTGTTTTTATTATTTTTTCTTCAGGAACCCAATTCTTATAAATTTCTGATAAAGCATTTATTGCTTTTTCACTTTTACCTCCAATTAAAACTCTATCAGGTGTTTGTAGATCTTCTATTGCGGTACCTTCAGCAAGAAACTCTGGATTTGACAAAACATCAAAGCTTTTATGTAAAGTTTCATTGTCAATATTTTGACTTGTTGAAGTCAGAATCGCTTCAACTTTAGCTCCTGTTCTAACAGGAACAGTACTTTTTTCAACAACGATAGTATATCCTCTTGCATATTTACTAACTAATCTTGCAGATGATTCAACCCACCTTAAATCACTTGCCTGTCCTGATCCAATTCCATGCATTTTTGTTGGTGTATTTACTGAAATAAAAATAATATCAGCTTCCTTAATTGATTGTTCCACATTAGAAGAGAAGTAGAGATTCTTAAAGCGAGTTTTACTTATAATTTCAGCTAAACCTGGTTCATAAACTGGTAATTTTGATAAATCTGGGTCATTCCATCGAGAAATTTGTTTCTCATTTATATCAACAACTGTGACTCTGATATTTGAACAATTATGAGCCAAAACAGCCATTGTTGGACCTCCTACATACCCAGCTCCAAGACAGCAAATATTTTTAATGGTATTTGATGTTTTTAAAATAATTTATATCCAAATAGAATTAAGAGCATAATACTAAATAATCGCCGACATTTAAAAGAAATTGGTTCAAGATAATTGCTATTGAAATAATCAACTAATTTTTAGAAAGCTCTTTTTTAAAATAATCAATAGTGCGATCCAATCCAATGTCAAGACTTACAATTGGCTCCCAACTTAAATATTTTTTTGCAAGCTCAATCACAGGTTTCCTTTGAAGAGGATCATCTTGTGGTAGGTTACGAAAACTTACTTTAAGATTAGGATTTATTTTAGAGATAACAAGTTCAGCTAAATCTCCTATAGTAAATTCTGTAGGATTACCCAAATTAATTGGTCCTTTTTCATTAGAATTCATTAGTCTTATTAATCCCTCAATTAAATCATCAACATAACAAAATGATCTCGTTTGACTACCGTCTCCGTAAATTGTTAATGATTTATTTTCCAAACCTTGAACTACAAAATTACTTACTACCCTTCCATCATTTGGTACCATTCTAGGTCCATAGGTATTAAAAATCCTTGCCACTCTTATTTCAATATCATGCATTCTGCTGTAATCAAAACAAAGTGTTTCTGCGATTCTTTTCCCTTCGTCGTAACAACTTCTTGGACCAATAGTATTAACATTACCTAAATAGGTTTCAGGCTGTGGATTTATTTTTGGATCTCCATAAATTTCGCTTGTACTAGCTAAGAGAAGTCTTGCTTTTGTTCTTCTAGCTAAACCTAACATGTTATAAGTACCCAAAAAGCTTGTTTTAGCTGTTTTGATTGGATTTACTTGATAATGTACAGGTGAGGCAGGACAAGCTAAATGCCATATTCTATCTACTTCTAATTTAATTGGCTCAGTTACATCATGCCTTATGAATTCAAATAAAGGGTTATTCCACCAATTTATTACATTTTCCTTCCTTCCTGTAAAAAGATTATCTAGGCAAATAACTTCTTGGCCATCTTGCATAAGCCTATCAATTAAGTGAGAGCCAAGGAAACCTGAACCTCCTGTTATCAAATTTCTCATCTGGAAATATCTTTCATTTATTCTTAATTTATTATCTCAGAAAAAGAATTAGTTTACAAACCTGAAAAAACTATTTTGTTTTTTGTTCCCATTCAGGTACCAATTCTCTCAATAAATTAAAGACTTCATCATTTTCATAATTTAGTATATGTTTATACAATTTTTCCAATCTTTCAAAAAAATAATCTTCAGATAAGAATTTTTCTTTTGCCTTAAAAATTAAAGGATGTGCTGTAGGCATTGATTCACCATCTATTAAAAGCTCTTCAAATAATTTTTCTCCTGGCCTCAGTCCTGTCTGCTTTATCTCTATATCTCCCGACGGATTTAAACTATCCTTTAAAGTTAATCCACTCAATTTAATCATCTGCAAAGCCAGATCTTTGATTAAGACAGGACTACCCATATCGAGAAGAAATACTTCTCCACCCTCTGCCAATACTGATGATTGAAGCACTAATTGTGAAGCTTCAGAGATTGTCATAAAAAACCTTATAATATCAGGATGAGTAAGAGTTATTGGGCCACCTTTTCTAATCTGTTCTCTAAATAATGGTACAACTGAACCTGATGAATCAAGAACATTTCCAAATCTTACAATAGAAAAAATTGTTTTTTGAGAAATTTTAGAATAACTTTGAAATATCAATTCAGATAATCTTTTAGAGCAGCCCATAACATTAGTAGGCCTCACGGCTTTATCAGTAGATATCAAAATCACTTTACTTACACCTAATTTTGCAGATAATTCACATACTGTTTTAGTCGAAATAAGATTGTTAAGTAAGCCTGAAATTGGATTAATTTCTACTAATGGCACATGCTTGTAAGCCGCAGCATGAAAAATAATATCGACTTTAAATTTTCTCAGAACATTTTCTAACAAGACAGCATCAGTCACACATCCTAAAATAGTTATTAAATGTATATTTGTTCCTAAGTTTTTAATTTCTTTTTCTAATTTGTATAAATTAAATTCACTTCTCTCAAAAAGTATCACTAATTTAGGATCTAATTTGATTATTTGTTTACATATTTCACTCCCTATCGAGCCTCCAGCACCTGTAACACATACATTTTTGGATAACACACTCTTTTTTAATAACAAATCATTAGGCGGCACAATATCTCTACCAAGTAACCTTTCTATACTTATTGGTCTCAAGCTATCAATGCTCATATTGCCCTTACTAATTTCATCAATTGAAGGAATTTCTAGTATTTTTAAATTTAAATGCTTTAATTTATTAAAGATTTCTCGTCTTCTTGATCTTTTTAAAGAGGGTATAGCTAAATAAATCTCATCAATTATCTTAATTTGCTTAGATATTTCTTCTGGATTATAGATTTTTATGCCATTAATAGTTCTTCCATTTAAAATATTTAAATCATCTACGTAAAATAGAATTTTGTGTTTTGGAGAAATTTTTAAAGCAATACCAAGCTGAGCTCCAGATTCTCCTGCTCCATAAATTACAATATTTTTTATTTTCTGGTCTCTTATTAGTGAGATATATATCATTAAGTCTCTAATAATTACTCGTGCAGCACATAATAAGCTAGTTAATAAAATTAAAAAGACTAAGGTATTAAAAGGATTTATAAAAGGGATACTAAAAATATTTGCAAAAATATAAAATAAACTAAATAGGAATAAATTCCTTTTAAAAATATCGTAAAATGAAGAGCTATTAATAAACTTAGAAATCCCCTTATATTGACCAGAGAGTAAGTAAAAAGATATTGATATAACGATGAAATTTACAAAAAATAAAAAATTAGTACTATTTTTTTCTAAAAAAAGCTTACTGTCTAAAACTGCATAGTCAAAAAAGAAAGTTGAAAAGATAAATATCGAAATATCTAAAAAAACTAGATATAATCTCCTCTGATAAGGTTTTAATTTGTCTAAAAAATAATATAGTTTTTTTAAAAAATTGGAAACTATATTATTTGAGCTAATAAAATCAACCACAGAAAATGGTTCAACATTTAAAATATTAACACTTTATAAAGTACTTTTAAACATATAAAAATTGAATAAATCATTAGAAGTTATAAAATACAAGGATCATAAAATAAAAAGGAAACTTAGATTGAATTATTTTGAAACTGATAAAACCAATAGATCACTTCACATTATATATGCTCTAAAAAGTGGAGGAGGAGAGAATGTTCTAAAAAAATTTATTAGTGAAGGGGATTTATGCATTTCTCTAACTAAAAATTCTTGCTTAGAAAAAATGCAAATAAAACTAATCCCATTTAGGATAAATAGTGAAGACTCTTACTATAGTTTATATTCTTACTTAAAAAGTATTCCTTCATTAGTTTATCTTTTTACATATCTTTTATGGAAAAAAAAGCAATATAAAATTGTTTTTCATGGTTTTCCTTTCCAATTTATAGTTTTTTTAATTTCAAATTTAAAAGAAAATATAAAGGTTTATTTTGTTTATCATCAATTTAAAAAGGATCCTAATACAATTTTTGGACATTTTTCAATATTTTTGGAGAGAATTTTCTTAAATTTATCCAAAAATACTCATATTGTTGGTGTCTCTCCATGGGTTGTATACTTTATAAGCAAAAATTTCAAACCTCGAAGAAAAGTCAAATTACTGAATGTGCCTATAACTGTTTACCCAATAACGCAATCTTCAACAAATCTTTTAGGCAAATATTTAATTTATGGAGCAAGACTTGTAAAAGAGAAAGGTCAATTAAGGCTTTTAAAAGATATCTACAAAATGAACATTGATAAACCAAATATAAATAAAATAATATTTTGTGGTTCAGGTGATATTAAAAAAGAAATAAATCAATATGCAAAGTCAAATCTTAAAAATTTTGATATAAAAATATTGAATAATCTTGCACAATCTGATTATCAAAAGCTACTTCAAGATAGTGAAGGCTTCTTGTTTCCCTCATACAGAGAGGCTTTTCCATTATCTCTTTTAGAATCTGTTTTACTGTGTAAAAAGGTCTTCATATGGGAAGAGTATCTTTATAAATATTATGAAGATTGTTGTTATTCAAGCAAATACTTAGAATTATTATTAAGAGGTAAAAATTTGCCTTTATTATCTTGTAAAGAGAATAGAAAAAATCAATTAAAAAGTAAACATCTAATAAATTCAAATTTCATAGATTCAATTAATTAAATCTTGCTTTTATGCTAATCTCTCTTGCCAAGCTTCGATAATTTCCTCAAAAATATTTTCTAATGTCCTTGAAATCCCCCAATTTGGATAATGTTTTTTCATTAAAGATAAATCACTATAGTAAACGATATGATCACCCACTCTATTTTGGGGATCATAACCATATTTGTAATTTCTAGGAATAATTCTTTCTAAAAGATCAAATGATTCAATAATAGATATTGAATTGTTAAAACCTCCTCCTAAATTATAAACTTGCGCAATTCTTGGTGCTTCAATAAATTGATCAATAAATCTTACAACATCAATTGAATGAATATTGTCTCTAACTTGCTTACCTTTATATCCAAAAACTGTATATTTTGCATTTGTAAGATAACACTTTATCAAATAACTTAAAAATCCATGTAATTCAACCCCAGAATGTGATGGGCCAGTAAGGCAACCTCCTCTCAAACAGCAAGTTTTCATTCCAAAATATCTTCCATATTCTTGAACAAGAATATCAGAAGCCACTTTAGATGCTCCAAATAAAGAATGCGTAGATTGATCAATAGAAAAATTCTCATTAATACCTTTTTCAAAAAATTCTGAATTTTTATCATAATCAAATCTTTTATCATTTTCTTCAATTTCTAATTTATTTGGCCTGTCGCCATACACCTTATTAGTTGAAAGATGAACAAAAGTTGTATCTTGTGAAAATCTTCTAGCACCTTCTAAAAGATTTAATGTACCTACAGCATTTGTGTGAAAGTCTTCAAATGGAATTGAAGCAGCTTTATCGTGTGAAGGCTGAGCTGCCGTATGAACAATTGCTTCAGGCTTTATTTCATCGAGCAGATTAAGAACTTTTTCTTTATCTCTTATATCTAGATCCCCGTGTTGATAGGATTTATAATTTTCTAATAATCTTTTTTTATTCCATAGAGTACTTCCATTTGGCCCAAAAAAAACCTCTCTTGAATTATTATCTAAACCATATATTTGATGACCTTTTTTTAAAAAATATTCAGATACCTCAGAACCTATTAGGCCTGCAGAACCAGTAACTAAAATCCTCATATAAAAATAAATCAATAAGAATAGACTACATCAATTACTTTAAAAATGTATCAGTAAATTAAATACTTTAATTATTTTTTTAATTGAAAAAATCATTTATATTTGAGGCATAAATAATAATTCTATTATTTAATAAAAAGATATATATTTAAATTATTGATTAAATATTAATTTAAATTAATTAAAAAAA
>CEUK01024273.1_pt1 | contig 18112 bp, 14 predicted proteins | sample 356451 | NCBI WGS metagenome assembly CEUK01 (sample SAMEA2622843, study PRJEB7988) | marine metagenome | isolation source: saline water (ENVO:00002010), including
CTAAAATTTAATAATGACACCACAATTTCAATTAGCATAGGTGATTCAATAGCTGTTTCAAATGAATTAGATACTAATTATATAGAAGTAAAAAAAATTAAGGAAGGGAATAAAAATAAAATTGAAATTGATGAAAAATTAATTTCTTTTAAAATTATAAATTTAAAAGTAAACGATAATGAAAACATAAATATTGAAAATTCTACTATTATTAATAATATTACGATAAACGAAAGAGACACCTTATCTATGATCCTACAATTGGAATCTTTCAGCAAGGATTTAATATTTAATTACTATTTCAATGACAACCCTAATTATAGAATTATTGATAATGGAAAAATTGTTTACGATAAAAGTAGTAAAAGAATTTACTTTGAATTTATTCCAGATAACAAGCAGGCATCAAATAAATTTTTAACATGGAATTTATTTGCACATGGTAAAAATCTTATCTCTCAAAAGTTTGATTTTTTAATAGAAATAAATGATTTGGATTATCCACCACAAATTATCAATAAACAAATTGATAGAATAATAAGGGATAGATATACATTTAATCATAGACCTATTATTAATGATAATGAAGAGAACATCCTATATGATTTGAAAACAGATGCTCCTGTTGATAATTTTAATCCAATTAATGGTGAAATAATTTGGAATATCGATCCAAAAAATATTGACGAGTTAGAGAAAACGTATAATTTCATTTTAAAAGCTTATAAAAAAAATAATGAAGATCTTTTTGATTTAGATTCATTTAAAATAATTTATTCGGAAAATAATTATCCTCCGATATTTGGAAAAGTATCTAAATGGGTAGTCGAAGAAGGAAAAACGTACAATTATAAAATACCAGTTGAAGATCCAAATGTAAATGATTCAATATCTCTTGAGAATGTAGGCGCTCAACTTCCTCGAGGAATGAAACTTGATAACGTGACTAAAACATTATTTTTTGATGTTGATTATGAACATGTAAAAAATGCAAACAATAGCCAAAATTATAGACTTGAGCTTAGAGCATCAGATCTTTCTGGTCAGTCTACTCAGATATCATTAGATGTTGAGGTTTTTAATACAATCAATCCAAAAAAAGTTCAAGAAAAAATTACTGAACTAATTAAAGAATTTGAGGATCAACAAGCTGGTCTAGAAGAAATCAATGATAACCTTAAATTCATTGAAGCAACATCTAAAAATAATAGAAAGATAAGAACATTTAGTGCTGCAGGAATTACTTTTTTAGGTGCTTTTTTAGGTGTCTTATCAAATAATGCTGAAGTAACAAGGAAAGCTGGACCAATAATAGGTGCAAGTGGAGCAGTTTTATCTGTAATAAATGAGGTATTATCAAGAGATGACAATCAAATAAAAAACCTTTTACAAGAGACAATAAAATTACAGTCTAATGTTATGGTTAAGTATGAAAGATTAAGTTTTTATAAAAATTCACAAAAAATAAGCGACTTTCAAAATAAAGAAATTGATTTATTGATAAGAACAATAGAAAATGAAAGAGAAGGATTGAATAAAAACTTGTTTACAATATCAGAAAATTATAAAATAATTATTTCAGAAAAGCGAATAAAAAAAATGCTTGAAAAGAAAATATAAAAATAATCTCTTATATAAATTGAGGTTCGTCTAATCCTTGTTCAAATGCATTATAAAATAACAATTGTTATAGTAAATTATAGGTCATGGAATTATTTATCAAAATGTATTGATAGCCTTCTAAATCAAAAGTTTTATAAACCTGAAATTATTATTGTTGATAATTTTTCAGATGATGGTAAGATTACTGAATTTAAATCAAAATATCCTAATGTTCAATGGATTGAACTTGACTATAATTCTGGCTTTTCAAAAGCTTGTAATATTGGGGCCAAAGAATCAAAAACAGAATGGATATTATTTTTAAATCCAGATTCAGTATTACCAAATGACTGCTTAAATAATCTAATTCCTTTTTGTGAAAAAAATAATCTGGGAGTTATATCAATAAGATCAAAAAATGCTTATTTAAATAAATCTTTTTCACACGGGTTTTATTTTAATTTTTGGACAGTAACAAATTTTATAAGGCAGTTTTATCTTTTATTCAATAGAAATAAAAGAAAAATTAAAATTTTAGATGGTTTTAAAGTTATTATGGTTGGCTGGGTCTCAGGTTCATTCCTCTTAATAAAAAAAAATAATTTCGAGATTATTGGCGGTTGGGATGAGAGGTTTTGGATGTATTCAGAAGACATGGATTTTGGGAAAAGAGCTTTTGAAAATAAAATTTACCCTTGTGTAATTTATGATTTAGATTATTATCATATGCATGGCGGATCTTCCAGGAAAAATGATAAAATTAAATTGATAACAAAATCAGAATTAATTGTATCAAAACACATTTTTGTTAATAAGCATTTATATGGATTAGAAAGAAAAATGAGTCATTTTCTTTTAATATTGGTTACATCACTAAATCTTATTTTTTTATTGCCATTCTCAAGTTTTCATCGTTCATTATTTTTCAGATTATTTAGATATTGGAGAGAAAGTATTAAAAAAAATGAGTGGAAATCTTTATTTAGAGATAAAAAAAATTTATGAAATATTAGATAATTGGTTTAAAACAGCAAAACCAAGATGGGAAGTTAGGTGGATGATAGCTAATGCAGGAGAGAATGAAAATGGCGAAATATAATAACGGCTAACAAATGGTAATGATTACTACGACGTTGATGAAAATGGAAATGAAATATTTGAGTATAATGTTCATGATGTGCAGTTCAAAGATTGAAAAATTGTTAAAATCAATGTATATAAAAGAGTAAAAGAACTTGAATCTAAAGAATTCTCTTACTAAAAATACCCTGATTTAAGGTTGAATTAATACTTCTATATCCTAAATTTGTACTTTATAAAGTAAACTAGGATCTTATGAGCAGATATACTGAATATCTGAATGAAATTAATGAGAGAAAAACTCAGGGGTTGCATCCTAAACCAATAGATGATTCTGCTTTATTAAATGAAATTATATCTCATATTAAAGATAAAAACAATAATAATAGAGCAAAGTCTTTAGAGTTTTTTATCTATAATGTACTACCTGGGACTACGAGTGCTGCCGAGGTCAAATCTAAATTTCTGAAAAGAATTATTCTCAAAGAATATGTTTTTGATGAAATAGATATTGATTTTGCTTTTGAATTATTATCTCATATGAAAGGTGGGCCTTCAGTTGAAGTATTATTAGATTTAGCACTTGACAATAAAAATATTATCTCCAAAAAAGCATCTGATATCTTAAAAACTCAGGTTTTTCTTTACGAAGCAGACATGGAACGTTTAGAAAAAGCTTATAAAAATGGAAATAAAATTGCAGAAGATCTCCTTAAAAGCTATGCCAAAGCTGAGTTTTTCACAAGCCTACCAGATATTCCAGAAAAAATTGATCTTGTAACATTTGTGGCGGGTATCGGAGATATTTCTACAGATCTCCTATCTCCTGGTGGTGATGCTCACTCAAGATCTGATAGAGAACTACATGGTAAATGTATGTTTGATCATAATAAAGAGCAACAAAAAGAGTTACTCGCTTTACAAAAAAAGCATCCAGATAAAAGAATAATGTTAGTTGCAGAAAAAGGAACAATGGGGGTCGGCTCCTCAAGAATGTCAGGAGTAAATAATGTTGCTCTTTGGATCGGACAGCAAGCAAGTCCATACATTCCATTTATAAATATTGCACCTGTGGTAGCTGGTACAAATGGCATATCCCCAATTTTTATGACAACAGTTGGAGTTACTGGTGGAATTGGTCTAGACCTCAAGAACTGGGTTAAATCTTATGATGAAAAAGGAAATTTAATACTTGATGAGGACGGTGAACCAGTACTAAAACAAACTTATTCAGTAGATACAGGTACAATCCTCACTATAGATACTAAAACCAAAAAATTATATCATAATAAAAAAGAGTTAATGGATATTTCTTCTTCATTTACACCCCAAAAAATTGAGTTTATGAAAGCCGGTGGGTCATATTCAATTGTTTTTGGGAAAAAACTTCAAACATTTGCCTCAAAAGTTTTAAAAATTAATATGCCAAAGGTTTTTGCCCCCTTCAAAGAGATTTTTAATGAAGGACAAGGTCTCACAGCTGTTGAAAAAATCTTTAATAAAAATGCAGTTGGTAACACTGGTAAAATTATGCATGCAGGTTCATATACTCGTGTAGAAGTTAATATCGTTGGTTCTCAAGATACTACCGGACTAATGACATCTCAAGAATTAGAGATGATGGCAGCAAAAATAATTTCTCCTATACTTGATGGTGGTTACCAGTCCGGTTGTCATACAGCATCCGTTTGGGATTTAAAATCTCAGGAAAATATTCCAAAACTAATGAAATTTATGAATGATTTTGGATTAATTACAGGTAGAGACCCTGAAAAAAAATATCAACCTTTAACTGATGTAATTCATAAGGTATTGAATGATATTACTATCGATGATTGGGCAATCATTATAGGTGGAGATTCACATACGAGAATGTCAAAAGGGGTAGCCTTTGGTGCGGACTCAGGAACTGTTGCTCTTGCCTTAGCCACTGGTGAGGCTGCAATGCCTATACCAGAATCGGTAAAAGTAACTTTTAAGGGCAAAATGCATGATTATATGGATTTCAGAGATGTTGTTCATGCTACACAATCGCAAATGCTAAAAGAGTTTGGCGGTGAAAATGTATTTCAAGGAAGAATCATTGAGGTTCATATTGGGACACTTCCTTCTGATCAGGCTTTTACTTTCACAGATTGGACAGCAGAAATGAAAGCGAAGGCATCTATCTGCATTTCTCAAGATGATACATTAATCAAGTCTTTAGAAATTGCAAAAGGAAGAATTCAAAATATGATTGATAAAGGAATGGATAATCATAAAAAGGTTCTTCAAAGTTTAATTGATAAAGCAAACCAAAGAATTGATCAAATAGAATCAGGTAAAAAACCTCCCCTTACACCTGATGAAAATGCTAAATATTATGCTGAGCTTGTTGTTGATTTAGAAATTATTGATGAACCTATGATTGCTGATCCAGATGTACATAATGATGATATCTCTAAAAGATATACCCACGATACAATACGCGAACTATCCTATTACAATGGTGAAAAAAATATTGATCTTGGTTTTGTTGGCTCATGTATGGTACATAAAGGAGATATAAAAATTGTTTCTAAAATGTTAAGAAACCTAGAAGAATTACATGGAAAAGTGAAGTTTAAAGCTCCATTAGTGGTGACAGCACCAACCTATAATATTATTGATGAACTCAAGGATGAGGGGGATTGGGAAATTCTTCAAAAATACTCTGGCTTTGAATTTGATGATTCAGCACCAAAAAGTGAAGCAAGGACTGAATATGATAATATATTATATCTAGAAAGGCCTGGTTGTAATCTTTGTATGGGAAATCAAGAAAAAGCTGAGAAAGGTGACACAGTCATGGCTACCTCAACTCGTCTATTTAAGGGAAGAGTTGTAAAAGATTCTGATCGTAAAAAAGGGGAATCATTACTAGGATCAACTCCTGTTGTTGTTCTCTCTGCTATTCTTGGTAGGACTCCTACACTTGATGAATACAAAGTTGCAGTGAATGGGATCAAACTTACACAGTTTGCTCCTCCATTAAATAAAATGACTTCGAAACCGAGTCACTTACTCTCTTATTAAAACAAATATGTGGAGTCGGCGGGATTCGAACCCGCGTCCAGCTATGGAAATAATATTTCGTCTACATGCTTAGATAATTTTTGATTTTCGAGATAGAGCAGGAAAATATCAACCAACTTCTAACCTTATCTACTAAGATTTCCTAAATAAATTTGCAGAAAAATAAATTTAGTAGATCTTCTTATGACACCATATTAATTAGCTGAAGATCAAGTTCTAACTATGATGTGGTTATTTAAATTCTTAGAATTTAAACTGCCATAGCGTAATCGTATTTACGTTCGCCGTTTATAAAGTTTAGTATTTACTTACGGATGTTACTTTCACCCGACATGCAAAAATAAAATTTGTCATACTGTCAATTCCAGTCGACCCCAAAAAATAAAGAACATAATTGTAGCGCAAATCTAATTTATTTAATTTAGATGCGTGGAAAAATATGTAGTATCAGCACGTAAATACAGACCAACAAAATTTGAAGAAGTTGTAGGTCAAGAACATGTTACTACAACACTCAAAAACGCAATAAAAAATAATAAAGTTGCTCAATCATTACTTTTTTGTGGTCCTAGAGGCGTTGGTAAAACAACATGCGCTAGAATTTTAGCAAATGAGATAAATGAGTTTACTATCGATAATCCAATAGAATCCTCCAATAGTTTGAATATATACGAGTTAGATGCAGCTTCAAATAATTCCGTTGATGACATTAGAAATTTAATTGATCAAGTTAGATACGCTCCTCAGTCTGGAAAGTATAAAGTATATATAATTGACGAAGTACATATGTTATCAAATGCTGCTTTCAATGCTTTCTTAAAGACACTTGAAGAACCTCCTTCCTATGCAATATTTATATTAGCAACAACTGAAAAAAATAAAGTTATACCAACAATTTTATCTAGATGTCAGATCTATGACTTCAATAGAATTGAAATAAATGATATAAAAAATAAATTAATAGAAATACTTACTACTGAAAATATAGACTTTGAAGAAAGTGCTCTACACCTTATATCTAAGAAAGCTGATGGTGCTATGCGAGATGCTCTTTCAACATTAGATCTAATCAAAACATTCTCAAAAACATCGAAAATAACAGTTGAAGATGTAACTAAAAATTTAAATATAATTGATAATGAATTATTTTTTAAAATGACAGATTATTTCTTCAATAGTGATGAGACAAACACACTACTACTTCATAATGAAATAATACAAAGAGGGTTTGAAAGTATTAACTTACTCAGTGGATTATCAAATCACTTTAGAAACCTCCTTCTCTCAAAAAGTGATGAATTAATAAAAATTATGGAAGTCTCAGATGATGATAAGCTAAAATTTAAAAATCATTCGCAAATAATAAATACAAACTTTATCAAAGAAGTACTAGAGATTTTAAATTCTTTTGAGATTAATTATAAATTGTCTAGTAATCCTAAAATACATACCGAAGTCGCACTGTTAAAAATATGTTCAATTAACAAAAAAAAAACTGATGTCTTAACTCAAGGGGCACCAAAGAAGAAAATAAGTGATGATACCAAAGTTGAAAAAAATAATAAGACTGAATTAAAAATTAAAAAAGAGGAAAAAAAGATTATAGAAAGGGATACTCCTAATCTTAAAAATTTAATTTCCTCTAAACCTGTACAAATCAAAGAAAAAGAGGAAATAAAACATGAATCAAATAATAATGATAAAATAGATTTTAACGAGGTAAGCTTTAAAAGCCAAATCAAAAAATTCATAGAAAAAATAAAAGAGAAAAAATCCGAAATCGCAATTTTAAAAAAAGAAATAAAATTTGAGGGCAAAACTGTTATTTTTCAGCTTGATAATGAGTTAGAGGGATCTATTTTTGATGATTTAAAAAATAAACTACAATATTTCTTGAAAGGAATATTTAAAGAAGATATTGAAATTAATAAAGAAGTAAAAGTCCAAGAAAAGAGTAGGACAATCTATACAAATAAAGATAAGTATGAATATTTATCAAAAAAGAATAAGAGTTTAATAGACCTTAAAAATAAACTAGGCCTTGACTACGAATTCTAAACCTCCCAACCCTCTCTATATTCCCGAGTGACATATTTATTTGCATCCTCGTAATTTGTTATTTTCATAGCATCACCATCCCATAGGAGCTTTTTCCTACCAGGAAACTGAATCTTCTCTCCTTCTTTTCTTTCCATATAACTTCTAATTGCAATATTACCCATTAGGACAGTTTCAGTCATTGGACCAGCATAATCAAAAGAAGAAGTTAAACTTTTATGCTCATTACTATTAAACCCAGATTTACATGCGGCTATCCACTTACTTTGGTGTCCAAATTCATTACCAGGTTGATTAGACGTATCAAATTTTAAAGTTTCCTCACCTTTCCTATAAAGTTTTGGATAAAAGCCATAAACACCAGTAGTAATAATACCTTTAGATCCTATCATCATTACACCATTTGAGCTACTTTCATCACCAAGTGGATCACTTGCTGGAATAAGGTCAGGGTGAGGTGGTCTCAATCCTCCATCTAACCATCTCATCTTCATATTTGTATTATTTTTTTCTGTTGAATTAAAGTCAAGTGTTACAGATGAGGAAGGAGGACATCCTTCAGGAATATATTCTGGATTCCATTTTTTTATAAAAACTTGACCGACACTACATTCTACCCCAACTGGATAATGAAGTCCTAATGTTCTAAATGGAACGTCAATAATATGGCATCCCATATCACCAAGTGCACCGGTACCATATGCCCACCAACCTCTCCAATTAAATGGATGGTAAGCATCCGTGTAATCTATTTTTGGAGCAGTTCCAAGCCAAAGATCCCAATCAAATCCTTCAGGAACAGGACTACCATCAGATTTTGGAACTGGTATCCCTTGTGGCCATATAGGCCTATTGGTCCATACAAAAACTTCATCAACATTTCCTATCAAACCCGCATCAAACCATTCTTTAACTTTAACCATTCCTGAATTAGATGCTCCCTGATTACCCATTTGTGTTACAATTCTTTTTTCTCTTGCTCTCTCGGTCAACATTCTTGCCTCTCTTATATTATGAGTAAGTGGTTTTTGAACATAAACATGAATACCTAAATCCATTGCAGCAAGCGCTTGTATTGCATGCATATGATCAGGGGATGAAATAGTAACCGCATCTATATTTTTTTCCTTCTCTAACATCTCCCTAAAATCTTGGTAAAATTTAGCTTTAGGAAATCTTTCTCTAGATTTAGAAGTGATATCACCCATATCAACATCACATAATGCTACCACATTTTCTTTTCCCTCATTGGATGCGTACCAAAGATCAGAAGTTCCTTTACCACCAACACCAATACCTGCAATATTAATTTTATCGCTTGGGGATAAATAGCCTTCACCACCAAGTACGTGTCTTGGTACAATAAAAAAACTAGAGGCTGCTAGGGAGCCATATTTAATAAATTCTCTTCTAGATGTTTTTTTTGACTTATGTTTTTTCATGTTGCTTATTTGTTAGATATTGATGTATTTTAATAATGATATAAAATCACATTAATTTAAAAATTTTTTTCTTAACTTAATAATACTTCGGGTTAATTAACCAATTAAATATGAAAAATTTTAAGCTTTCATTAATGATGTTCCTTCAGTACTTTATATGGGGTGCATGGTATGTTACTGCAGGTACATACATGGCTAAAATATTAATGTCAACTGGATCAGAAATAGGAAATGCTTACTCAGCATTTGCATTTGCTGCAATAATATCTCCATTTTTTGTAGGCTCAATAGCAGACAGGTATTTCTCAGCTCAAAATGCAATGGGTGCATTGCATATCATTGGAGGTTTAATTTTAATTTATGCAACACAAATAACATCATCATTTATATTCATCATTGCAATATTAATTTATTCATTGACCTATATGCCGACTGTAGCTTTATCAAATAATATTGTTTTTGCAAACGTATCGGATACTGGAAAATCGTTTCCTATTATCAGATTTTTTGGAACATTTGGATGGATAGTTGCTGGATTCATTATTGGTAAATTACAATTAGAAAATAATGTAGATAGCATTGCCTACACCTTTTATATTGCGTCCTCTGCTTCAATTCTGTTAGGTATTGTCTCATTTTTCTTACCAAATGTAGCCCCAAAAGGTAAATCTGATGATTCTCCCTTGGGTTTAGAAGGATTAATTTTACTAAAGGATAAATCATATTTAATTTTCTTTATTTCTGCAGTTTTAATTTGTATTCCCTTATCATTTTATTATTCTTTCGCTAATGTTTTCCTTAATGATATAGGTATGGAAGGAGCTGCCGGAAAAATGATTTATGGTCAAATTTCTGAAGCAATTTTTATTCTTGCAATTCCACTTCTTTATTACAGACTCGGTGTTAAAAAAATACTAATGATAGGTATTGCTGCTTGGTTATTAAGGTTTTTCTTTTTTGCAAATGGAGATATGGAGTCATCATATTGGATGATTATGTCTGGAATTATCTTGCATGGAATATGTTATGATTTCTTTTTTGTGACTGGGTACATGTATACTGAAAATAAAGCAAATGAAAAAATTAAAAATGCTGCTCAAGGTTTATTTACTGTTGCAACATACGGTATTGGAATGACTATTGGCTCTTGGTTCTCTGGTTTAATCACTGATTCATATACTATTGAAGGTCTCAAAAATTGGACAGACATATGGATGGTACCTGCATATATATCAGGTGGAGTATTATTATTTTTAATTATATTTTTTAAAGAAAAAAAATAAAACTATGCAAAAAGTATCAATGCTGGGCTCAGGATTTATTGGGAGATTTTATACTGATTCTTTACATGGCTATAGGAATAAAGATAAAGTTATATCGGTTTACTCAAGAAGGTTAGAAAGTGCAAAAAAATTTGCAAAAGATTATAATGTAAACCATTTCACTACAGAGATGGAGGAATCGATATCTCAAAAAGACGTTGATGTAGTATGTATAGCATTACCAAATAACCTCCATGAAAAGGCAGTTGAATTATGTTGCAAACATAAGAAAGCTGTAATATGTACAAAACCATTGGGAAGGAATGCTAAAGAGGCAAAGAGAATGGTAGAATTAGTAGAAAAGGCAGGAATTTTTGCTGGATATCTGGAAGACTTATGCTATACCCCTAAGTTTTTAAAAGCTTTAAAAAGTGTACAAAGTGGTAGTCTTGGTGAAATAATTTGGACTAAGTCAAGAGAAACCCATCCAGGTCCTCACAGTGATTGGTTCTGGGATATTGAGCAAGCGGGTGGTGGATGCATTCTAGATTTAGGTTGTCACTGTATAGAAATTAGTAGAAATTATATTGGAAAAGATATAAAACCAATTGAAGTAATGTGTTGGGGTGATACTCAAGTTAAGCCAATTGATGCTGAAGATCACGCTATTGGCTTAGTAAAATATGAAAATGGTGCCATTGGACAATTTGAGGTTAGCTGGACATTTAGAGGTGGCCTAGACCTTAGAGATGAAGTAATGGGAACTGAAGGAACAATATGGATTAATTCTTTTCTTAGGACTGGATTTGAAATGTTCACTACAGGTAAAGGGAGTGATTATGTTGCAGAGAAGGCCGAATCAGATTCTGGGTGGATATTTCCAGTTGGAGATGAGTTAAATGAGCTTGGATATAATCATATGTTTACTAATATGTTTGAAGCATTGGAAAAAGGTGAGCAGCCTGCAGAAACATTCTACGACGGATATATTGTAAATGCAATAATTGATGCTTCTTATAAATCTATAAAATCAAAAAAATGGGAGAAAATAAATTTAGATATTTGGAGAGGAAAGAATAATGTCAAAAAAATTAATACACTTGAAGATTTTGACGAAAAGTTTTATCTGGTAAAGGAGGAAATAACTCACTATGGTGATAAAAAACTAATTCTTAAAAGAAAAGAAGATGGTAAAATCATTGAAAAAATAGTTAAAGAGTAAATCTTCTCCTCAATATAATTTTATTCGATTTATTCCTCTTATTATATTTTATTAAACTCTTCATCTGAACTCCAAAAATTTGCGATATTCTCCATAGGTCTTCATCCTCATTTCTTATATAAAATTCAATGTTGGCTTTTCTTTTTTTCTTTTTCAGATAATAGGGTAAGCCACTCATTAGCTCATGATTCTCATTTATATCATTAAAATTTAGAAATGTATTTTTAGGAATATCATATAATTTAATTAGATTATCCATATCATCAGTTTCCTCAACTATTACCGCAGGTATATTATTTAAAATTATCGTTCTTCGAGATAAAACATTTAAAATTTTTTGATCTATAGATGATCTATAATTATTTTCAATAAATGACTCAACCTTATTTGATATAGAAGAAGTAATTTTTTTTAGTAAGCTTTCTGTTTGTTCAGGAATCAAAAAAGAGAAAACCCTGTCAGTTGGTATTTTATCAGAATTAATCCATTTATTTAAATTCATAAATTCATCATCATTAATAGAAAGATTTTTTTTGAGTTCTGATACACTCTTGTAGGAATTATTATTATAAATTGAATAACCAATATCATAATCAGATTTATTAATATGATCTTGAAATGCAATTTTATGTGCTAAAAACTTAATTACATACCAATGAGTATTCATGTCAATAGTCATCCTTTTTGCGCCATATAGTTTAGGGTCGACCAATGCTTTTGCTCCGTTAAGCCCTTGTTGATAAGAAAGAATAGAAAACATCCAATTTTCAAAAGTATAGTTACTATTTTTAATATATCTACATGCAGCCTTTGTTGATGAAATTATATTTTTTCTCTCGTCTATATTACTATTAACTACTAAGTTATAATCCCTTGCTGTCTCAGATTTAAATTGCCAAAACCCGACCGCATTTGAAGAAGATACCGCATCTGAAATCAGTGCACTCTCTTGGATAGCAAGATATTTAATGTCCTCTGGCATCCCTTCTTCTTCTATTATTTTCTCAATAAATGGAAAATAAATATTAACCCTATCTAAATAAATCTGAAAATATTTATCATTTGCATGAATTGCATCAACTTCATTTTGTATGGTTGTTATGATGTCAGAATCTAAATCTAGAACCATATTATCGAACTCAATCCTTTGAGGAACTTTTGGGATATTCTGGGAAAATAAAGTTGAGTGAAAGGAGCAAAAAATGAAAATATGAAGAAATAATTTATTCATTTTTTATAATTAAAGTAAGTCCATCCCTAACTGGAAGTATTAATTTAGATATTCCTTCAAAGTCATTTACATACCTATTGAATTCATCCATATATTTAGCGATTTTATCATAATTAAATTTTTTAATTTGGGTAACCTTCCCTCTCCACAATACATTATCAACGATAATAACTCCACCCTTGTTTAGTTTTGGTAAAACAGAATCAAAATAATTTTTATAATTTTTTTTATCTGCATCAATAAAGATTAAATCAAACTTAAATTTTAGTTTAGGAATAATATCAATCGCATTTCCTAATTTTTGCTCTATCTGATTTTTAAAAATTGATTTATTAAAAAAATTTGATACTTTTTCTTTCAATGACTTATCTCTGTCTATTGTAATTAACCTACCTTTTTTATGTAAACCCTCTGCGAGACATAATGCAGAGTAACCTGTGTAGGTTCCTATTTCTAGAATGTTTTGAGGTCTTACCATTCTTGATACAAAACTTAAAAATCTACCTTGAAGGTGACCTGATATCATCCTAGGCTGATGTACTTTAGAAAGAGTATATTTATGAATTTCAGTAAGTAATTCCGACTCTGAATCTGATAAGCTTTCAGCATATTTTTCAATACTTTTATCTAAAAAATCCATAAAGAGTAAATTAAAAATTTATTAACAATTAATGTATCTTTAAAAGAAAAATACGACCATGAGATATAAAAGTATTGAAAATAAATTATATATAAATAACAGAAAAAAATACTTAAAACATGTAGAAGAAAACTCTATTTCAATATTTGTTTCAAATGATCCAATGCCTACAAATGCTGATGAGACTCTTCCTTTTGTTCAAAATACAAACCTATTATACCTCACTGGGATAGATCAAGAAGATACTTATCTTATTCTTGCACCAAATTTTCCTGATGAAAGAATGAGGGAAATACTTTTTATTAAAGAGACCAGTGAAGAAATTTCAATTTGGGAAGGAAATAAATTATCTAAAGATGAAGCAAGGAAAATTTCAGGAATTCAAAATGTTATGTGGAACGATGAATTCAATAAAATAATACCACTCATTACTGCTGAATCAAATAATGCTTATTTAGATAAAAATGAACACATTAGATCATCAACAAAAGTTGAAACAGCACAAGATAGATTTTTAAAAAATTTTAAATCAAAAAATAATTCTATTAATATTCAAAGGTCGTATCCTATTTTATCAAGCTTAAGAATGATTAAAGATAAAGTTGAGATTGACTTAATTAGTCATGCATGTAAAATAACAGAGAAAGGCTTTCGAAGAGTTTTAAAATTTATAAAACCAGAAGTTAACGAATATGATATTGAAGCTGAATTGATTCATGAATTCATAATAAATAAGTCAAAAGGTTTTGCGTACCAGCCAATCATTGCAACAGGAATAAATGCATGTTCATTACACTATAATGATAATAACACTATATGTAAAAGTGGGGAATTAGTTTTAATGGATGTCGCTGCAGAATATGCAAATTATAAATCTGATATGACAAGAACCGTTCCAATAAATGGAAAGTTTTCTGAGAGACAAAGAGAAATTTATAATGCAGTTTTAAATGTAAAAAACGAAGCTACAGATATTCTTAGACCAGGAATATCAATTAATGATTACCATAAAGAAGTTGCTAAAATTATGGAAAGTGAATTAATCAAAATCAAACTTATTGATAAAGATGATGTAAGAAAGCAAGATCCTAGAAACCCACTTTATAAGAAATATTTTATGCATGGAACCTCCCATCACATCGGTTTAGATGTACATGATGTAGGAAATTTTCATATTAATATTAATCCAGGAAATGTTTTCACAGTTGAACCAGGAATATATGTTAGAGAAGAGAAAATAGGTGTACGACTTGAAGATAATGTACTAATAGGTGAAAAAGAGAATATCAACCTAATGAAGGATATTCCTATACTGATTGAAGAAATCGAAGATATTATGAATAGATAATAAGTAACTTATTGTTATCCTATGGATACTCTTAAAAAGCTTGTTACTGTAAGTTCGGGAGAAAAAGATTCTAAATATCCTTTTACAGATTTCGTATTATCTTTAACAAAGGACTGACTTAATAAGGTATTTTCTTTAAAAAACTTTTGAAGTTTTCCTTGTGCAATCTTTTCAATAATATTTTCAGGTTTTCCCTCTTTTAATGCCTGTTCTTTACCAATTTCTATTTCTTTATCAACAACAGATTTGTCAACTTCATCACTATTTAATGCAATTGGATTCATTGCTGCAATTTGCATTGCAATATCTTTTCCAGCAGTAACATAATCAACAGATTCAGTTCCAGATAAGGCAACTAATACTCCAAGTTTATTTCCAGCATGAATATATGGGACAATCTTTTCACCTTCTAAAGATTTAAATTCTCTTAGTTCTATTTTCTCTCCAATTTTTCCGATTAGATTCACAATATGTTGTTCTACGGAGTTATCATCAATACTTAATTGCAAAATATCATCTATCGAATTTAATCGTTTATCAAAAGAAAGATCAAGTATTTTATTGGCTAAACTTTGAAATTCTTCATTTTTTGCAACAAAATCAGTTTCACAGGTAAAAGAAAGAATTGATGAGTAATCTTCATTTGGACTTACCTTGTAAATCACTATACCTTCTGAAGTCTCTCTATTTGATCTAGCCTCTGATACTTTCTGGCCTTTTTTTCTAAGGATATCAATCGCTTTTTCAAAGTCTCCTCCTGACTCGACTAGAGCCTTTTTACAATCCATCATACCTGAGCCTGTCTTTTGCCTTAGCTCATTTACCTCCTTAGCTGTAATATTAACTGACATAATTAAAATTTAAGGTTATTTTGAAACTTCCTTTTTTGATTCTTTTATTGTTTTTTCAGCCTCTTTCTTAGCTTTAGCTTCCTTTTCAGCAGCCTCTTTCTCTTGTTTAATTCTTATCTCCTCCTTAATTTTTTCTCTCTCTTTTAAACCCTCTGCTATAGCCTCAGATATGTAGTCCATAATCAACGAAACAGATGTGAATGAATCATCATTAGATGGTATTTCAAAATCAATTAAACTGGGATCCGAGTTTGTATCAACCATGCCATAGACTGGTATATTTAATTTTTTTGCTTCATTTACTGCGATTTCCTCATGTTTGATATCAACAACAAAAAGAGCAGCAGGAATTCTATTTAAAGAAGAAATTCCACCTAAAGCACGATCTAACTTATCTTTATCTCTTGACATCATTAACCTTTCTTTCTTAGAAAAATCTGTAGTGTAAGTATCTTGATTTTGTAAATTTTCGAGAGCAGACAGCTTTTTTAAAGATTTCCTTATTGTAGAAAAATTAGTTAACATACCACCTAACCACCTTTCAGTTACGTAAGGCATGTTAAGTTCTTTTGCTTTTTCAGACACGTAAGTCTTTGCCTGTTTTTTTGTTGCTACAAACATTATTTTTCTACCAGATTTAGCAATATTTTGAAGTGAAGCAGCAGCAGTGTAAGCACAATCTATTGTCTTATGAAGATCAATTAAGTGAATACCATTGTTTTCCATGAAAATATATTCAGACATTCTAGGGTTCCATTTTCTTGTTAAATGGCCGAAGTGTACACCCGCTTTTAATAATTCCTTATGATCTAATTTTTTATTCATCTTTTTATCTTTTAACCCACTGGAATGCTCTTCTAGCTTTTCTTCTACCATATTTTTTTCTTTCAACCATTCTAGGGTCTCTTGTTAAGAAACCTTCTTTTTTAAGAACTGGCCTGTTTTCTTCGTTATTTTTAACTAAAGCTCTTGAAACAGCTAACCTGATAGCTTCGGCTTGACCTTTTAAACCTCCACCATAAATATTGACTTTAAAGTCGAAAGAATTTAGAGCATCAACAGTTTTTAATGGTTGTTCTACAATAAGTCTCATTAGCTCAGAAGAAAAATACTTTTCTAATTCTAGACCATTTATAACAAAAGAACCCTTTCCAGGCTTCATATATAACCTTGCAACTGATGTTTTTCTTCTACCAACGGTATTTATATATTCCATTCTAAACTTTTAACTCTTTTGGTTTTTGTCCTTCATGAGGATGGTTATTGTCTTCATAAACAAATAAATTCCTAAATAATTGTCTTCCTAATCTATTCTTTGGTAACATACCTTTTACCGCTTTTTCGACAATAAACTTTGATGACTTCCTTTCTTTGATTTGAGCAGGAGATGTGATTTTCTGACCACCTGGATACCCACTATGTGTAACATACTTTTTATCTTTCCACTTATTTCCAGTTAGCTTAATATTATCTGAGTTAATAACGATTACGTAGTCACCACAATCAAGATGGGGTGTAAAAGATGCTTTATTTTTTCCCCTTAGAACTTTTGCTATCTCAGAAGAAAATCTACCTAAAGTCTTACCATCAGCATCGGCAACAAACCAATTCTTCTGAATTGAATCTTTATTTAAATATTGAGTTCTATAACTTTTTGAATCCATTAGCTTTTAAAAAGTGAGCAAAAATAGATTTATTAATAAATAAAAACAATATTTAGCTAGTAAATATTATAGGGAAGCAACTTCTTGTTTTTTAAGTATTTTTCTTAGTGATTTCTTCTTCCTTTTTTTATTTGGAGCAAGCTTTAAGTTAAATGAGAATCTAGAACCATGATTTATTTTAGATTTTAGTTTAATTTTTGTTTTATGTCCCTCGATAATATGTTTTACAATTGCTAAACCTAAACCAGTTCCTCCTTTCTTTTTAGCTCTACTCTTATCAATTCTATAAAATCTTTCAAATACTCTCTTCCTATGATTTTTTGGTATCCCTATTCCGGAATCTATGACACTAAGGTTAACAACCTTTTTTCTTTTTTCAAGCTGAATTTCAATTTCTGAATTATCTTCAGAATATTTGATTGCATTACTTAAAAGGTTTTTAAGGACCTGAAATATTCTGTAATAGTCAGCTAAAACAATAAGAGACTTTAAATCCTTTTTGATAATAGAAATTTTAATATTCTTAGATAAGGATATAGGCTCTATCTGCTCAACGGTTTCCTGAACTAATGATAAAATATCAAAAGCCTCCATTTTCATTTTAATCTGACCAGTTTCCATTTGTGATATTGTAAGTAAATCTCTAACAAGAAGATCT